>JAAUXZ010015129.1_pt1 | contig 11478 bp, 12 predicted proteins | sample 7278131 | NCBI WGS metagenome assembly JAAUXZ01 (sample SAMN14350119, study PRJNA611818) | marine sediment metagenome | isolation source: surface marine sediment (3m) | place: French Polynesia: Moorea | collected 2018-08
CGAAAGAAAACCACCTACTACAATACGCATGTAATTCGCCTATTAGGGCTGAATAAACTCATGGTGATTGTTTATGGTTATAAGAAGGTGGGTAAGATTCGAGAACTTATTCAAGCTAAAGGTATGACCGTCATATTCAGTGACTGCATTGATAAACCTTGGGAGTTCGATACGTTCGCTCCAATGCTGAAGAAAGGTGACGTCCTGGCAATGCACGACTGGGATCGTGCTATAAAGGACGAATGGGTCACTGCGACCATAAAGGAGTTTTGGCCGTTCAAACTGCTGTATGAGCGAGAACGGTTAGGACTAAACACATTAACCCGCTTTTTTATAAAGGAGTAAACTATGAGTGTAAAAGTAACAATCTTCGAGACAAATGACCAAGGCGAGCCCACGGGCAAGGCAGTCAAAAACTTCCCTAATTGTGATTCCTTCGGAGTCACCAATGGCGGAGACTTGATGCTTGTCACAACGCAAGAAATGCAAGGTGGACCGAACATGCCTCCCAACGTAGTGCAAAAGGTCGGTATCAACAAGGTAGCGTTTGCTTGTGGAACGTGGATCGATGTGGAAGTGGAGGAATCAAATATAACCGTCGTAGCTCCCGTGCCGGGAACTCCGCAATAACAGGCATTGATATGAACACGAAATTAGACTGTCAAGGTTGCACCGAATGTTGCAACTGGATGACTTTCATACTACAACTCGACCCTATGAGGCTTCGCGATTACGTGGAGTTTTACACGGTTAGAGGTTGTAGGCTAACCGATGCCGGAAATGGCCGCATTGCCGTGACTGTACAAAGTGCTTGTCCGAATCTCACTACATTCGGTTGTAAAATACATGTGCAGTCGCCGGCGATGTGCAAAAGCTACGATTGTAGGACTGACCCGTTTCTAAAGGCGGGTAAATACTACACTCCACCGGAGGGCAAATGACTGCACAAATAATACAGCTTAACGGAGGTTCTGAAGGTGCTCAGGTACTTCGTAAACTTGCCGACAAGTTGGAAGACAGTAGAATCGATTCCCTTGTAGTAATGGCCTATGAGCCCTATACACACGAGGAATTAGTTGCGAAAGGCAAAGACCCGCAGTTTCAGGCAGGGATAATACATCGCTATTGGTTTTGTCAGGGCCAATTGGCTTCCCTTAACCTGTTGGGTCTAATCGATTACGCGAAGTGTCTTGTTCGCAAGTATCTAATCGACGACATCGACTTGGTAAGAGGAGATTAAAATGGCTGTAAAGGCACCTAAAAGAAGCGAAGAAGAAACCAAACTTAGGAACACCCATGTGACCTTCGATAAGTATTACGAGGAGTGGAGGTTCCTAAATGCGGCATACGAGGGAGTTCGTGCTCTTATTGCGTATGGTGCACTGATACAACATGAGCGGGAGAGCCAGACAAACTACCAGTCTCGACTTGACCAAGCCTACGGGTTCTCCTACTCGAAGTCGGTTGTTGATATATTTAACTCCTACCTTTTCAAGAAGGAATTCCCTACTGAAATACCGGAACAACTGGCGAATGACGAGCAGTGGAAGCAATTCCAGGCAGACTGCGACCTTGAGGGTACCGAATATGACACCTTCTTCGTGGATGAGCAACGCAATGCCTCTATACTCGGTCATGTAGGTTTGTTCGTCGATAAGCCGAGCATTGAAAAGGAAAATCGTAAAGAGGAAATCGCTGAAGGCATATACCCGTATGTAGTGGCATATAAGCCCATGGCAATTCTCGATTGGCGTGTTACACGGGATGAGTACGGACGGAAAATACTCGATTATTTGAAAGTGCTCGATGACGATTCTCGTTACCGTATCTGGACGCTGGATAAGTGGGAGGTTTGGGAAATCCAATATGCTGATACCGGAGAACGCGTGGGTGTAACCGACTTGACACAAGTAGGTGAGCAACCCACTAAAGCCGAGCAACAAGGTAAAGGCACGACCGCTCACATGGTAGCAGAGGGAGATAATCCGTTAGGAGAAATTCCTTTTGTCTTCTTGTATAATCAACGTAGCAATATAGACAAAGAGGTAGGTGTATCTGACATAACCGATGTATCCCGTGTAGATAGTGGCATTATACGGAACCTGTCTCAGATCGAGCAGATTATTGATTATGCAGCCTTTCCTATGATGAGAAAGCCGATGAAGGAAGCCGGCGCTGCTGCGGATCCTAAAGACGAGGTTGGTGTTACTGCAGTGTTAGAGTTCGATCCCGAGCACCCTGAGTCCAAACCAGATTGGCTCGCATCAGAAAGTGACGGAGCAATAAAGGCAGTGCTCGACGTAATAGCCTTGAAGGTTGCGGAGATATACCGATCGTCAAATATAGGCGGTATGTCAGCCACGGAAATCAGTACGTCTGCCAAGTCTGGGGTCGCATTAAAGACCGAATTCCAATTACTCAATTCCAAACTTGTAAAGAAAGGTAAGAACGTGGCCAAGGCGAAGTTTGACGTAACTCGTCTCTGGTTAATGTGGCAAGGAGAGTGGGACCGCTATAAGGACAAGCTCGTATACGATTATGTAAAGACGTTTGAACTCGAGGACCTTGCAAGTGACCTCGAGAACATTCTCACCTCATCGGTCATAGTCAACCAGAGTGATAGGTTTAAGAAGGAAATCCAGAAACTGGTTGTACGTATGATCCTGCCCTCACTCGATGAAGAAGTCCTTGCCGAAATCGATAAGGAAATTGAGGACGGCACGTATGAGGGAATCGGTAATTTCTTTACAAACCAGCAACCACCTGGACAAGGTGGCCAAGAAGACACAATACCACCCGAGCCGGACCAAATACCGCCAGGCAGACAACAGGTCCAAGGACAAGAGTAAGGAGAAAATCAAATGGACGAAAGGATGAGAATACTAATCACCGGAGGATGCGGTTTTATAGGGCATCACGTGGTTGAGCATTTCATTAAGAACACCGATTGGGATATCTGTATCGTGGACAAGTTAACTTACGCAAGTACGGGGTTTAATCGATTAAGGGATATTGATTGTTACGACGACTTGCGAGTAAAACTTTTTACGGCGGATATATCCTACCCTTGGCCTATCGGGTTAATTGAGGAGTTAGGTAGTGTTGACTTCATTCTACACATGGCCGCAGAAACACACGTTGACAATAGTATAAAGAATCCCCGTGAGTTTGTAATAGCCAATGTTTTAGGCACGGTCGAGACATTGCAGGCAGCACGGCGATTTCACACGTTACAAAAATTTATTTATTTTTCGACCGATGAAGTATTTGGACCCGCACCAGAAGGTGTTGACTATAGGGAGAACGACCGTTATGACAGCCGCAATCCCTATGCCGCCTCAAAAGCTGGTGGAGAGGAACTTGCCGTAGCCTTTTATAACACCTATAAATTGCCGGTTATAGTTACTCACACAATGAATTGTTTTGGTGAACGACAGCACCCGGAGAAATTTATCCCCAAGGTTATTAACAAGGTTCAAAGGGGAGAGGTTGTTAAAATCCACGCAAGTGCGGATTTAACGACGAGTGGTTCTCGTTCCTATATTCATTGTCGTAATGTAGCAAGTGCTCTGGATTTCCTCCTCGAAAAAGGTCAAGTTGGTGAGAAGTATAATATCGTCGGTGAACAGGAAGTTACGAACTACAACCTTGCTCAGATGATTGCAGGGATAGTAGGCGAAACACTTTATTACGAAATGGTCGACTTCCATAGTTCCAGACCTGGCCACGATTTGCGGTATGCCCTTGATGGTACCAAATTAAAAGCGTTGGGTTGGGAACCACCAAGAACATTTGAGTCGTCTTTAGCCAGTGCAGTACAATGGATGCTGCGACGACCTGAATGGCTTGACACAAAGGAGTGAGAAATGGCTGTAAAGAAACCGCGTAGGATCAAAAGGAAAAAAGGAGTAAAACGAGTTCGTGTTCAAACGGCAAAAACAAATCGAAAGCGAGCCGGTTTAGTCACCACGAATAAGCGAGTTCCGAAAAAGTTAGGTCGTGCTATCAATAGAGCCAGTGATCACGGCAGTCGAGAGCGCGTGTATGAGGGCGATCCGGAATATGGTTTAACAACCACCACTACGACTACATACACCATGACTACGACGTCGACTATTAGTGCGACGACTTCTACGACCACAACAACCACTACTACCACAACGTTGACGACGACGTCTACCACAACTACGACTACCACAACGTTGCCGCCAACGACCAGTACAACTACGTCGATTACAACCACCACTACCACAACGTTTACAACGACTACTACGACAACCACCCAGCCTTTGGATACTCATCGTTGGGACTCCACTAATAAGGGACCAAATCAAGTTCTCAGTAATGGGGATATGACTGTAACAGGTGGGGCGTCGGTAGCTTTTGAAACGTGTAGAGCCACAGTTGGCCGCAATACAGGCAAATACTATTACGAAGTCGAAATTGCGATGGCGGCCGGAGATGAGTACATTGGCGTTGGTATTGCCGAAGACGATCACGCCCTTGATAACTGGCTTGGATCGAGTAATAGTGGTTGGTCTGTTTTTACGGGAGCGGGCGGTACTACTGCACGATATTATAATGGCGGTGGTGTTTACGATCAAGTTAACTCGATGACGTTGGCCGACGGCGATGTGGTTATGGTCGCTGTTAAACTTGGCGACCCTGGAGATATGTGGCTTGGTAAAAACGGCGTTTGGTACGGACCATCAGGAGACAATCCTGATCCCGGAATTGAGCAAGACCCCTCATGGATTAATCTCACTGATAGCGGTGGGTCAAGCGGTTTACTATTTCCCGCATGTAGTACTCGAGAAGATACCAACAGTTTAACTTTGGTAGTAAAAGACGCGGAATTAAATTACCGACCTCCTATAGGATTTCAGGCATGGGCGGGAGATGGCGTTCCTACTGCATCGACAACAACTACTACCACAACAGCACCACCCGTAACGACGACAACAACCACGACAACCACAACTACCACAACAACGACCACCACTACGACGGTAGCGGCAACTACTACGACAACTACAACCGAGGATCTGGGAGGTCCAGACTTCTCCAGCTATGATGGTGGGTCGAATGTGCTTACTGATAATGCTGTTAATCTCAGCGGTGGCGCCGGCATACCAGGAATCGCTAATGTACCAGATACCGCAGATCGAGCGATCGTAACATGGCATGATACAAATTCTCAGTATGTTAGAACGTTCGATTGGGATAATGGCGCAGAATCCTGGAGTGAGAACGCATCACTTAGCCTTTATACCGATACCGGAGATATACAGGGTTATCCGCAAGTCTTTGTTGGTCCAGACAATGTAGGGGTTGCCGTGTCTACTCATCTTGTGTCATCTCGAGAATTGAGACTGACTGGCTTTGTTGTAAATGCAAATGGAACAATAACTCTTGGTACCGGAACCGATGTAGGCAATTCAGTCGGAGGTCAGAACTCCGGCAACTACTGCGGTTTTAAGGTTATCGGTACATCCGCACCTTACACGCTATTGCTGGCCTATGGAGATGACAGCACAAATATTTATGTTGAAATGTACACCATTTCGGCAACCGGTACAGTCACCAAATACTCGACCGTCGATGTGTCGTTTGGAGTAGATGCTCAACCGGCATACGCAAATGCCATGGAATTATTGAGCTCGACTAAGGCGGTTATATTTTACTCAGAGGTTGCAGCTCCTGACGACCTCAAATACCGTTATGTCACTATTAGCGGGACCGAACTATCACTATCGGCCGAGAAGGATGCTGGAGTTGATTACGCATCTTATTTTAGGCACATGGCTTGTTCACTTGTTGGCGACTACTTAGTACTCGCATATAACACCAATCAAAACCCAGAGCATCGCATAGTCACTTATGACTACGACACCGGACTCGAGACAATTACGAAAGTCGACGAGATTGCCGGCATGGATGACACCGGAAGGAATTGGAACACAAATACACCTGGTCCCTTTCAATTTGGACCTATAAATAATAACGAGTTTTTCGTAAATCTCAATCTGTATGATTCGTCAGGTAATCCGCCGGCCTATTACAAGTATAGTCGTACAATCAAATACTCACTTGACGGCAGCGGCAATATAACAGTTGACGTGGATGATGTGGACAACTTAACTCCGACAACTGCTGAGCCTTATTCGTACTTCTGTCAAATCCAGGAAGAACGCTGGATTGCTGCACAGGAAGATGCCGACGATCTAAATATCGAATTGATCCGTCTTGCTTCTGCGATTACCACAAGTACCACGACAAGTACGACTACCACAACAACCACTACCACTACTGCAGGTTGGATTGATCGGACTGACACCAATTACTGGACAGCAGGTCCAAACACGACTTGGACAGGCTCGCAATGGGATGAGAGTGGTCCTCCTCAGAGTATGCGGGTCAATCACACAGGAACCTGGAATGAAGGTTATGAGCCCTCGAAGTGTCGCATTACTGGTGCATTTGGTGGGGCTAATACAATAACCATTAGAGATTCCAGTAATAACGTAATAGGCAGCGCAGCTGCTGCGGCGCAAGTAGAAATTGATTGCGATTTCGGTACAGGACAAGGCGATATCGATCATATTCTCTTGTATGGTATGGATAACGTTACAGCGATTGAATTCCAAGACTAAGAGGTACCGCCATGACTTTCACCGAAGCATTAACAAAGGTAATCGCTCCACTATGGCCTATACTCGCTGCACTTGCTGCGTTTGCCGGTGCAGCTATAGTAACCATATCGAGAAGAGAGGTTAGTAGAAAACTTTTTAACGACGACGGAACTACCAAATACGTTACGTCTGTTGACTTCGATGAGTTTAAAGACGTCGTCGCAGTGAACCTCGGAGAGTTCAAGACCGAGGTAGCGAAGGAATTCGCAAAACACAAAAGGGAGGTGGAACAAATGTGTGCTGTGAATCAAAGAGCGTGCAACCAAGGGGTAGTTCTACGGATCGAGGGAGTGCTGGAGAAGCTGGAGTCGATGGACCATGAACGGGCGGAAGCGAAAAAAGAATCTATGGCGGAAATCAAAGAACACACAAAACAAATGACTAAAATGTCAAACTGCATTTCTCGCTTAACTGGTAAGTTCGAACAAATGGAAAAGCAGTTGAGTAACAAGGTTGGGAACGCGTAGGAGGAACGATGCCGAAGGGAACCAAGGTAAAACGGTGTGTTTCAAAGGTTATGGGAACCGGTAAGAGTAAGGTCGCAGCAATACGCATTTGCCAGAAGTCGACCAAGCTCAGTTATAAAACAGGCAAGCGACCGAAGAAGAAACGATAACCCTACTAAAAGGAGGTAATCACATGGCTCCGTTATTAGGACTTGGATTGCAGCTATTGCCACAGATTCCAAAAGTGTGGGGAGCTGTAGCAGGTATGTTTGGTAAGGATACTCCGAAGTCTGTGACTGAAGCTGGGGATTTAGCGGGTGAAGTTCTCGGCATGATAAACAGTGGTCAAGTTCCACCAGAACAACAATTGCAACTTGAGTCTCGTTTACTCGAGCACAAAGAAACCATCCTAAAACTGCAGAATGAACGCGAGCAAATGTACTTGAAGGATGAGCAGCAGAAACGGGACACTCAGGTAGCACTGTGGGCAAACGACCAGAAGTCCACGGATCTCGAGGTGCAGAGAACACGGCCTAAAATACTCAAGGAAATGTGGCGAACATGTCAGATATTTATTTTCGGTACTCTTGTCGTTTTTGCGGCAGCCATGTTTATGCCGATAGAAGTTCCAACGACGGAAATGGTTGATGGCGTGGAGAAGGTGACTATGGTCAAGCAGGCTCGAGACATGTCCACTCTTATAGGCATTGTAAAGTACTTGGGTGCGTTTCTTTTCTCCACGTTTACTGCTGGTTTTCTCGGTTATACAACTGCTCGTACTATTGACAAGAGAAACCCAAACAGCAAGAATGGTCAAGGTCTCGGTTCTCAATTATTAAGTTCTGTATTGACCATGGGAGCGAGGTAACATGAAAATATCCGACGTTACATTTGGCGTTATCGTCAAAGTCGTGTCAGGTGCGGGAGTCATAGTAGCCGCAGTGATAGGCGTTTACACCTTCTTTGCTCCACAAACGTATGTCGAGGCTCAAGTAGAACAACTACGCCAAGAAGACAAACTACTGGCAATGCGGCTTGACAGGAAGATACTCGAGGATCGGTATGAGCAAAAGAAGGCCAAGCGCCGGCAAATAGAAATCAAGACCGGCACTACCGATCCGAATCAAATGCCACAACCGTATCGAGACATTTATTTGGAACTACTCGAGGAGGAAAAAACTTTGCGGGAGCGGCTGAAGAAACTGGACTCCTACTTGGATCAAAAGAAGTACAATATAGGGTGAAGTAATGTTAATTGATCTGATATCGCCACGACAAGCACTAAAGTACGACTTTTCTATCCGCCATGTAAACGCCACCGGTGATAGGTACTTCTATACTGCGGGAGGTGCTCCGTCAAATGTTGCGGGCTATCAAGTTGCGAAGAATTCCATAATTACTGCCCTATCATTTGTTAATCAGAGAACTACTACCGGCAGCATATTGATTTACAAGGGTAGTACGTTAATTAAAACACTTTGGGTAAGCGCCCAAGCGGCAAAGGTTGAGACCGGCCTGAATATTTCTCTCGCTCAGGGGGATATATTAAATGTTAAGAGAGGGAATGGGACCTACGACTATCCGGTTCTCTCTATTGAAGTAATATGGAATCAATAACAACTAACTAAAGGAGGCACTACTATGGCAATGTGGACGTGTGTTATCAAAAACTCTTCCGGATCGGACCAACTCATCGAGGACTTAGGTATTACCATTCCCGATGCCGATCAGGAAACTTTATCGGATCAGTTTACTTACGATGAACTGGCGGGCTCCGACGATTTGCGAGCATTGGTCAACGCCGGCGACCTCGTAGTAAATGACGGGTCCAGTGATTTGTCGGCGGCAGATGGTGAGGACTACTTGACCTTTATCCACCAAAAGACCCTCACAGACGAGCATTGGACAAAAACAGAACTCGCGGCAACCGGCGGAGCAGGTGACAAAATCGATTGGTCGCAAGTACAAAATGCTCCGTCAATCGGTTCGGTGGCTTGGCAGGATGACGTTAAATACAGGGTCACAGCGATTTCCGCAACTGCTCCAGGTGGACCAAGTACCGGAGATGTGTACGTTGACACCGATGACGATCATTACTACAAGTGGGATGGTGCAGCATGGCAAGATGAAGGTGCTGCCGCTACCGATGACCTCGTTATTAATTTAGCGAATGCTCAAGAGGATGTGTACAAGTTTGACGGTGCCGACTTTCAAGAGCAAGCTCAATCGGCGGACAACGAGGCTCGACTTGTAGCAGATGATGGCGATGGTAAGCAAGCCCAGTATGCGTACAATGCCACAGATGCCGAGTGGAAGAAAATTGGTGATGTCGATTTCGGTGACCATTTAGACGACTTGGCAGCTCGTCATAATGACGATCAAATCCAAGTAGAAGCTGCATATACCAATTTGGGATCCAGCGCCAATGACGGTTTGAATGACGTCTTGACGGATATTGATACCCAAGTAGGTGCCAATGCGACCGCAGCATCAAATGCGGCAAGTGCAGCGGCTGCCGCGCAATCCGATGCGACTCAAGCGTTGTCAGATGCGGCAGCAGCACAGAGTGACATTGACGATCACGTCGACGGTAGTGCGAATAAGCATGATGCCAGTGAAATCGACGTCGAAGGTCAAGGTACCGATCCGAAAACCGATTATCCTAATATAGCGTTGCCGGCATGGCCTTCTGGTGACGTTGATTTGGAAACAGTCATCGACGGTATTGATGCGGCAGTAGGTGGGATCACACCAGGCGGCACTTTAGACGAAGCCTATGACCATGGTGGAGCGGGTGCAGGTCGTGTTATTAATGTCGATAATGGACCGGTGCAATTGTCTGCTTCTGGTGGCTATGCTCCTTTACAACTGACCAACTTGGGAAGCGCACCTAATACAGGCTTGGGTGCAGGTCAGGCAGCCGTTATAGATAATGAGTTATACGTCTATGATGGTGGTCGCAGCAAATGGCTGTCAGTACTGCGTCATACTTTCGCGTTTGGTAAACGTGGAAGAACTCGTGATCAATACTTGCAGTTTTGGACTGGCAATTTAAGGTCCAATAACACTGGTATCCGATTACCGTGGGACTGCACTCTTACGGTCCTTAGTGGTCAACTCGATGCCACCGGTACTTGTACGTTTACCGTTCGAGAAGACACTGGAACCAGAACAATCAACCTCGCAGTAACCGCGGCACTTGGTGCTCAAAATGTCGCAGCGGCCCTGGATTTGAACGCAGGCGATTTGTTGCAATGTTACTTGTCTGCTACTTCCAACGTTTGGGATCCTTTGATTTGGATTGAAATCGCAAAACGTAAGTAACGGGAATTTCTTATGCCTATTACAGTAATCGCGAAAAACGTCTCGGTCCAAGACCTTTTAATCGAGGATCTTGGTATCTCAATTCCACATAGCTCTCAGGTCGAGCTAACTGAGTTGTTTGAATTTACGGAAATCACTGAGTCAGACGACCTGAAGAGTTTCGTGGCAACGAGTAATATTGTTATCAATGACGGTACCGAGGATTTAACAAACCGAGACGGTTATGCTCATATCTCACTTCAAAGCGAATTGGAGGATTCGAAAGAAGAAGGCCTGGGATGGCCTATAGACACGGACCCTCCTACAACTCCTGACGATGGTCAAGGTTGGTACAACTCAGACCTCGGTATGTTATTTGTTTGGAACGCTACTAAAGGATTGTGGTTGTCCTCTTTTAGACGTGAAATGGTATTTTGTGAGGTATCGAATGCCGCGCAGAATAAGTGGATGTATCCTTGGGGTACGTTCTCACTCCCTGATACTGCGGTAATATTCAGTCATCATGCTATTGTTACTGCTGTGAGTGTTTCTCTTTGGAAAACTCCTGAGTCAAGTCCAGGTGTACCCACTGTTTGCTGGGTTATACCGACATTGAATCAAACGTATCAAGGAGTCCATTGGGTTATGCCTGACCACCCGACTACAAAGCATCTCACTTATGCTGTAAGGGATACCACTTTTCTCATACCGCAAGGTGGTTTGTTTGGTATTTACCTTTACTCTACAACCGATGTGATAAACCCTTATATTTCATTTGACATAGCGTATGTTCACTACGCGTATAGTTAGGGGGAAGTATGATCGTATTAGCCAAAAATCAGTCTGAGAATATCACCTATATTGAGGACCTCGGCAGTTTTGAGATTCCAGGGTTAGGTGAAATGGACCTCGCCAAACACTTCCCTTTACACCGTTTGGCGGACTCGTCGTCGTTAGCCACGTTAATAGGTAACGAAACGCTGGTTATCAATAATGGCGAGCAAGACTTGACGCCGGCCGATGCCCTTAGTCACGTC
>JAAUXZ010049354.1_pt1 | contig 11473 bp, 9 predicted proteins | sample 7278131 | NCBI WGS metagenome assembly JAAUXZ01 (sample SAMN14350119, study PRJNA611818) | marine sediment metagenome | isolation source: surface marine sediment (3m) | place: French Polynesia: Moorea | collected 2018-08
TGCCATGCATAAGAACAATCTGTCAGATGCTTACCTGGTGATTTTGTTTAATGACTACCAAAGCATTAAACCTGAGCTTGACAGGGTGATGCAAAGTCTGCGCTTCAAATAATGTCATTCGAACTTTTTGGGTTTGACGCCGACAAAAGATTTGAACCTTGATCGCACTTCAGTAGACTGTTGATGCAACATTAATCATGACATCACGCTTTAACCTTTATTCATTTTTAAGATTCCTGTTTTATGATCAAGCTTCTTATTATTGCCAATAGCTTGTTGTTTGCTGCCGCAGCACAAGCACAACAGACCGATATCCAATTGCAACCCTCCAAAGATTTGAACATGACCAACCTCACACAGTTAACCTTTGAAGGTGACAATGGCGAGGCTTATTTCAGTGCTGATGGCCAACAGCTGATATTCCAGTCGAATCGGGGCGGTTATGACTGTGACAAAATCTGGACGATGAACATAGACGGTAGCAACAAGACCATGGTCAGCCCAAATCACGGTGCACACACCTGTTCATTTTTTTATCCAGGGGAAGAGGAAATCGTATTTGCGTCAACCAGCCATACACCGGGTGCATGCCCGCCCAAACCTGAGTGGCCTGAACATATCCGTTATGCCTGGCCACTGTATCCCTACAGTATCTTCAAGGCCAATGTCGATGGATCTAACCTGCAACGTTTGACAGATAATCCGCAATACGATGCCGAACCAATCATTTCTGCGGATGGTCAAAAAATTGTTTTTGGTTCCCAACGTGAAGGTGATTTTGATATCTACATCATGAATGCCGATGGTACTGAGGTGAAACGCCTGACAGATAGCGTGGGCTATGATGGCGGCCCATGGTTTTCGCCCGATGCTTCGCAGATTGCCTGGCGTGCATGGCATCCACAGACCGAAAAAGAGAAGCAACAATGGCGTGAAAACATGGCCAAGGATTATATCCAGTCTACGCCACTGGACATCTGGGTAATGAATTCCGACGGCTCTGATAAGCGACGTTTAACTGATAATGGAGCAACCAACTGGGCGCCCTCCTGGCATCCTGATGGAAAACGGATTATTTTTTCTAGCAACATGGATGACTGGCGCGATGACTACAAAACCTATGGACATAATTTTGAGCTGTATTTGATTAACAGTGATGGTTCGGGCTTGCAGCGGCTGACGTACAATAAGATATTTGACAGCTTTCCCATGTTTTCCCCGGATGGTAGCAAGCTGGCGTTTGGGTCGAATCGTAATGCCGCTAAACCTCGTGCAACGGATATCTTTATTGTGGATTGGAACGAATAAATGCTGAAGTCTGCTGTATTGATTAGCCTCGCCTGGTGTCTGGCGATGATGCCAGCGATGGCGGCAGAAAACATAGTCCATCATGAGCTCAAGGTTGAAATCAAACCACAACAGCAATTCCTCTCGGTACAGGACTATATCCATTTGCCGAAGAACCGAGCCAGTGTTTTAAGTTTTAGTTTACACAGTGGATTGAAGGCCAAAGCCAGCAGTAAGCAAGGCGAAGTGACATTGACCCGAATGACGGGTAATAAACGGTTCAACCGCTATCAGATTAAACTGGAACCATCGGTACAACAGATTACACTGAGTTATCAGGGCAAAGTCTTTCATGCTTTACAATCCGTTTACAAGAAACAATCAAGGGGATTCAGCAGCACCTCGGGTATCATTGATCAACAGGGTAGTTTCCTTGCGCACAGTTCCGTCTGGTACCCCCAATTTGATGACTTCGACTACCTGACCTTTGATTTAAAGGTGACGCAGCCAGCCAGCTGGCGCACGGTCAGCCAGGGACAGCGCGTGCAGCGAAATATCAGTGGCGCGCAATCCGTTGATCACTGGCAGGAAAAAAATCCACAACAGGAGATTTACCTGATAGCGGCCGAGTTTACTGAATACAGCCGTGACCTGAAGTCGGGTAAGTCAACCCAGCAGGCCCAGGTGTTCCTGCGCTCAGCCGATCAAAAACTCGCCAATAAATACCTGGATGCGACCGTAAAATATCTCAAGCTATATGAAAAATTACTCGGCCCTTATCCGTATAGTAAATTTGCTCTGGTGGAGAATTTCTGGGAGACGGGTTTTGGCATGCCATCTTTTACCTTGTTGGGTTCCAAGGTGATACGCTTGCCGTTTATCCTCAATTCATCCTATCCCCATGAAATTCTGCACAACTGGTGGGGTAACGGGGTGTATGTCGATTATACCCGTGGAAACTGGAGCGAAGGACTGACCGCCTATCTGGCGGATCACCTGATCAAACAGCAGCAGGGGCAGGGGGCACAGTATCGTCAACAGTCCCTGCAAAAATACCGCGATTATGCTGCTAATAATCGTGACCTGGCGTTAAGCGAATTTCGTAGTCGTCACTCTTCGGCCACCGAGGCGGTCGGTTATGGTAAAACCTTGATGTTGTTTCACATGTTGAGGAACAAGTTAGGCGATGAACTATTCACGCAGGGGTTAAAGCAATTTTATCGTGAGTATCGGTTTAAGGAGGCCTCGTTTGCCGATATCGAACGCCTGTTCTCGGAGTTAGCGGGCACCTCACTCGACGATTATTTCAAGCAATGGATCGAACGTGTCGGTGCCCCCGAGTTGGCCTTGATCCAGGCTGCAGTCAAATCAAGTGGTGATTCATATCAATTGGAATTCACCTTGCAACAGCTCCAAGCCGGTCCTCCCTACCAATTGGATATTCCCGTGGCTGTGAGTCTGAAGGGGCAGAGTGGCGCGAAGATGCAAGTACTGCAAATGTCAGAAAAAAAACAAACCTTTAAAATGGAATTATCTGCCAAACCTACTCGTATTGATGTTGATCCTGCTTTCGATCTATTTCGTAAACTCGCGGTTGAGGAAACCCCCGCTGCTTTTACCCATCTGTTTGGTTCGCAGCAATTAACAGTGGTGTTACCCAATCAGGCCAGTGATGAGATGCGATCTGCCTGGCAGCAATTTGCAACCCGCATGAAAAATATGGGGCCAGAGCAGGTAAGCATTGTTTGGGATGATGAAATTTCAAAGCTTCCAGATGAAGAAGCCGTTGCCATCCTGGGTTGGAAGAATCGATTTGCAGAAACAATGCAACAACAGCTCACTGAGGCCGGTGTAGCGTTTGCTACTGACCACGTCAAGCACAGCGTAACCTTTACCCCGGTCAATCAACATGCCTTTGCCTGGGCAACACGATATTACAACAAACACACGAATAAGCCCGTTCCCCGTGCATTCATAACTGCGGACCTGGTTAGCGCCTTGCCGGGTTTCGCACGAAAATTACCGCATTATCATAAATACAGTTACCTGGCGTTCTCCGGAGATGAGCCCCAAAACCAACTCAAAGGGCGTTGGAGTATTGATCAATCGCCCATGACGCAGGTATTTGATGAGGCTAGCGCCAGAGCACAATTACCCAAACAATCGGCTTTGATTGATGCGGAATCTTTGTTTAATAAACAAAATATGATGGCTCACGTTAGGTATTTGAGTGACCCGGCTTTAAAGGGTCGTGGATTCGGTTCCGAAGGTTTGAAACAGGCTGCAAATTATATCAGTCAATCCATGTTACGAGCGGGTTTGCAACCGGGCGGGGATAATGACAGTTACCTTCAACCCTTTTCTGCCAAGGGGGGTAAAAACAATCAATCCGCTGAATTGTTCAATGTTGTCGGTATGATTCCGGGGAGGCATCCTGTCTTAGCAAAACAGCATCTGATTATCGGCGCGCATTATGATCATCTGGGGCTAGGCTGGCCAGATGTCAGGGCCGATAATCAGGGCAAGCTCCATTCCGGCGCCGATGATAACGCCAGCGGTGTGGCCGTGTTACTGGAACTGGCCCGTGTTTTGGCTAAAGACTTTCAACCAGATCGCACCCTGATATTTGTCGCTTTTAGCGGTGAAGAGGCGGGGCGCCTGGGATCGAAACATTATGTGCGGCATGAAGCGAGCTATCCGGTAAAAAATACCATCGGTATGTTAAACCTGGATACGGTGGGGCGCCTGTTTGACCATAAGCTGATGGTGCTAGGTGCAGAGTCTGCCAGTGAATGGCCGCATATCTTCCGGGGTATTGGTTTTGTTACGGGAATTCCGAGCGTCATGGTCAGTGAAGCATTGGACGCCAGTGACCAGGTAAGTTTTCACGAAGTGGGTGTGCCAGCAGTCCAGCTTTTTTCCGGCCCGCATACCGATTATCATCGACCGGGTGACACCATTGACAAGATCGATGATGAAGGTCTGCTCAGCGTGGCTGAAGTCAGTCGTCAGGTCATTGAATATCTGGCTGCACGACCAGAACCGATGACCGTGAAACTATCCGGGTATGAGGCTCAACAGGGTGCAAAAAAGTCACGTAAGGTCAGCTTAGGTACGATTCCTGATTTTACCTACCAGGGTGAGGGCTACCGTCTCGATGGTGTGATACCCAATTCGCCCGCACAACAATCAGGGTTGCAAAAATATGACATCATTAAGAAGATCAACGATCAAACCATCAATGGTTTACGTGATGTTTCCAGAGTATTGAAATCATTGGCCCCGGGTCAGATGATCACCATACGTTTTCAGCGTGATCAAAAAGTTCTCGAAGCCCAGGCCAGACTCTCACAGCGCTAATATGGCCTTTTTGTAAAAGATACTGATAAAATCGCGCTTTTTTTACATTTGGAGAAAATCATGTCTTCTGAGTTACTGGATCAGGCGATCAAACTGATTGATGAAGCCAATAGTGAAGATCCCAATAAAGTCACTGATGAAAAGGGTAAAGAATGGCCCAAGGAGCTTCTTTATTCCCATCATATGACGGACATGTTGAATCGTTTCAAACCGGATGCCGATGAAGTCCATCAGATCGCTATGCGTGCTCAACATATCACGCGTTGGAAATCGGCACGCAGTGATTACCCCATGGACAAGAAGGGCTATCATTTATGGCGTACTAAATTGTATAAATTTCAAGCGGATGCCACCGCTGAAATTATGCAAAAAGTGGGTTATGACGAAGAATCCATAGAACGCGTAACCAAAGCCGTGGGTAAAAAAGGCATCAAATCGAATCCAGATACGCAATTATTAGAAGATATTGCCGATCTGGTCTTTATAGAGCACTACATGCTTGAGTTTGCGGGGAAACACCCGGAATACAGTGAAGAAAAATGGCTGGATATTATTCGCAAGACCTGGCGCAAGATGTCTGAAGAGGCGCAACAGTTTGCATTGGCGGGCAATATCGCTTTACCTGAACCGTTGGTACCGTTGATTCAAAAAGCTGTGGCTTGATGCCATAACGATCAGTCAGTGCGTCCTGGGTCAACGCTTCTTGGGCTTGTAGAGCTCATTGTGCCGTTCATCAAATACCTTCAAAGGCCCCATTCTGATCCATTGTTGTTTCAATTGTTGCCTGGGCTTTAAGTAAGCCCAGGCAGTAAAGATACGGGAGCTTACTTGCGCCTTAATTTTTATTGCCATCCTTTGATATCCATCTGCATGACTAATTCTTTCCAACTGATCCATTAATGCGAGTTGTGATTGAGTGACCTGATAAACTTCGCCCACTACCTGCTGACCTTGGCCAGGTTGATTCATTAACCAGGGCATGTATCGCTGACCAACCACGTACAAAGGGTAGGGGTACAAGGTTGAATAGTGGCCAGCCAGTTGTGTACCCAGATTAAAACGTGCATTAGCACAATTTTTTTTAAGGTGCCATAGATAAAAACTCTGTGATGCATGACAGATAGAGAACCACCTTTGAATAGGCTGTTTTATTAGGTTATGAAATAACAGCCCATTGGTTCTAGAAGCTAATTATTCCGGTTTAAAGTTGATATCCAGGTGATATTTTTTTCCAGGCCTCCTCAGCGCCATAAGAAAACCTTATTACATCAGCAAACAATTAATCAAACTTATTAGTCACTCTAAATGTATAGGAGTAGAGTAAGTTCTAAATAAAAACTAAAAGGGTTAATAATGAAAATCAAAAATCTACTGACTTTATCTATTGTTTCAATTGGGCTTCTATTCAATCATCAAGTCATCGCTGAGTTAGTGACTCAGGAAATTACCTATCAAGAAGGCGGTACCGAAATGAAAGGTTATCTCGCCTATGATGATCGAAATATGGAGCCACGCCCCGGCATATTGGTTGTGCATGAATGGTGGGGGCATGATGACTATGCGCGAATGCGTGCGCGTTTGTTGGCCACGATGGGTTATACCGCCCTAGCAGTAGATATGTATGGTGATGGAAAAACTGCAGATCACCCTGAGGATGCGGGCAAGTTCGCGAGTGCTGTGGGAGGTAACATGCCGCTGGCAAAAACTCGATTCGAGGCAGCACTCAATACTCTAAAATCACATAAGACAGTGCGTTCAGACGATATTGCAGCGATCGGCTATTGCTTCGGGGGCGGTATCGTGTTGAATATGGCACGACTGGGCCTGGATATCGATGGGGTCGTAAGTTTTCATGGTAGCCTGAAAACAAGTAATCCTGCTCAGAAAGGGGTCATAAAGGCTAAGGTTCGTGTGTTTAACGGTGCGGCGGACCCATTTGTAAAATCAGAAGATATTTCTGCGTTTAAGGAAGAAATGAATGCAGCAGAAGTGGATTATCAGTTCGTTAACTACCCTGATGTTAAGCATAGCTTTACCAGTATCAAGGCTGATGAAAACGGTAAGCGCTTCAATTTGCCACTTGCTTACGATAAGGCGGCTGATGAAGACTCTTGGGAACAGATGAGTTCGTTTTTCCGAGAAATATTTTAATGATATAGCAATCTAATTTAAGCAATTGATTGGGTTGTAAGTTTACATCTTAGCCAAAGACTCCTCGTATGGGATTAGTACCGAGTCTTAATTTCACCCATCTAGGAAAAATGGTCCTTAAAAATTAGATTCTACACATCGACTGAGTAACAGCAGCCGTCATTTTGGTAATCCAAGATGCAGTGTTTGTCATCTACCAGATGAGTTAACTTTTCCCGAGCTGGTGACACTGAGAGTCTGACTATTTTGGGTAAAAAGACGAATAAATAATAACACTTCTGTTTGACTATTTATTCTTGACTCACAATCCGCCACACTGTGACATTCTATAACGTGTTCTGTTCTAGAAACTCAATTACTAAAGAGGATTTTAACCATGAAAGTAGCCATATTAATTCACTCAGATCCGAAGTCAGGCACTGAGGAGGCACTGGGTCGTGTTTTTAATGGACTGGCAGTAGCCCATGACCTAAAAGAGAAGGATGAAGAAGTACGAGTCCAATTCATTGGAACGGGAACGCGCTGGCTTGCCGAACTGAGCAAGGCTGATCACCCTGTTCATGAACTTTTTGAAGGCGTCAGAGATAAAATTGACGGTGCTTCTAGTGCATGTTCCGACGCATTCGGTGCCGCAGAAGATGTAAAAAATGCAGGATTTGAATTGTTGACAGGCAATGCTCTGCCTGGCACCAGCGGTCTACCGAGTATTGCTGATCTGATGGCCGAGGGCTATCAAATATTGGTCTACTAATCGAACCATTGAACGCCTGCTTTTGATAAAGCAGGCGTTCAATTCATGAATCATATGGGACTGTAAAGTGCCATGAGCTGCTACTCAAGTCTGTTCAACGGAATATCGTTAGAGTGGACTTACGGTTAAATCATTATCCAAAGCAAAGCAGCAATGGTTCTGGTGTGCGTAATCGCCCGTTTAGGCAATCCAAGATGATCAGGCGGTCACAGTCAGATTCTGGCTCAACTCAAGAAGAGCGGCAGCATGCACGGTACTAGCATGACGAGTTAATCAGGCTCGCCCGATTTGGATCGTTGTTGCGCTTGTAAAAGGCGTTCCACCTGCTGTAATTGTTGCTGGATCTCCAGTAACGAAGGCTCCTGGTTCGGTGGTTCTTGGCTTTGCCGCATTTTCTCATTTTCCGCATCCATGACGTTAACCACGATTCCGATCACCATATTCAGGAAGGCAAATGCGGTGAAGAAGATGAAACTCAGATAGAACGCCCAGCTCAGCGGGTACACGGCCATGGTTTCGTACATGACATCGGTCCAGTCCTCGAAAGTCATTACCCGGAACAGGGTCAACATCGAGATCGCAATATCACCCCACAGGACCGGGTTGATCGACTCGAACAGGGTCGCGCCGATCGCGGCGTAGATGTAGAAGATAATGAACATCAACAGGATCACATAACCGAGCTGGGGCAATGCCTTCAACAGCGAGGCCAGCAGCATGCGCAATTCGGGGATGATCGAGATCATACGCAATACGCGGAATACTCTTACCAGCCTTGCCACCAAGACCAGGTCACTGTTGTCGATCGGGATCAGGCTAATGGTCACCACCAGCGTGTCGAAAACATTCCAGCCGTTACGGAAAAACGCCCGCTTGTTTGGCTCGGCGATGAAGCGGATGGTGATCTCGCTAACAAAGATGATCGTAATCAGTAGATCCAGCCAGATGATAAGGGAGCGGCTAGTGGGTTCGAGCTCGTAGGTCTTGACCCCCACCAGCAGTGCCGAGGCGATAATCACCGCGACGACGAACAGTTCAAATGCCTTGTTGCTGCGGATACGCTCGAAGTTTTGCTGAATCGCGGAGTTGTTCATAGGAGTGTTTACAAGATTAAAGATCGCAAAGGTTGGGATTATAACCTGCCAATGAGTGCCTGTGGTTTCGGAATGGGCAATCTATAAAAGCTGATAAAAAAGGCCCTAAAATCCGCACAGCGTCATCAGGTTATGACCTGTTCGCAGCACCTGAAGCGAGTGTTCAACAACGATGGTTCGGTCTGCCCGCAGTGTAGAGGTGAAGCAGGGAGATTTGATCTGATCGGGTTCAACGGTAGCTACCTAGAAGTTACCATTCCATTATGAAATACATGGGCTCTGGCTTGCCAGAATGACATAGGTCAGCGGATCGAATATTTTGTCTCGATTTCATACTTGTAATGCAGGAACCTTGTGTTTACTCTTCTTTTCTAACTAATCTGCTGCGCATTAGTATTTTTCACAAGAATCACAGGGAACATCAATGACAGAGTCTTTCTCCCGGCGCCTGATTAAGCGTCGACTCAACCGTCGCGACTTCCTCTGGTTAGCTACCGCCAGCGCCAGTACTTTCCTGTTGCCTGGCTGCGCGGTGGACCCGGTAACCGGTGAAAAGACCCTCATCCTGATGTCTGAAGGTCAGGAGATCGATATCGACAAGCAGCAGTCTCCGCATCAGTTCTCCAAGGACTATGGCACTGTTCAGGACAGCGCGCTTAACGTCTACCTGGAGAGCGTCGGTAAAGACATAGCGGCCAGTTCCCATCGTCCGCAAATGCCGTATTCTTTTCGCGCGGTGAATGCCAACTACATCAATGCTTACGCCTTTCCTGGAGGCTCCATCGCCACAACCCGCGGTATCCTGCTGGAGTTGGAGGACGAATCGGAGCTTTCCGCGCTGCTGGGCCACGAAATTGGCCACGTGAATGCCCGTCACGCGGCCGAGCGTCAGACCCGCGGGTTACTCACCCAGTTGGCAGTGGCCGGCACTCAGATTGCCGTTGCTTCGTCTGACTATGCCAACCTCGCGGGCATTGTCGGTCAGTTGGGCTCCATCGGAGGCAGCGCTCTGCTGTCCAGCTACAGCCGAGATAACGAACGTGAGGCCGACAGCCTGGGCATGGAATACACTGCCCGCAGCGGTCGTAATCCCCACGGCATGGTAGGGCTGATGGAAGTGTTGGTGGCGGAGTCCAAACATAAACCCAGCGCCATCGAAACCATGTTCTCCACCCATCCCATGAGTTCCGAGCGTCTGGCCGATGCCCGCCAAGCCGCCGACCGCGAATACGGTGGCCTTTCCAAGGTCAGCCGTGGCAAGGACCGCTACATGGATAATACTGCCGCTCTACGCAAACTGCGTAAGACCGTGGAACTGGAACAGCAAGCAGAATCCCAGCTTGCGAAGAAGAATGTCGGCAAGGCCGAGCAGAGCCTAACCCAGGCTCTGGAGCTCACCCCCAAAGACTACCCGGGACTGGTGCTCATGTCTAAGGTTCAACTGGCTCAGAACCAACCCACCAAGGCCAAATCCTGGGCGGATAAGGCCAAGGCAGTATATCCTGAGGAGGCTCAGGGTCACCACCTGTCGGGCATCAGCCGCCTGGCCCTTAAAGACTACGACGGAGCCCTGAATGCCTTTCAACGCTACGACCGATTATTGGCGGGAAACCCTAGCACCGCTTTTCTCATGGGCATCTCCATGGAAGGTATGGGGCAGAAAGATCAGGCGGCGGGTCAATATATCCGCTACCTGCGTCAGGTGAACAAGGGCGAGCATGCTCAGCACGCCTATAACCGCTTGCTGAACTGGGGCTACGTTAAGCCTCAAAAAAAGGAATAGCTAAAGATGATTTTGCTTGGTTTATTAAATTTTAATTTTTCATCTCTGCGGTGCATACACTGATCGTCAATAACTGAATCGGATCGGAATCTTTTATCTGACGAGGTCAATTGGCATTTTTACGATTCCCGGCTGTGACCACGGTTAATGCCATTTCCCCAAAGCGAGTTTCTACTACGAAATCGCTTAGTCATGCGACCGTTGTTAAGGATTTGTTTTAAGCTGATGGGTTCATCTAAGCCATAATCAATACATACATGCAGACTGGATACTGATTAAAGATAGTGACATCGCTATGGTTGTTGAAGGTGGTTAGGATTATTCCAAAAGCGTGTACAAGAGAGTTATAATAATATTGCTTGTTAAAATGTTCAGAGGAGTGGATCATGACTAACAAAACATGTGAAGTACATCAGAATCACAAGCATGAGCATGGTGAGCACTGCGGTCATACCAAGATAATACATGGGGACCACGCCGACTACCTGCATGATGGGCACTTACACCATAAGCATCTCGATCACTATGATGAGCATCGTCTGGAGGTCAATGAAATAAATCCAGATCATTGCCAGCCGGTGATACATGAAGATGCTCACATCCACGGTCCCGGTTGCGGACACGAGGCAGTGCCACACGGAGATCACACCGATTACATTGTCAATGGCCGCCTCCATCACCCTCATGGTGACCACTGCGACGACCATGGTCCGGTAGAAACTGAAGCCAATCCAAAGCATTAAGGACCGTAAGTACCTTACTGCTGCTGAATGATCGCTTTGGGTCGCAAACGGCATTCTAAGCCTATCTTTCTCAACGTCTCCTGTCTGGAATCTGACGTTATTAGAGATATTCCTTAAATTCTGCTCATTAACAACCATTGCATGCTTTAAGATAGGGCTTTTTTAATCAATGAATTGAATTTAATTTTCGAATGCCTGCTTATTACGCCACTATTCTTTTTTACTTGAGCTTATCTCTGATGATTCCAGCAGTTTCATTGGCTGATCCTACCCAGAGTGGTTCTAACCGAAATGACTCCATCCA
>JAAUXZ010127129.1_pt1 | contig 11468 bp, 13 predicted proteins | sample 7278131 | NCBI WGS metagenome assembly JAAUXZ01 (sample SAMN14350119, study PRJNA611818) | marine sediment metagenome | isolation source: surface marine sediment (3m) | place: French Polynesia: Moorea | collected 2018-08
GGCAAAGATTCAACTTGTCGGCATTGGGATGTTTTTCACAGGCGACGACTTCGGCAACAACCACATTATCCAGTTCAGGGGAGGCCTGCCGGACAATGCCGACCTCCAGACCAGCCATGGTGAGTTGACTGGATAATTCAGCACTATCAACGCCGGGATTAATCCACTCGTGTAACCACTTTTCACTGAGTTCCATAATTCAGTTCCTCAGGAAAACTGCTGCAGAAAACGCATATCGTTTTCGAAAAAGAGACGCAGATCGTTAACGCCGTAACGCAACATGGCGAGGCGCTCTACTCCCATACCGAAGGCGTAACCGGTGTATTTTTCACTATCCACGCCAGCATGACGGAACACTTCAGGATGCACCATGCCGCAGCCGAGAATTTCCAGCCATCCCGTATGACTGCAAACACGACAGCCCTCGCCACCGCAGATGACGCAGCTGATGTCGACTTCCATCGACGGTTCGGTGAACGGAAAATATGACGGCCGAAAACGAGTTCTCAGATCGTCCTGCTCGAAGAACATGCGCAGGAATTCCTGCAGTGTTCCTTTCAGGATTGAGAAAGACACATTTTCATCCACCAGCAAACCTTCGACCTGGTGGAACATCGGTGTATGCGTTAAGTCAGAATCACAACGATACACTCGGCCCGGTGCGATTACCCGCAACGGCGGCTCCTGGTTTTCCATGACGCGAATCTGTACCGGTGAAGTATGCGTTCGCAGCAGGCGACCATCATCGAAATAAAAAGTATCGTGCATGGCGCGCGCCGGATGGTGCGCGGGAATGTTCAACGCTTCGAAGTTATGGAAGTCATCTTCCACTTCAGGGCCGGTCGCCACATCAAAACCAAGCCGACTGAACATCTGTTCCATGCGGCGCATGGTAAGAGTCACCGGATGCAATCCACCCTGTTCGACGCCACGCCCTGGCAAGGTCACATCGATGGTTTCGCTCGCCAGTTTTTCGGCGATCTGCTGGTTGGATAATTCTGTTTTGCGGGATTCCAGCAGGTCCTGGATCTTCAGTTTTACCTGGTTGATCGCCTGCCCGGCAGCCGGCCGCTCTTCCGCAGACAAGCTGCCTAGACCTTTCAACTGCTCTGTAATCTGGCCCTTTTTACCCAGATAGTTCACGCGCACACTATCGAGTGCTGCGAGATCCGCAGCATCCGACACTGCCTGACTGGCAGCACCCAACAAACTGTCTAAATCTTGAGACACGGTATCCAACAATCAGTGAATCGACACGGGAGTTAGTTCCCGTGTCGTTGTCTTAGAAAGCCGTATCAGGCGGCTGCTTCGAGACCAGCCTTTGCTTTTTCTACCAGTGCAGAAAATGCAGGCTTGTCGAACACAGCCAGATCGGCAAGAACTTTACGATCGATATCGATCGCGGCCTTTTTCAGGCCGTTCATAAACACACTGTAAGACATGCCGTTTTCACGGGCACCAGCGTTAATACGAGCGATCCACAAGGCGCGGAACTGACGCTTACGAACGCGACGATCACGGTAGGCATATTGACCGGCTTTGGTAACTGCCTGTTTGGCAACACGGAAAACCTTGCTGCGCGCACCGCGGTAGCCTTTAGCCTGGTCGAGAACTTTCTTGTGTTTGGCGTGGGCGGTTACACCCCTTTTAACTCTAGGCATGATATCCCTCCCTTATGAGTACGGCAGCATACGCTGCACGAGTTGGACGTCGTTCTTATGAACTTCCAGCTTGTCACCGAGCTGACGCTTACGTTTACTCGACTTTTTGGTCAGGATATGACGCAAGTGGGACTGTTTGCGTTTGTAGCCACCAGAACCGGTGCGCTTGAAACGCTTGCCAGCGCCACTGACAGATTTCATCTTTGGCATGTTTAACTCCAGTTAACATAATTACTTCAAAATCCCTGGGCGCCGGAGACGCGCCTTCGGGTCGATACCAGATTACTCTGGTGTTTTTCGATGCCTTCATCCTTTTTGGATTCGGCATCCCGCTAACCAACAATCAGTTAGCGTTTCTTCGGAACTAGCAGCATTGTCATCTGCCGTCCCTCGGACTGCGGATATTGATCCACGGTCGCGACTTCCTGTAAATCTTCTTCCACGCGTTTCAGTAACTCGGACCCCAATTCCATATGGGCCATCTCGCGTCCGCGAAAGCGAACGGTCACCTTACAACGATCACCAACCTCCAGGAACTTGACCAGCTTCTTCAGCTTGACCTGGTAATCACCCTCTTCCGTACCCGGGCGAAATTTTATTTCCTTGATGTTGATCTGACGCTGTTTCTTACGTGCGTCGTGCAACTTTTTCTTTTGCTGAAATTTGAACTTGCCGTAATCCATCAGACGACAAACGGGTGGTTTCGCGTCCGGAACCAATTCAACCAGATCCAGTTCGGCTTCGGCGGCACGTTGCATCGCCTCTTCCAGTGAAACTATACCAAGCTGCTCACCTTCTTCGGCAATCAGGCGAACTTCGTGCGCCGTAATTTCTTCGTTCAGGCGACTCTGTTTGTTGTCTGCGATTGGGATCTCTCCAAAAACTGTTTCAGCAAAAAATTAATCCGGCCGCATGAACCGGATTTACTGTTTTGCCCGCTCGATAAACTCATCAACAGGCATTGAACCCAGGTCTTCACCACCCAGGCTACGCACTGCAACCTGATCGTTTTCCATCTCGCGGTCTCCAATGACCAGCAAATATGGAACGCGCATCAAAGTGTGCTCGCGGATTTTAAAGCCGATTTTCTCGTTTCTCAAGTCGGAAATTGCTCTGACACCCTGATTTTTAAGCATTTTTTCGACTTTTCTGACGTAATCAGACTGTTTGTCGGTAATATTCATTAAAACGGCCTGCACCGGCGCCAGCCAAACGGGGAATTTACCCTCGTAATGCTCGATCAAAATACCGATAAAACGTTCGAGTGAACCAAACAGTGCGCGGTGCAACATAACGGGACGCTGCTTGCTGCCATCTTCAGTCACATAGGAAATGTCGAAGCGTTCGGGCAGGTTCATATCAACCTGCAAAGTTCCGCACTGCCAGTCCCGGCCGATGGCATCGCGCAAGACGAACTCGAGCTTCGGACCATAAAACGCACCCTCACCCGGGTATAACACGTAGTCCAGATTCATTGCATCGAGCGCATTGCTAAGGGCGCCTTCCAGCACGTCCCAGATTTCATCCGAGCCAATGCGGTTCTCCGGGCGGGTGGAGAGTTTGATCACGACATCTTCAAAGCCAAAATCCTTATAGATATCGAGCACCAGAGCGATGACGTCGATGCATTCCTGCTCCATTTGCGCTTCAGTACAGTAAATATGTGCATCATCCTGGGTGAAGTGACGAACTCGCATCAATCCATGAAGCGCACCAGAGGGTTCGTAACGATGCACTTTTCCGAACTCCGCCATGCGCAGCGGCAAATCACGATAGCTTTTCAGGCCCTGCGCAAACATCAGTACCGAGCCTGGACAATTCATTGGTTTCAGCGCATATACACGTTCGTCTTCAGTCTTGGTGCTGAACATATGCTCACGGTAATTGTGCCAGTGACCAGAGGTTTCCCAGAGGCTGCGATCCATCACGTCAGGCGTATTCACTTCGATGTAACCGGCCTCATCCTGGCGTCGGCGCATGTACTCGAGCAGCTTTTGGAACAGGGTCCAGCCTTTGGCGTGCCAAAATACCGAACCCGGTGCTTCTTCCTGAAAATGTAACAGGTCAAGCTGCCGACCCAGCTTGCGATGATCACGCTTTTCGGCTTCTTCGAGACGATGCAAGTAGGCTTTCAACTGCTTCTTGTCTGGCCACGCAGTGCCGTAAATACGCTGAAGCATTTCGTTGTTGGCATCACCGCGCCAGTAAGCGCCAGCGACTTTCATCACCTTGAAACCGTTGCCCAATTTGCCTGTCGACGGCAGATGTGGGCCACGGCAGACGTCAAACCAGTCGCCCTGACGGTACAAGCTGATCTCTTCGCCTTCCGGGATGTTTTCTTCGATGATCTGGACTTTGTAATGCTCGCCCATCTCGGAGAAAGTCTTGATGGCCTCATCCCGAGAAATAACCGACCGTTCAATGGGCAAATCTCGTTTAACGATCTCGTGCATGCGTTTTTCAATCGCATCAAGATCATCCTGCGTAAACGGCTCATCACGGGCAAAGTCGTAATAGAAGCCGTCTTCTATTGCCGGACCGATGGTAATTTGGGTTCCCGGAAACAATTCCTGCGCGGCCTGAGCCATCGCATGATCGGCGTCGTGACGATAGAGCTCCAGGGCTTCCTCATCCCGGCTAGTAATGATTGCCAGGGTACTGTCAGCGTCCATCACGGTAGATGCGTCAACCAGCTGACCATTAACCTTGCCAGCCAGTGTTGCCTTGGCAAGACCGGGGCCGATGTCAGCAGCGACATCTAAAACAGAAACAGGGTGGTCGAAGGAACGAACTGAGCCATCAGGCAGAGTGACTTGCGGCATGCTTTTCTCCAGTGGTGACCCCTACTAAAGGCCACGTGATAACAGTTTGATAATGCGAAATTGGTAGTCGCGAGTGGATTCGAACCACCGACCCCCACCATGTCAAGGTGGTGCTCTAACCAACTGAGCTACGCGACTATAAAACTACGACTTACGTAAGGCGGCGTATTCTACAACACAAACCATTCTAATCAACCCTCGAAAGCCTTTATTTTCAAGGGGTTTGGACAATTTAAACTGTTTGCGTGGGAAGCCTGGTCAAGAAACCTGTAAAAACGGCAAAGGTTATTGCGAGAATGTCAAAAAGAGCCGCGTTTCAGCGGTAATTTTGCAAGTTGATCATGTCGAGTAGTTCGTACACCGAATAGGACTGGGAACCGATGAAGACGCGGTCATCCTCCTGCACGACACCACCGGCAAACGGCCGGTAACTGCCATCGCGGTAGATCGACAGTCCGTTACCCGAGCTGAGATCTTTCATTGATATCTCGCCATCGGCAAACCTGATCTCGGCATGCTTGCGTGAAACATAGGGATCATTGAGGAGGACGTGACCGTTTCTCCCGATGATGTAGGGTTCACCCTCTACTAGACCAAAATACCATTTTGACATGCGAATACTGACGAACGATTAATAGATTCAGCGATGTTAGTTTATATAGTAAGTCTTTGACTATTTTTCAAGTAAATTGGTAAGTGTGCACCATAAATTTATGATTTATAAATGCTTTTACCTATATTACTTTGTATTAGCCCAACACTTGATACCACTAAGTTTTATAAAGCCTTGTCCGGATGATCGGCAGATCACCCCTAATCCTGAATTATAGTAGACTGCGAATCGCGTTATCAATTCAATCGGATCCCGATGTCTGCCACCACCGAAGTACAACAAAGAACTCCCGAATGGTTTGAACTCAGGGTAGGTAAAATCACTGGCAGTCGAATTGGCAGCGTTCTCGGAGTCAATCCGTACAAGTCTCGCGCCGAACTCCTCAGGGAAATGGCTGAGGAAATAAACGGCATCTCATCGGACTTCAAGGGTAATGAGGCAACCCGACATGGCGAGTTGCACGAGCCCGTCGCACTCTCAGCCTATCAGAATGAAACTGGCCATTCCGTCGTTGAACAGGGAATTATCATTCATGCGGACTACAGTTTTCTGGCTTATAGCCCTGATGGTTTGGTAACAACGATGGACGGTGGAGAAAGACTGCTGGAAATCAAATGCCCCTACAGCAATCGAATTCCGCGACAAATCCCTGCTTATTACAAGGCACAGGTGCAACTGGGCATGGAAGTCATGGGATTGGAAGAGTGCGACTTTTACTACTGGACAAAAAATCGCACACTGTTAACGACCGGAAAAAGATCCGAGGGATGGTTTGGATCTATCCTGCCTCAATTGGTGGAATTTCATGAAGAAATGTTAGCGCTTTCCCAACAGCTCGAATCCCGATGAATTCCCGGCAGCCTTTATTAATGCCTCCCTCTCAGTTTACAGATCAGGAAAAACAATCTGGGAACACCTGGGACAGAGCTTTGCGCGCACCGCTCAAGTTAATGGTTGATACTTCAGGTGTATCCAGTTCCAGAACATCACCCTCAGCCATCGCTTCCAGCACATGACAATCCAGGTCAAACAAATACCAGTGCTTGGTCCCGAAAGCGCTGCCGCGGTCTGTTTGAAAATACGCTGTTAGCTCAACAGGGCTCTCATTATCGACGCTCAGCCTTAGCTTTCTGGCCGGAGTGGCAATCGGCTGGGGCTCATAGGGCGAGGTATGACTGATGAGTGCGATTGCCTCTACTGCTGAGTGCGGATTCGGCTGCCCGGTAATATCGAGTGCCGCATAAATCGGCAATCGGGTTTTACTGTCCGTAGTCTTGTACTCAACATGCACCGATAGTTTGGTTTTTTTACTGAAGGGATCATCGATCTCATTGATGATCCAGCGATGATCAGCCTTATCACCGGCAGCCACCTGAGCGACGCACAGTAACAACGCTGCAGAGATCAGGGAAAACAAGCGATTCATGACGCTTCCTCTGAGTTGCGTGTTCGATAAGCGGGAATTGTAATAGCAGTTTATCCGCAGATAAACCACTAGCTGATGCAGATTCCAGCGGTAGCCTTGTAAAACTCGCCAGGCCCGTCGATTCAAAAAGCGTGACAGCTGTCACATCGGAATTTCTCAGATCACTTAAGCTGTCCAGTCATGTTACAGGGTTTAAACAAAGCACTCAGGGACAATGGCCGGTTTTCGGTTCTCATCGACCGACGCTCAGACATTAACTGTCGCCGCAGCGGGGACGATAGACGCCAGGTCAGTCGAGGCTCCTATGTAGAATTCTCGCGGCGACTGTGTGACGATCGCCGCAGCAACAACATAGACAGAAGAACCGGGTAAATAACTTGATCGACTGGTTATCCAAGCAGAAAAGGGACCAAAAACGAAAGGAAAAACGCGACAAAAAACTAAGAGACGAGTTATCGGCAAAGGCTCAGGAATACGAGCCTGAGAGCAAACCTTCTCAAGAGGACTTCACCGAGATTACCATCAAGGGTGTGCGTCACAGAGTCCCAGTCGACCGCATTACCCTGGTCGATACCACACCGCAACATCCCAGGAAAAAGAAAGATGACGACTAACTAGCTGTTGATGTTTTCAGCCAGTAAGCGCAAATCCTTTAATTCACGATTTAGTTCAGCAATTTTATGCGACACGTCGTCGATCTTTTTGAGCAGCAATTCCCTGCTCTCCCCATGCTCTGAATAATCAGGCACCTTTTGACTACCGCCCAGCAACCACAACAAGGGCACATTCAATAAGCTGGCTATCATTTGCAGGCGATTTGCCCGGGGATCAATTTCACCGGCTTCCCAGTCCTTGACCGTGGTTACCTTGACACCCAGGTGGCCAGCCATTTCATCCTGGGTCATGTTGGCGGCTTCCCTTGCATTAGCCAGGCGCTCACCGAAAAGAATATGGTCCATATCAAATTCCAGTCGATCAGCACTGATCGGGGGACCAGTGCTGATAACAAGATTAACTGCTGCTTTCCTCGATGGATTCGCCAAGACCCTGAATGTCTCGTCCAAAACCTTTCATCGTTTCACAACCACCAAGAATCATTGGCATCAAGAGCACAAGAAAAATTGCTTTTTTCACAGAATAAAACCTTTAATTTTTAGACACGTAAAACGATCCCTTCCGGGCGTCGTCTCGGCCAACACTAATGCAGTTAGCCGCAAGCAGTCAACCGGCAATCAGGACTACTTTCAGCGAGCCTAACACCATTGACCTACCCTGCCGCTTGAACCACTATCGACGGTGCCCGTGGAAACCTCGAGAATGCAGTTATGCCCGTCGATGCACGACTCAATTTTACTTTACAGGAATACGCTAGCCGCCTGCACAAAACACGGCAAGCGATGGCTGATCGTGAAATTGACACCTTAATTGTGGTTGATCCGTCGAATCTGGCATGGCTCTCGGGATACGATGGATGGTCTTTTTATACCCATCAGTGCCTTATTGTTCCCCAACACGGCAATCCGCTATGGTGGGGACGAGGTATCGATGCCCCGGGCGCAATTCGCACGACCTGGCTGGACACCGAAGACATCCTCTCCTACCCCGATCACTTCGTGCAGTCCGATAGTTGCCATCCGATGGATCATCTGGCTACAACGCTCATCGAAATGGGCCTTGCCACGGGCAGGATTGGTGTTGAAATGGAAAACTATTACTTCTCGGCAGCGGCTTACCAATCGCTTCTCAAACATCTTCCCGATGCGGCGCTGATTGACGCTACCGCGCTGGTTAACTGGCAACGGCTGATCAAGTCAGAGCAGGAAATCGAATACATGCGCGGTGCTGCAAGAATTGTCGAGGCCATGCACGAGCACATTTATCAAATCATTGAACCCGGCATGAAAAAAAGTGACCTCGCTGCCGAAATTTTTGCCACCGGGATTCGCGGGGTAGATGAGTACTGGGGAGATTATCCTGCAATCGTGCCATTACTGCCCACCGGGATAGACGCCACCGCTGCTCACCTGACCTGGGACGACAGCTTGCTGAGGGCCGGAGACATCACCTTCTTCGAAATTGCCGGCTGTCACAAACGCTACCACTGTCCATTATCGCGAACCATTTCGCTCGGCGATCCACCTGAAAAGTATCGAAAAGCAGAAGAAGCCGTGCTCGATGGCATGCAGTCGGCACTGGGTTATGCAAAACCCGGAAAACTGGTCGAAGACGTTGCTATTGCGTTCTTTGACACCCTGGAAAAACACGGTTTCCAGAAAGACAATCGCACGGGTTATGCAATCGGCCTGTCCTATCCACCGGACTGGGGTGAGCGCACTATCAGCCTGCGCCGGGGAGACAAAACAGAATGGCAGGCCGGCATGACTTTCCATTTCATGCCGGCCCTCTGGCTGGATGATGGTGGCCTGGAGATTACTGAATCGATTGTCATCACCGATTCCGGCTATCAGCGCTTGGCCAATGTAGAACAGTGCCTTCGCATCAAACCGGTTTAGATCGGTTCCTGAACAAACCGGCCAAATCGAAGTCACACTGAAATATCGCTTGCACTCCGTCAGGACTCAATTACTGTATGCAGCCTTCCCGGCTGTTGGAGGCGATCGACGAACTCCATGCTTTTTTGAATAACCCAGGACTATAAATGAAAATCCACGCACCAAAAATTTTCGCCGCCGCCATGATCTTCAGTTTCAGTGGCCTGACGCAGGCAGCAGAGACACCTGAAAGTGATTACGAACGCTTCAGTTACGCACTCGGTATTATGGTGTCAGAGCGCATCCTCAAGCAGTTTCCGGATATTGACTATGACCAACTCATGCACGGTTTGAAAGACCATCATCAACAGCAAACGTTGGAAATGTCGTTGCCCGAGTCGGCAGATGTGCTCACTGCCTACGTACAGCAAGAACAAACCCGCCAGGCAGAGGCGGCCGTTGCTCGTGGAAAAGCCTATCTCGAAGAAAATGCGGCCAAGGACGGTGTCAATGTAACCAGCTCGGGTCTGCAGTACTCCGTTATCACCCCAGCCGAGGGAGATAAGCCAGCAGCCACTGATCAGGTAAAAGTACACTACCGCGGCACACTCATCGATGGCACCGAGTTCGACAGTTCATACCGTCGCAACGAACCGGCCGTTTTTGGTTTGAACCAGGTCATTCCGGGCTGGACCGAAGCGGTGCAGCTGATGAGCGTTGGCAGTAAATACCGCTTTGTGATCCCTTCAGAGCTGGCCTACGGCGAACGCGGCGCGGGTGCCTCAATCGGCCCGAATGAAACGCTAATTTTCGAAGTGGAGCTGCTGGACATCAATCCGGAGTCATAATCGCCCGGCCATAGGGGCCCTGATCTCGCGGTCAGGGCCCCTTTTTTCATTCTACAGCTGTTGACTAATCAATACGCCATACTGCGCTACGCGCCATTTCTCTTTGTTTTAATCTGGAGTACCGGTTTTATCGCGGCCAAGGTCAGCATGGTGCATGCCGACCCCTTCGTATTTCTCTGCCTGCGATTTGCGCTGACCTGCGTTGTCTTGTTGCCAATCATCCTGCTGACCACTGCACCTAATCCGACCAGCCCGTGGCAGCACCGGCATGACATGGTGACCGGAGTATTTTTGCATTTTGGCTACCTCGGCTTTGTATTCTGGCCGATACAGCTAGGCGTTCCTGCCGGTATCGTTGCGATAATCGTCGGTATTCAACCGGTGCTAACCAGTGCGCTGGCCACGGTCGTTATTGGAGAGTTAATGACCACCCGTAAAGTGATTGGACTGCTGACCGGCTTCATCGGTCTCAGCGTGGTGATTACCGGCAAATACGGCATCGATCTGGGTCTTGAAGGAGGCCTCACTATCGCCGAGTTATTGTTGTGTATTACCTCACTCTGCTCAATTGCCATCGGCCTTGTCTATCAGAAAAAATTCTGTCGGGAATCCAGTCTGCTTTCGGGCACCTTGATGCAGTATTTCGCCGCATCAGTATGCTGTGGGCTTTTCGCCCTGATGATTGGTGAAAGCTGGGATATCAACTGGGCCAGTGATTTCATGCTCGCTCTGGTTTGGCAAGTGCTTGGACTCTCCATCGGTGCGGTATTGTTATTGATGTTGATTATCAACCGCGGTGAAGCCAGCAAGGTTTCAAGCATGTTTTACCTTGTGCCGCCACTGGCCGCCCTTGAGGCTCACTGGTTGTTTGATGAAACACTGGGATTGATTTCAATTGCCGGCATGGTGCTTTGTGGCGTTGGAGTGTATGTGGTGAACCGACAAGCGGTCGGCAAAAACAACTGATCTGAACTATAAATAATAGTCAAACTCACTGTCAGAGGAACAAACACCATGATTAGAGTGTTGATTGCCTCCCTGTTTTCCACTGCGCTACTGTACGCCGGAAGCACTAGCGCCGAGTTATACAAATGGGTTGATGCCGAGGGTAAGGTACATTACGGCGACCAACCACCGCAAAATGCCTCGCTAAAGGACATTAGCAACAACATCAGTAGCTTCACTTCGGTTGCGGTCGAAGGCTTCAAGTTTGATCCAAATTTAATTACCACCCGCACGGCAAACAAAAAAGTAGTCATGTATTCAACTGAATGGTGTGGCTACTGCAAGCAGGCCGCCAGACACTTTCGCCAAAACAACATTGCTTTCGTCGAGCACGATATTGAAAAGTCATCCAATGCGGCTAACGACTTCAAGAAACTCGGCGGCAGGGGTGTGCCGTTGATTCTGGTCGGTAAAAAGAAAATGAGCGGATTTAACGCCAGCCGGTTTAATCGGCTGTACGATCCAAAATCCTGATTGAGCGCTTTGGTTAATTTCAATACAATTCGCGACCGACACGGGGTGTAGCTCAGCCTGGTAGAGCACTGTCTTCGGGAGGCAGGGGCCGGAAGTTCGAATCTTCTCACCCCGACCAATTAAAAAA
>JAAUXZ010039030.1_pt1 | contig 11448 bp, 10 predicted proteins | sample 7278131 | NCBI WGS metagenome assembly JAAUXZ01 (sample SAMN14350119, study PRJNA611818) | marine sediment metagenome | isolation source: surface marine sediment (3m) | place: French Polynesia: Moorea | collected 2018-08
AGCGCCTGGCGGCCACGCTTTTCCAGGACGAGCCGTTTGTATTGACGGTGCTGGGGCCGTTGACCGACCAGGTCGCCTTCGAGGCGCTCGTTCGCTAACCGAACTGCAAGGGGATCGATCCGATGCCAACCGCCACCCGTTTGCCGACCCTTTCCTTTCAGCGGCTGCGCGCCGATGAAGACAGCGATATTCCCCTGCCCCGCTATATGACCCCCCAGGCCGCCGGGATGGACCTGCATGCCGCCGTGGGCCGTCCCCTGACCATTGAGCCCGGCGGCCTGGCCCTGATTCCGACCGGTTTCGCCATGGCCCTGCCCCCGGGTTTCGAGGGACAGATTCGGCCCCGCAGCGGGCTGGCCATAAAACACGGCATCGGCCTGATCAATTCTCCCGGCACGATCGACAGCGACTACCGTGGAGAAGTCAAAATCCCCTTGATCAACCTGGGGGATGCCCCCTACACGGTCCGGCGCGGGGACCGGATCGCCCAAATGGTGATCCAGAAAGTCTACCGCGCTCAGCTGCAGATCGTCGAGTCTCTGGATAGGACGTCCCGCGACACCGGAGGCTTCGGCCATACGGGTGTGCGCTAGTCCATTGACATCGACCGCAAGCATCCATACGACCTCCGGCGCATGAGTCGTCGATGACCACGAGCGACCACGATATCGCCTTTTGTGCACTGGCCAGCGGCAGCCGCGGCAACGCCATCTACCTGGCCGCTGGTGAAAACGCCCTATTGATCGACGCGGGCCTGTCGGGCCGCGAAATCGAAAACCGGCTGCACCAGCAGGACCTCGACCCCCGCCAGCTTACGGCCATACTGGTCACCCATGAACATTCGGATCACATCCGGGGCGTCGGTGTTCTGGCACGGCGCTTCCATCTGCCGGTGCACATGAGCGCCGCCACCCATCAGGCCATCGGGGACAGCCTCGGCCGTTTACCTGCCTGTCATTATTTTCAGCCCGGCACGGCGTTCGGCCTGGGGAATTTTCGCATTCACCCGTTTGCGCTTTCCCACGACGCCGCGGACCCGGTCGGGTTTACGTTTGCCCGCAATGGACTGCGCATCGGATTGGCCACCGATTTGGGCCTGGCCACCGGCTTGGTGGAGGAGCGCCTCAAGGGCTGTGATCTGCTGTTGATTGAAGCCAACCATGATCCGGATATGCTGATCGACGGTCCCTATCCCTGGCATTTGAAACAGCGCATCCGCGGCCGCAACGGCCACCTGTCGAATACGGCTGCAGGCGATCTACTGGCCCGCATCGCCCACCCGAATCTGCGCCAGATCGTTCTCGGGCATCTGAGCGAAACCAACAACACGCCCCGGATCGCCCGCCAAACCGTTCGGCAAGCCCTGAACAGGTTTTCGATTCCCGTCCATATCGCCCGTCAGGACCGCAGCAGCCCCGTTTTTCATCTCCCCGTGCCATAAAACTGAATTCGGCCAGAAATATTCTAATGGGTTTCCGGCGCCATTTCACCATATATAGTGTCAGTGATTTGACCCGCCCACAACAGAGGGGATTTCAGCGCGGTTTTTCAAATATTTTCCAAACAAATTCAGTAAGTCACGCTGCACGCCCGGTTGAACTGCCGGTGTTTCTATGCTACCATTTCTATTTACGATAGTCATATAAATCGCATTGTCTGATTGTTACGGGGCCGCCCAATAAAGAACTCGACATCGCGCTGATCGACCGGTTTAATGAAAGGTTTGGATAATGGAGCGGGCTTACCGCGACACCCCCGAAATGGTGCCTCCTGCGGACACGGATGATGATACGAATCAAAACACAACAGACCCCTCGGAAGCGAAACCGGCACCCTCCAAGCAACGCCGGCAACGCTACAGCCGTTCATACCTGATCAACAAGCTCAACTATATCAACTTCCAGAACGGCACCATCCAAGTGGTGCTCACACACCGCCGCTTCGACCAGACCACCATCTGCTCCGCCAGCCCCCAGCCCTGTGACGGCAAACGCCTGGCGTGCCACTGGTCGGAACCCGAACAGGCCGCACCGCTGCTTGCTAACCATCGAATTACCTCCTTTTTCATCAACGATGGCCGACATGCGCTGGAAGTCGTGCCCCAAATCCTGCGCACTGACGACCAAGGCCTTGAACTCGAGCTGCCGGATGAATGCTGGGAAGTGGCCAATCGGCGCGAAGTGCGCTATGCCTGTTCCAAGATACCCATCCAGGTCATTCAGAACAGCATGCTGTTTCGGGGCGAATTGCTGGAATTCAGCACCAGCGCCTTTCGCATCGCCCTGACGATCTCCCCGCCCCAGACGTTTGAATGCCTGGATCATGAAAAACCGCTGAATCTGATCGTCTTTGACGGCAATGAGCTCGTGTTTACAGGCGACTTCACCATCCTCAAAAGCGATAGCGGCCGGCGCAGCCGGAACGTGCGGGAATTTATCCTCAAACCGGAAATCAAGGCGATTCAGCGCTACAATGCCAAGGTTTACCGCAGCAAGCGAATCGCGCTGAAACCGGCCCCCAATATCGTCTTCCGTCACCCCCTCACCTGCCAGACGGTCAATCTGAAAGTTCTCGATCTATCCGGTTCCGGACTCTCGGTGGCCGAGGGCGCTGGACATTCGCTTCTGCTTCCCGGCATGATGTTGAACGAGGTCGAACTCCTCTTCGCCGACAGCCTTACACTGCACTTCAAGGCCCAAGTCCTATACCGCAACCAAAGGACGGATGAAGACGATAGCGGTGATGTGGTCAACGGTCTGGCCATCATCGACATGGCCAGCAGCGACCACCTCAAGCTGCTGTCCCTGCTGCAGCAGGCTAAAAATCAGAATGCCTATATCAACACCCGCGTCGAGCTGGATGCCCTGTGGGACTTTTTCTTCGAAACCGGCTTCATCTACCCCAAGAAGTATGCTTTCATCCAGGCCAACAAGGAGCAAATTAAAGAGACCTACTGGAAACTCTATACCCAGAACCCGACCATCGCGCGCCATTTCATTTATCAGACCCAAGGACGCATCATGGCCCACATGGCGATGGTGCGCTTGTATGAGAACGCGTGGCTGATTCACCATCATGCCGCCCGCAAGCGCTCGATGGTGCGCGCCGGTCTTACGGTTCTCAACCAGATCGGCTGCTTCACCTACGACTCGCACCGGCTGTATTCCATGCACATGAAATACCTCATGTGCTACTACCGGCCCGAGAACCATTTCCCCAACGGGGTCTTCGGCGGATTCGCCCGCTACGCCAACGATCGCGACATCTGCTCGCTTGATGATTTCGCCTATTTTCACCTGCCGATGCAAGAGGATGCCGATAGCGATCTCCCCGACGGATGGGAGCTCGCCACCTGCGAGGCGGCTGATATCCAGGAAATCGAGCACTGGTTCCGGTACCAGGTGGGTGGGCTGATGCTCGACTGCCTGGATCTGGACGCCCAGATGTTCACGTCATCCGAGCTGGCCGATGAATACCGCCTGCACGGTTTTGTAAAGGACCGGCTGCTGTTGAGCCTGCGTCGGAACGAGCGCGTCCAGGCCTGCATCGCGATTCACCGCACCGATATCGGTCTGAACCTCTCGGATCTCACCAACTGCGTCAAAGTGCTTTTAATTGACAAGCGCCATCTCAGCCGCAGGATACTGGAAAACGCCCTGCATTTCGTCTTTAAAAAGCATCAATTGAGCCCGGAGATGCCGATTCTCTTCTATCCGGCCGAATTTGCCGAACAGACGGCCATGCCCGTTGAAAAGAACTACTCCCTCTGGATTCTGAGCACACATGATTCCGACAAGTATTTCGGTTTCCTGGACAGAATGTTCAAACTGGTGCGCGACTGATGCTGAACACCGATCTGAAAGGCGTCGGCCTGAACCGACGGCGTGAAGGCCCAAAATGCGCCGCGACCCATGCCCCTCCCCCCAGCAGCGACCAGCGCCAGCCCGCGTCTGCGCCCAAGGTGGATGCGCCGATCTATAACAGTCGGATCATCGACAACTATATCAAATTGCTCAAATTCAAATATCCATGGGTCAATGCCACCGAGGTTCTGCACTCTGCGGGGATGACCAGCTACGAAGTGGCTGATCAGGGTCATTGGTTCACCCAGCGGCAAATCAACCGGTTTCATGAAAAACTCGCCGAGCTGACCCAGAACGAGAACATTGCCCGTGAAGCCGGCCGCTATTCGGCGTCGCCCGACGCCATCGGCGTGATGCGCCAATACGGTCTGGGCATGATCGGGCCGGAAAAGTGCTTCGAGCACATGAGCAATTTCGCCTCGAAATTTACCCAATCCTGTAAATATCGGTCGAAGCGGCTCAGCGCCAATAAATACGAAATCGCGGTCCGCCCGTTGCCGGGGATTCAGGAAAGGCGGTTTCAGTGCGATAGCCGTATTGGCTTTTTTGAATCCATTACGCTTGCCTTTTCCAATAAGCTCCCCAACATCGAGCACCCGGAGTGCATCTTCAGGGGGGGCGAGGCCTGCCGCTACCTCATCAGCTGGGAGTCGTCCTTTTCGCTGATCTGGAAGCGCATCCGCGCCTACATGCCGCTCTTTTTCCTGCTGAGCTGCATTCTGCTGCACATGGGCCTCCCGCAGATTCCACTGGCCACGATGCTTCTGTCGAGCGCCGTCATCTTTCTTTTGCTGACCCTGATCGGCGAATCGATGGAGAAGGGGGAACTGCGCAAGAGTGTCGATAACCTGAAAGACTCCACCGACAAACTCGTGGATCAGATTACGATCAACTACAATAATTCGTTAATGATCAATGAGGTCGGTCAGCTGATCGTCGGTAAGACCAAAGTGGAAGACGTGCTCCGCAAGGTGGTCAAGATATCCGAGCGCCGGCTGAATTTTGACCGGGGCATTATCCTGCTGGCCAACAAGGATAAAACCCGGTTGGAATACCGGGCCGCCTTTGGTTACAGCGAGGCCATGTTTGATGGGATTCGATCAGCAGCCTTCCGTTTGAACAAACAGGATTCCAAGGGCATTTTTGTGGTTTCCTTTCGGGAACAGAAGCCCTATCTGATAAACGATTTCAACGACATCGAAAAGGAATTATCCCCCCGCAGCCTGGATTTTGCGCGCCAGATGGGCGCCAAATCATTTATCTGCAGCCCGATCGTGTGCGATGGCGAGTCGCTGGGGGTTTTCGCCGCCGACAATGTCCATACCAAACGCCCGCTGGTGCAGAGTGACATCAGTCTTCTCATCGGGATCGCCGCCATCATTGGCATCGCGATCCGCAACACCGAGCTGATTGAGTCCAAGGAACGTCAGTTCGGCTCCATACTGGAAGTTCTGGCGGCCAGCATCGATGCCCGGGACCCATTGACTTCCGGCCATTCGGCCAAGGTAACCGATTATGCGGTGGGTATCTGCCGGGAACTGAACATGGGCACCGCCTACTGCGAAATGATCCGTGTAGCCGCCCTGCTGCATGACTACGGCAAGATTGGTGTTCCGGATTCGATACTGAACAAGGCCGGCCGCTTGAGCGCCGAGGAATACGAAGCCGTCAAGACGCATGCGGCCCGCACCCGGACCATCCTCGAACGGGTGAATTTCGAAGGCATCTACAAAGAGGTCCCGGTCATTGCCGGAGCCCACCACGAGCGCTACGACGGTAACGGATACCCGGAAGGACTGGCGGGCAACCAAATCCCTATAGGCGCACGTATCATTGCGGTGGCGGACTTCTTTGAGGCCGTGACGGCCAAGCGACACTACCATCAGCCCATGCCCGTTGAAGAGGCACTTGCGCTCATGCAAGCCAAAACGCCCTCGCATTTTGACCCGCAGGTCGTGGAAGCGTTCATTCGCCGCCACAAGCGGTATCCGGCCCCCATTCTAGTTAGTGCCCATCCCTAAATGGCCTCTTTCGGCCCAGGCCGGCGTTCGCGCGATTTTGAAATCCTCGACGACGCCTGCGGTTTCGAGAGCACGGCGGCCTCGGCCTGAACCAAAATCACCCATTTCCGGACAGACACCCGTTAAGTCGGCAATATCTCAGCGCGACCAACCAAGCGTTACTTACCGTTCTCAGCGTCAACCGCGTCGGCTATTGGGATGCTTTTAAGTCAACACACAGCGTGGTGTTCTTTAGAAGGGACGCTTCGGACCGGATCGATGGCCGGCTGCTCAGGCTCGCATCAATGGCATCTTTCGATGCGGCCTGTGCGGTGGGGCCATGCGCATCTGACATGCGGGCAAACAAGAGCGGCGACCCGCCGCCGTAACAGTCGAAATTAGGAATACCGCGCGCCAATTGTCTCCCCGCCATCCCGAGCAGTTCCGACTCGCCCACATGGGTGCCCACATGACACTTGACGCCGGCCTGCGCGGCCATCTGCGCGATGGCCCGCGAACGCAGCAGTCCGCCGCACTTGGAGATCTTGATGTTGAAGATATCGCAGGCGTCCTGCGCCAATAATGCCTCGGCATCCGCCTGACTGACAAGGGATTCGTCGACGATCACGGCCAGCCCGCTTTCCTGCCGGAAGCGGCGGAGGCCTTCGATATCGCCCGCCGGCAGGGGCTGTTCGATGGCGACCGGCCGAAACGACCGCACCCGATCGACTTCTTTCAGCACCTGCGCCCGCGTCAGCTTGCCGTTGACCTCCAACCGAATTTCGCCCGTCTCCCCAGCCAGACGACGCAATTGTTCCATGCGCCTGTAGTTTGACTCCGCATCGGTCCCCAAGAGCACTTTGAAAATCGGTTTGCCGAAACGCGCATGCAGAATCGGGAAATACTTTTCGACGACCGCGTGATCCACAAAGGGCACGGATACCGAAAAGCGAAGCGCTTGGCGATAATGCTTGGGAAATAGTTGCTGGGCCTGCAAATGGCCGGCACGCCTGAGCACATCGATGAGGGCCAGATCGGCCGCTCCCAGGGCGGAATGGTAGGCCCGATGGCCGCGGGCCCGGCAGGCCGTCTCAAGCTGCGCAAGCAGTTTTTCGACATCTTTGAGAGTCTCGAAGGGGTTGGCAAACAGTACCGGTGCGAATTCGTGCTCCCACAACGTGAGAACCGAAGGGACGCTCTCCCCGGTGACATAGGGTCGCGGTGCGCTCTCGCCCCAACCGCAGCCGTGGGAACCGCAATCGACGCGGACGATCACGGAATCCGCCCGAAGTCGATTGGCCTGGGGGGAATGGAAAGGGATCTTGAAGGCTTCGTCGTAGTGGTAGCACTGGATTCGCTGGACGATCATCATCAGGCCTGCCGTAAACGCTGCCGGTTTTGGATTAGCGGACGCCGATTAAACTTGCCCTGGGCTGGACTTGGCCGCCAGGGCGGCCCGCTCCGCAGCCAATTCCTTCAACAGGGCCCTCAGCGTCCAGCTTTCCGAAGTCGGCGTCAGAGTCGCCCACAATGGCCAGGGCATGCCCGCGGATCGGTAGCTCTCCATGAGCTGGTGGAGTTCGTCCTCTGAAATGCCGGCCATGATGACGGCGGCCGGCATGCGGCTGGGTTCGTCACGCCCGGCGCCGCTGTCTCGCGCGAAAAGCGCATCCAGGCCGGTAGCGAGATCGGCCGTGGCCGCGAACACCACGGACAGCGAAGCGAGGCCGGCCGCTTCGACCCGCTCGAGGATCGCCGACTGGCCCTCCGGGGTGAAACCGCATACGAGCAGCGCCCGCGGACCGTAAAGACGGTTCGCGCTGCGCGCGACGCGGCTGAAGGTATTGGTGTCGTTCATAACGCTCCTGCCCTATGAAAATGAGCGGCGGCTGCCCATGGCAGTTGACCGCTAAAGATTTTTTATGCCACAAAGAGGTGTTTTTCTCAATGATCGTCTGCATCCGGTTCAGGCCTGAAGCTCGCAGGACGCGCTACGGTCGCCAGCATCGGGTGCTGAAGGGATGGATTTATGGAAGAGAAGGTCATCCGGCTCGAGAAAAAGGCCACGGTCGACCAGGAGGCGCTGGGCCGGTTGCTGATGCTGGTGCCGACCCGTCATCGGGAAGACGAGCGGTTGGTTCGGTTCCTGGCTTTCCGGCTCAAGGTGGACGGGTTTGAAAAGACCAGCGCCTTTGTCTCGCGCAAACTGATGGCGGCCGAGCGCTGCACCTATCGCGGCCGCTTGTACGATTTTTTAAAGGACGACGAGGAAAGCGACACCTGCCCGGATCGGTAGGTGTATCGAAGGGAGGCCGTTTGCAAAAATGGCGCGCCGCTTACAGGCGACGGACCGCGAAACAAAGCGTTAACCGGGCAGTACCATCGGCGCCGCCACCTCGCGGGCCTTGTCCTCGCCGCAAAGCAAAGCCACCAGGCGCAGAGCGAATTCCAGTGCGGTACCCGGACCGCGGCTGGTCACGCAGCGCCGGTCGACCACCACGCGCTCATCGGCGCGGGTCTGGTCTTCGAGCCGGTCGACGAACGCCGGATGTGCGGTGGCGCGGCACCCGTCCAGGAGGGCATGCGCGGCGAGAACCACGGCCGGCGACGCACAAATCGCCCCCAGCCAGCCACCGGCCTGCTTCTGATTTTTGAGAATTTCGGTCAACACCTCTGAATCCCGCAGGTTCTCCGCCCCCGGGATCCCGCCGGGCAGCACCACGAGATCGTATGACGCCCCCCGGCATTCTTCGATCAGGCAGTCGGCCACGAGCTTCACCCCGCGTGAGGCCGTGATCTGCAACGCCCCGACCGAAGCCACCGTCACCGCCACGCCGGCACGGCGCAGGACGTCGATGATACAGACCGCTTCAATCTCCTCGGTACCATCGGCGATGGGGACGAGCACGCGGGGTACGGCGTCGTGCGACATGGCATGCGCCTCCGTTTCCGTCAGCCTGCGGGCAAATAGGGATCCAGATCCCGGGTGTAGTCCGTGAGCACCTTGAAGCCTTCCTTTTCGAGACAGGCGGCGGCCTTGTCGCCGTCGCCCGCCGGCACCCTCACCACCAGGTAGTAGACGCCGGGGTGGGTCTTTTCAGGCCAGGTGAACAGGCTGCGGATGTTGATGCCCTCGGCCCGCAGGCTCTGGGAAATGTCCGAGATCACCCCGATGCGGTCCTTGACCAGGATGGTCAGCCGCGAGCTGTCGGTTTCGATCCCCACCGCTTCGAGCAGAACCCGCATGACATCCCGCGACGTGATGATGCCCACCAGTTCGTCGTCTTCGAGCACCGGCAAAGCGTTGATCCGGTGCTGGTTCATGAGCAGCGCGGCCCGCTCGATGGTGGTGGCCGAGGTGATCGTCAGGGTCTTCTTGGTCATGATGTCCGCCACCGTGACCTGATCCAACAGATATATCAGCTCGTTCTTGCTGAGCGTTGTGGCCGAAGACGCCCAGCTTTTCTTCAAATCGCGGTCCGAAACGATGCCCAGGAGATCGTTGTCCTCGTCCACGATCAGGAGATGATTAATCTTTTTCTGCTCCAGGATTTCCTGGGCGGCGACCAGCGTCGTCTTCGGTGCGACCGTGGCAAGATCCGTCCGCATCACAGTTCCGACATACATTGCGCCTCCTTCGCGTTGAGCAATATCATGGCTAAAAAAAAATGGTGCCGTCAGGTGCCAGCCAGGCGGCCGTGAGTGGAAACTAGGCAATCCCCTCGGGGGTGTCAACTCCGGACCGGGGGAGCCAGAGCGTGGCGCTCGCGGCCAGCGTGGTGGCCATCCCGATCAGCAAAAAGGCCCGTCCGAAAGCCCCGGCATCGCCCATTGCTCCCAGAAAGAGCGGGACGATCCCGCCGCCGATCAAAAAGCCCATCGGGATCGTGACGGCGATCGTGATGTTCTGGCTGCGGCGGGTGCTGATCCGGGAGAGCAGACTGAAACCCGCCGGGAAAAAACAAACCGCCAAAACGGGCTGGCAGAAGACGGCCGCCATCAGGCCCGGCCCGCGCAACACCCCGAGGGTCATGATCAGCAGGCCGGAGACCAGGAACACCACCCGGATGGTGGCGCGCGGGCCAAATCGATCGGTCGCCCAGCCCCCGAACACGGCCGCCACTAGCGAACCTGCCCGTGAAAATGCCAGCAGCGCGTTGGCGGACTGGCGTTCCAGACCGTGATCGCTCACCAGGTAGAGCGGCAGCATCGAGTAAATACCCAGGGTGCCGGAAATGCCGATGCCGAACAGGAGCATCATCAGCCACACGGCGGGTTTGGCGGCAATGGCCGCCATCACCCGGCGGTCCGGGACCTCGCCACAGTAGTCGGCGCCCTGGCCACGCCACTTGAAAAAGGCGGCCAGAGCAAACGCGGCGAGGCCCAATACCAACAACCCCGTGCGCCAGTCCCCGAGCCCCAGGGCCGCCTCCACCATCAGGGGGGCCAGCAGAAAGGCCGAATTGGGGGCCAGTTCGTGGATGGCCAGGGCCTTGCCCCAGTGGTGGGCGGCGACGCGGTCGGTGATCGAGGCGATACCCGAGGGCAGATAGATGCCGGCGGCCAGCCCCAGCGCAAACAGGCCGCCATAGACTCCGATGAGATGCGGTGCAACAGCGATGGCCGTCAAGGCCAGTCCCACGCCCGTAGATGATATAACAATCACCCGGCGGTGGGGCAGGCGGGCGGCCAGATGACCCGAGCCGATCAGGGCCAGAAAATAGCCGCAGGAAAGGATCAGAAAAAAAAGTCCGGCCCCGCTGTGATCCAGATGCAGGTCCCCACGAATGACCGGCATGAGCGGCGCCATGATGATCCGCGCCATGAAATTCAGAAAAAAGATGCCCGTCAAGATCAGGATGGGCGCCAGCGCCGCTTGGAAGTCCTCAGGTGCTTGGGTTTCTTGGGGCCTAGGGCAGGTCTTGGCTCGTTTTGGCATTCACGCCCATCGCTTTCCGTCGATAAAAAGCAACCGGGAAACGTCATCCCACCTTCCGTTCATCTAAGGGGCGCTCTCGCTCCGTTCCTGTGGGTCGCCTCAGACCGCCGTCCGGTAGGCCGGGCCTTGGCCAAAAGCGCAACACGGCAAGGGCCGGATTACCCCTCCGGCTCACTAGAACCGGAGGCCCTCCAGATGGCCCGGGCCATACGCAGCTGCCCCTGGGCATTGTTCAATCGCAGATCCTGTTCGTTTTCGATCTGTGCGACCTCACCGGGCAGCAGCGGGCCGATATAGTCCGCCAGTTCCCGCGAGCCGCCGCCGGTGAGCAGCAGGCTGTCGAGGTCCCAGGCGGCGGATAGCAGGTGCCCGACATTGTCGGCCAGCTGTTCGGCCAGACGGCTGAACGCCTCGCGGCGCACCCGCTCGATCGTGTAGCGTTGCGCATCGATAGAGATCGATCCCAGGCGCACCGCCTGATAGAGTTGATCAAAACCGAGCCTCTGGCCGCTTTCCTTCTCCAGTTTGTAGGCAATCTGCTCAAACCCGCGGCTGACGCCCAGATCGATGGTGCCGCTGTAGCGGTTGCTGAAGCGCATGCGGTCCATGGCGATCACATTGGTCGTGCGAAAGCCGATATCGACCA
>JAAUXZ010018964.1_pt1 | contig 11441 bp, 13 predicted proteins | sample 7278131 | NCBI WGS metagenome assembly JAAUXZ01 (sample SAMN14350119, study PRJNA611818) | marine sediment metagenome | isolation source: surface marine sediment (3m) | place: French Polynesia: Moorea | collected 2018-08
GCATCAATGTTGCGAGTATCACCGCCCCTTGACTGGATATCGCCACGAATAGACTCTAATTCTGCTTTTGCTCCCTCAAAGTCATCAGATTTAAGGTAAGGGATTATCCGGCTTGCAATAAAACCGCCTTCTCTGCTGCGCCCTTTTAATTGCCTCAGATTCTGTTCAACTGGCGACTCTAAACCCTGCTCTTGAGCCTGAATCTGAGCCTCTAAGAGGCGGTTTCTCATGCCCTGCTGCGCCCTGTTCTCTTTAAGAGCATCTAACCGCTGTATGTTCATCAGCGTGTTAGAGAACGTCTGCCCGAAATCTGGGACTTGCGTCGCTAATGCCAATCGTGTGTCAGGACTTCTCACGGGAGGAACGTTAACCATGCTCTATCCCCAACATATCATAATTAACTTGTCTGTACCCATCAACGTAATTTATAGCTTCCGGGTTAGTCTGTTCAATCTCTTGAGCCATTACACCGAAATCATACCCGACTAAGCCATATTTTTCCGCTTTTTCATTCCATCTGAATAGATACCAGTTATGCCCGTTTTTGGTGCCTTGTGGCGTGATGTCTTCTTTCAGCCTTTCATCAGAGAAAAAGCTAGCTACCGTTCCAGCGATCGACGCGATATTCTGCGCGCCTTGTGCTTGAGCATTCGCCGCTCCAATCTGGCCAGCCGCCAACGCATCGCCTTGACCTGTCAATAGGTTGGAAATATTCGTGCCAACACCCAGCGCCGTATTAGCCTGAGCCGTAGAAATACCCCTGCCAAGATCAAGCAAGTTGGTGATATTCCTGGTTTGTCTGTCAAGTAGAGGAGTCGCAGCAAGCAAGGTGTTTTGTGTTAACTGCTGCAACGTATCACCAGCACTCAGCCTACCTCTTGCGGCTGCAGTCTGCATGGTCTGCCGGTTGGCATTCTCCAAAGCTGCCTGGAACAGCGGGTTATTCTGAAGATAATCATATTGTGCTTGTGGATCAGTCAGAAAACCGGCTTGGTCAATACCCATCAACCCGATGCCGGAATAAGGATCAAGGAATCCCAAGCCTAGCTGGGAAGATCTCTGCTGCTCTCGGATCGCGTCTTGTGCCGCCTGATATTGAAGACTTGCCGCCTCTCTTGATGCCTCGGCACCTGCTTGGCCAGTAAAGGCCTCTATGCCTTCCCTTGGATCGCCAAGATCAAGACCACCAAAAAGAGAATTTACAAGTCCACCATCTAATAAACCCATAATAGGCTCCTATGTCACAATCGTACCGGAACAGTTCACATTGACATCCGTTCCGGCATCTTGAACGGCCTGAACTTTCATTCCTTCCTCTAGGACTTCGCCCTGAACCTCAATACAGTTCCATGTACCACCAGCAGGAATAGCCTTAGACTTTAGGGTATTGGTTGCACCCGCAACACCCGCAGAAGCGATCACGTAAACCGTTACAACCCTTGTTGATGTTCCTGAGTTGTAAAAACTGGCCTTTCGAACAATGGCCGACTGATTGGTACCGATGGTCGGGACGACATCAACAGCAGTAGTCGAAAGTTGTGTGGTATTTGCGAAATTTGTAGGTGTTCTTGCCATGTCACTAGCTCGTTATGTAATCAAACCAGACTACAACCTTACCGGCAGTCAAGTCGGCGGTGGCTATCGTCATAATCAGTTCGCGTACTGCGGTCGTTTTGGTTGTAAAGTTCGCGGAACTGTAGTCAGGAGTAAAATCCCCATAACCCGATGAATAAGCAGCATCATTATAAGCTGTTGCCGCCTTCAAGCCCGTGGTGTCATCAGTTGAAACGCCGAAAGAAACGGTCGCCGCTCCAGCGGAAGTAAATGCGGTCAATACCTCATACCATGCGCTGATTATGGTTGAGTTGTCAGGCAGAATATCTCCTGTCAAATTAATGGTTCCAATCGTCCCACCATCAAGCGCGAAATCATAAGCCGCATAACCTGATTTTATAGCACTTTCGCTTTCATACAGAATGGTGGACATTTCAGCATCTGACTCAAGCTCTTCAACCCTTTCAATTATATCAGAAAATCCAATATCTAACAGGGAGTTCTCAACAGACTCTAGTCTCTCTTCAACATCATGGCGATAAGACAATTCTATATCTTCTCCAAATCCTTCTTCGTTGTAATTGTCCAGCTCTATCCCTGACTCATACAATTCGCCATTTTCCAGTGTTGAAATGGCATCATCCGAGCCGCCTGTCCTTCTGTACAACTGGAATACTATGTCCTGCAATCGTTCCATTATCCGCAACTGACGTCCGGTAAAGGCATCTGACATCCTTATTTGAGCGGGAGGATTGACTTTGATACTCATCTACCAGCCAGCCTTATATCAATCACTGCAGAGTAAATGTTCACATCAACATTATCCGTTACTGTCAACCGCACCATCATGTCGTAAAATGACCGCATGGACCACCATTCAGCCTTAAACACATATTCCCCAAGACGGCCTATACTCATCCAGGTTCCAGTTGACCAAGATCGACCACCATCATAGGACGGTTCAATCATGATTTTTGGGTTTTCTCCCTGGCCAGTGATCAACCCGGTTCCTGACTCAATGATGAATTCCATTCTCGACATTTGAATCCTTTTCCCCTTCGCGTTCAGGAGATCGCCATTGATGGAACTCGTTACCCTGCGTCTTTGCATCATGTCGCCATCGATGTCAAAGGTATCAAAATCCATTTCATACAGTTTCCCATTCGCATGGTCAGAAATCAGAATTTTGTTATAGCAATCAACGATCGACCCTGCGTTCCACCTGTTATCCGTTACCCCTTTGGAAAGCTCGAACCAACCATTTTTGCCTAATTCGTCACTGACACACCAGGTTTTTTGATCGGTGGGAAAGGTAATTGCGTAATAATGTTTGCCATCCATCGCAAATGAAAAACCAACAGCATCATCAATCCGGGAATAGCCGTTAATAGCAGATGTGATAGCCGCCGTACTAACCCGCTCTTCTTGCCCCCGGCTTGCCCTGTAGATTGTCCTATCAGAACCCAGCCAATATAGATATCTCGATGTATTAGTTGCTGAATGAATGGCCGCTAGGCCTACATTGTAAATTTGCCCCTCTATCCTCTCAAAAGGCGGATTTCCTGTACCTGAGTTGTACCATGTTTCCGTTGACTTGGTGCCGAACCGATAAAGAATTTGCTCAAAAGCATAGTCCCTTACCAAATCATCCGGGTTGCTTTCTGCGCCGATTGCATTCAGGCTCGTTGCAGATGCACCGCTGCCCACATCGGAAACAACCGACAGCGTATCGAAAGTGTAAATGAATTGATTATTTAGAAAAGTGACTGATTTCGCTCCAGTTATATCAGGGTCAGTGACCATGACCAGAGCATCCGTGGATATCGTGTACTGATAAATATCATCAGCTATGATGAAAATATTGTCTCCATCGTCAGCGAATATACACCGGCCTGTACCTGGAATCGTCCCTTTGGACTCATGAATTCCGCTAGGCTTCACATAAAACAAGGTTTGGCCGACGATTCTGAAGGTCTTTTCAGCCGCAACATAACTCCCTCTTTCTGGAGCCTGAGTGGTTGATCCGAATATCTTTTGCCCAGGAAAAGACTTTATGACGTAGCGTTCCTTGCCTGATTCAACGATCTCAGGATAAAGGTTTTTAGTCTCCTGAGAGGATAACGGCCTGCTTCTGTCTTGATAAGATGGACCAGCGATATTGATAGGAACGGATTGAAAGGTCATGGGGTACAACCTTCAACTCTCATTACTGGAGCAGGCCCATATCTACCGCGTTTAGCTCTCTTATTTGCCCCGCGAATCGCCCTGATAAACTGAGCGTAATACCTTGCGGCCTTTTCTTCCTCTTCTGCCCAATTATTGAGCGCCCACAATCCCCCGAACAGGTAGATAGTCGGATGATCTGTCAGAATATAATTCGTTGTATTTGTTGAAGAAAGCGGAGTGAACTTCTTCATGTACTGCATTTCAACCGTATATGCGATATCCGGGTTACGGTCAAACTCAAGTTGAGAGGTTACAGTAAAGAAATCCGGTCGCCCTTCTTCTGAGAGGATATTGAGCTGTCCAGGGGTTCGATAAAAAACCTCATAGGACTCGCCGTTATCAATCTGAATCCTGAGCTTCCGCATAGATTCATACCCATCAGGTAAAGCCAGATATCGGCTTGGCGTCGTTGCGTCCATTGATGCGGTCGCGCGTGTCTCGCCTGACCTTAATTTCAAAGGCTCTGAAGAGTTCGAAAACATCTCAGATTCAGCCAAATCAATGAAATCATCAACATTTAAATCCGTATCATCTCGATGAGACCAGTTGATCAACGTCAATTTCAGGTTTGCATAAGTATCAAGAGACATGCTTTTTCGGTCTTCCTCTACGTCGCTTAGGCTTTTCCAGCTCCACCATGAATTCTTGGTCAAAGAAATTCTTAGCTGGAATCACGCCATCCTTCGTTTTAACATCTACCAGCTCAAATTCTTCAGATGCCGTCCCTGGAATCCGAAGGCCTTGGTGATAGCAAGCTTTAATGGCTCGCACTCTCATCACGAAATTGTGAACCCATCAGCGTACAGAACATCTTGATCGATGGTGCTCATCGGTGCCAAGTAAGCCGACACAGTGATACTCGGAGTTGTACCAGCCAACGTGTAGCGAACACCCAGATACCGTTCGTCGTCACCCGCCGTAGTCGGAGGCACAGGAATGAAGAACTTGTATCCAGCAACCAGAAGATCGGCGTTCTGCGCGGGAGCTGCAGGAGTGCCAGACTCGAACAAACGCTGTCCCATCGTCACATAACCGGTAGACTGATCAGCAGAGCTGGAGTATTCCACGGTGAAGGTGTAATCTTCATCGCTGGTAGTCTGATCGGCAGCTACTTCCACAACAAAAACAACAGCGAGCGCTTCTCCATTCCCCATCGACCTGGCAACGCCCAAATCGATAGTGTTGGTTCCAACCGCCGTTGCGGTCAATGCCTGGGAATCAGACATCAATAGTTGGTCGTCAATATACATAATCTACCCCTTTAAGAAACAAGTGCTTCGTCGTTGGCAATGACATCCATCAGCCGAACCGGGATCTCAAGGAACCGGGTTTCCATGATGGTTTTGCCGAACTGATTCAGTCCTTCCTCGATCGTCACTGCGGAAGTGCTGTTTTTCAGTGCCATGACGCGGAGATGGGAAAGAACGGTACGGTTCGCATAAAACACCGGCTTACCGTTCGGGCCATTTGGCAGGCGATCGATCGCGCGAGACATCAAGCGAATCAACTCCGTACCTGCCGAACTTGCCTGCGTCCCAGTCAATCCAGCAAGATCAGAAACATCAATGTTCGGGATTCGAACGGCTTCACGCCAATCTTTCACAACCAGTCCCATTTTCCAGGTATAACGGTCCATGTAAGCGCGGAAACGGTTGTTAGAGGCGTCGAAGGCGTCACCGATACCCAAGTCTTCATGCTCCAAACCAGCCATAGAGCCTTTTGGAAATACGCCGAATAACTTGTTTTCACCCCAATTACAGAGGAATACAGAGGTATTGTCTGCGCCAGACCCACCACCAAGGATGATATTTTGACCATTCGCCGCGGTGGTCGAAGAATAACGAGCAGCAAGTCCCACATACTCTTCAGGATTGGCCGCAGTGCCATAAACTAAAGTGGTTGCTTGCTTTTGGCGCATTGCCTCAAGAAAAGCCTGAGACTCACTCAGCCGATAAGCGTTCACATCACCGTTAAGCTCTGCTTCATCCTTATCAACCTCTGAACGCGCCTCTAAAAGAGCGGCATTCTCAACGACTTGAGCGGTGGTCGATTTGGACTTAGGAACGCCAGCATTGATCATACGGTAGTAAACCGTAGGAAGGCCGGTCCGAATGGTGGTCTGCTCACCAGTAGGTAGATTGCCCTCTTTATAGAGGATGTCATCGAGCGCAGAATTCTCCTGATGAAGAAGTTCCACAATTGCAGCAGTCTTGCCGCTAGGATCTTGACGCTTGGCCCAGTCGGCCATGGTCAAGTAAGAAGTTCCGATAGTAGCCATAAGTTACCCCTTAAGTGCCATACATAATTTGAGCGAGCGTTTTCTGCTCGCCCTGTGCTTTTGCTGGCTTTGGTTTAGTGACAACCGGGACTTTTTCTCTCTCCCGCTGAACCTCTCGACTCTTCTCCTGGAGTTCGTCATATTTTGCCGCCTTCCAGAGTGTCGTAAATTGGTGAGCGCGAGTCATGGAAACGAATTCTTCCGGGGAATAGCCTTCCTTTACTGCATAAGACTCGATCAACGTCTTGTCGGCCTCATACTTATCAGTCAGCTTGCCATCTGCAACCCATTCCATAGAGAGAAATAGTTTCTCCTGTTCTTTCCTGATAACTTCAGGATCTTCGGATTGACGCGAAGCTTTAAGTTCATCTAACGCTTTTTTGCGTTTCTTCGCCGTTTCCTGTCGAGCCTTCCATTCATCAGGATCACTTTCCCAAAGCTCATCCCAGTCGATATCATCCTCTTTAACAAGGACTTCCAGCAGATCGCGCATTTCTGCGGTCTTTGCCTTCTCATCGGCTAGTGCTTTTCGCTCAGACTCCCGTTCTGCATCAAATGCTTTTCGTTCATTGGCAAGATCTTCGGTTTTCTTGTAAAACGTTTCTTTCATCATGTGGCCATCTCGCCACTTTCTAACGTCTTCCAAAGAAACCTCTTTATCATCCAGCTCAATAACCTGAACGGTTTCTGGCTCTCTAGCCTCTTGTGTAGGCTCTTCGACCTTCTCGGTCGGTTCGATAACTTCCTGTTTCGATGGCTCTTCGGTTGGCTCTTTATCGGTTGGCTGCACCGCGGCAACGTCGATATCTAACGCCGGAGATGACCCATAAAAAGATTGTGCTTCCATTTATTCACCTATAAAAACAATTAATTAGAATTATAGCATATTATCTGTTAAGTGCTTCTTCCGCCTTTTTCCCTGTACCCAATATGCGATTAAAATACCGTTCTATCGCTATAAGATTCTGCATTTCACGCCAGGCTTCCTCCCTTTTCTCAGTCTCTTCTGCTTTCGACCGGCAAAATGTATCAAACAATTTTGCCTTTCTGGCTGTAAAGGCTTGTTGGTAGGCAGGGTTGTCTAATACCTGCTTGCCGTAGCTTGCAAATACCGCCGCCTCTTCGAGTGCTTCCTTATTTTGCATTCTCAAGGCCTCCTGTTTCTGGATCAGAAACTAGAATGTTTTCCTGAACGGATTGACTTGCATCAACGTTGTATTTCGCCTCTAGTTCAGTCAGTTTAGCGGCCAACTCCTTCATGAACTGATCTTGCTTTTGTGCGGTCTCTACATTGAACTGCCTTTGATCTTCTTGCATCTTGGCTACTGACAATTGAGCGTCACTCTGTGCCTTCATAAGATTGGCTCTCTGCTTGATAGTCTCAGCTTCAGCAAGTGGATTCTGCAGGCTCTGTACCTGTCCCTGAAGCTGCTGAACAATACCAGTCAATATCTCATTCTCTGCAAGGGTAAGCTCTTCGGGCTTTTCTGGATCGTTGAAATACTCCGATTCGTCGGCTATCCCTGTTGCTTTTGTTAGCGCCTTCAGGATGTTAAAGCGCTTGACCTCATCTGTCATGGGAGATTGCATCTCCCTAAGTTGTGCGTGAATAGTCCATAATCCCGTCATGGTCTCGACAAGACTGCGGTCATCGCCTGCGCCAAGCCCGACCCTAATCTTGGTTTGATGCTTAAACTTCCATTCGCGGGGGTCAATGGTTAATTCCTCTCCCATAACCTCGATTTCGGTCTCGGTGTCTTGATAGTTCGCATTTAGCCAAGCAACACCCTCATAAAGCTGACGAAATCCGGTTTCTGCGAGGTTTCTTGCAACCAGCTCAACTTTGGACTGTGAGATATCTTTAATGCCTTCGAACCGGGTAGCTGTTTCCTTGGACAACCGATCCGCATCAAGGCCTTGAGAAGCCAGCAAAGAGCCGGTGGTTTGCGCTCTGGCTTGATCCCAATACTGGATCACCTGCATGGCCTTATCACCAATATACGGTATCTGAACAGGCATCAAGTGATTACCGGGAGGCGTGTCTCCGTTGGTTCGTATTCCGCCACCATGCCTCAAAATAAGCAGGTCGTCTTCTTCTACCTCATCATTATAAGCCATTCTGGGTTGATTGACCGCATAAATGTTGTCTTGAACTCCTCTAAGGAGGTAAGTTTTAGCGAATGCAGTCGGAGCGGCAAGCTCAGCTCGGCTTTTGCCAATCGCGGTATGCGGCATCCCTATGGCCGATGTAATGGCATAGGGTTCATGATTAAATACCATGTTTTCAAGGATATAGTCACCGCTCTTCAGAATATACCGCCTTTCTGCTATCCCGTCTCCATCGTAATCAATTTTTGGGTATAGACTTTCCACCATAACCCGCTCAGATGCCCAGCTTGCAAGGGATTGAGCCTCATCGCCGCCCTGGTCCTGCTGCCTGATATCGTCAGTCCTGGAACTATCTCCCAGATCTTCAGCCAACGGAAGCTGGCTTATGATTGCTTTTGGATATCCCCGGGAAAGCAGCTCCCCCCTTGTCAAGAGATCAACATCGCCGATCAGCTCTGCATCTTCTTTAGACGTCGCGTTCTTCGACATACGGAAGTTTTCGAGCGGGACATTGTATAACTTTACAGATTTTGTCGTTCTTTTAACCCGGAAAACAATGGTATTCTCTTCGTCACCTTCTTCTTCTCTAACGATCTCGACGCTCTCTACATCTTCTCCATTCAGACTTTCTTTATATGATGCAAGCTCTTGATTGGAGAGGCCTTTTTTTCTGTGTTCCTGTACGTCTGTCGTTTCCTCATAGAAATACTTAACGATAGATAGTTTTTGAAGTAGCGCGTTCTTAATGAATCCCTGCAGAACTGGAAAACTCCACGGCTGTGATCTAATTTGCCAGTCTACATATTTGGTCTTTTGGTCGGCTTCTTTCTTGTCCTCATCATTACTAGAGCGGTTCGGCTTGAACTTAATGATGTCATTAGGACCAAGAAAAACCCTCGCCAGAGATGTCATGTCGGCTTCTACCAGGTCCATGACATCATTAGATACAACTTTGGAGCGCTCTGGAACCTCATCGCCGTATGGGTTTCCCTCATACCTATCTAAGAGTTCGGCGTTCAATGCCATAAACGTGGCATTATTGCCGGTTGCGTCCATCGACATCTTGTTAAGTTCAATAACCAGATCTTCGTCATTCATGCGACATTAACTCGTGGATAATTAATCGGTTTTCTCTTCTGCTTCTTGCGTGTGTCGGCTTGGGCAAACTGCCTGAAGGCGTCGGCGCCATTGCTGGCCCAATCATGCAGGGGATAAGAGAGGAAAACAGCGTTCTTTTCGTCCCATTTGTGTTTATAGTTGTCAAGACACTTAATCCCGACCGCACACTTTACCTTATCAAACCAGCAATAGGGTAGCACACCCCTAACCAGCTCTATACCCTCATTAACATCATTTATTCTTTCCACAGTGATTATAGGCTTTACACCGGAATCCTCAAGTATTTGCTTCCTTGACCTGTTATCCACAGACGACAGTTCAGTAACCTTTACATCATGGGGCAAGTAGTGTTTTCCGTAGATATAGCCGTTCTTCTCCTTCTTTTCTTTAAGGACACCTGCATAGTGAGCCAGACTTTCTCCGCTGTTCTCATAATAATCAATAAACCTGAACTCCTTTCCGATCTTCTGCATAAACCAGATTGAGTTCTTATCATTCCGCCCAAGATCCCAGAATGTATCAACATCAACTGATTCAGCAGTGGGTATAGTAGTGATTCTCCCTTCTTTCCTGACCTTGGACATCTGCTCTGCGTAGTACGCGCCTTCCACGGCAACATCAAAGGCCTCTTTAGGCGTCGATGGGTACTCCCGCCTCATTTTATCGCCAAGTGTCTCTGCTTTAGCCACATACCAACGTTTTTGACCTTCGCTAAGAGACAGATCCATCTCACTCTCTATCTTGCTGAAATAGGCTTCATCTTCCTCTGTTATGACCACATCGCCATCAAGAGAGTATTCCTTGCTCTTCCACCATGGCTCAAAGAAGAATTTAAACTCCAAATTATGTAGCGTTTTGCCTTCTTCCTGCTTCTTCATGGCCAGGTCTACCATTTCGTAAAATTCGCCACCGTTTCCTTCTGCAGTCGATTCAAACGCGGCAATCCCATCGGCAGGGACAGCCTCTAACGCACCTGTCATGATCTCAGTCGCTTTATCTGGGTTCTTAGCCGCTATCTTGCCGAACTCTGACACATGAAGGAACTGGAGCGTTCCTGAGCGATATGAGGTACTTACAGAAATACTTGAGTTGTTGGTAAAGTTGTATTCTGTTCCACGGTCATTTGTCGGATGAACTGCGGATTTGAGCTGGTCCGGCAGATTTTCGTAGGGATATTTGACCTTGGTTCGAAAGATCTTCTTAGCGTCTTCCAAATTATGAGCAATGATGCCAGCCGAAAAATTATGATTGAATATGCAGCAGTCCAGCGCGTATATATCCAAGAATGTTGTGAATCCCCGCTGCCTGGCCTTGAGAATAACCGTTCTATACCATAGATCCCAGTATAACGCCTCCTGAGAGCTGTTTAGCTGAAACCTGACCTTCTTTCCGAGCTTATCAACTATCCAGTAGAGGTTATTTAGTCTCCACAGTTGATCGGAAAAGTGGTCTTTTGCTTCAGCTACGTTCATTGGGCGGTTTGGTGCTGGATGATATCGCAGAAAGAAAGCTATCTAATCCATTGATTGTGGTCTCGGTCTCGGTCTTATCCTTCCACTGATTTTCACCAAGGTATTTGGTTCGATTCTTCAACCAGATGAATGCGGCCGCAGTATCAGGCGGATAGTGCTTAATAGTCGGCACAATCAATGGTTCTCCGTTTTCGTCTTTAACGGAAAGTATCTTATCTTCTTGGTGAGAATAGCCTTTTGCTCTATGAAATAAGGCTTCAGCTACTTCAGCATCAGCTTGTATCTTGCCTCGCTTTAGGGACTCCATAAATTTAGGATGCGCGTGTTTCCAGTTGTTCAAAGTTGATTCTGCTATTCCAAGAAAATCAGCTACTTGCGCATCTGTTGCCCCAAGCAAACAAAGTTTGTAAGCCTGTTCGTTATATTCTTCTTTGTAGTCAGTTGGTCTTCCGGCTGGCATTGTTAATACCCCTGGCGGCGCTTTGTTTTGCCTCTTTTCGATCGTTTGTGCTTTTTACATGCCATGATTTGATGTATAATCAGTTAAGTTCATTCGATCAATCCTCCTCGGCACTTTACCCCTCTTTCGAGGGGTTCTTTTTTCGTACATCGCGCAGTATTCCTTTTCCTGGCATCCGAACAGGCAATATTCCGACATTTCGTCAAGATCATAAACATGGCGC
>JAAUXZ010055152.1_pt1 | contig 11437 bp, 8 predicted proteins | sample 7278131 | NCBI WGS metagenome assembly JAAUXZ01 (sample SAMN14350119, study PRJNA611818) | marine sediment metagenome | isolation source: surface marine sediment (3m) | place: French Polynesia: Moorea | collected 2018-08
CCCTGCGGCTGGCGGGGCAGCCGTAGCCGCGACTGCCGCAGGGGCAGGGGTTGGCGGCCGAGACCAGCTGCACATGGGCGGGGAAGACGCAGGTGGCGCGTGCCCGGGCGATCACCACGGATCGGTCCTCGAGCACCTGACGCAACGCCTCGAGGGTCGAGCGCTGGAACTCGGGCAGCTCGTCGAGGAAGAGCACGCCGCGGTGCGCGAGCGAGACCTCTCCCGGGCGAGGCGGCTGGCCTCCGCCGAGCAGGCCGGCCGTGCTGGCCGTGTGGTGCGGCGCGCGGAAGGGGCGCCGGGCGACCATCGCGGCGTCGCTCCCGAGCCGACCGGCGACCCCGTGAATGCGCGTCACGGCCAGCGCCTCGTCGAAGGAGAGCGGTGGCAGCAGCCCGGGCAGGCGCCGCGCGAGCATGGTCTTGCCGCAGCCGGGCGTCCCGCGCAGGAAGATCGCGTGTCCGCCCGCCGCCGCGATCTCGAGCGCGCGCTTGGCGTGCTCCTGTCCGCGCACGTCGGCCAGCTCGGGATGCGGATCGCGCGGGGCCGCGCGGGCGGCAGGGGCCCGCTCCAGCCTGCCCGCCTCGCGCAGGTGCGCGGACACGCTCGAGAGGTCGCGAGCCGACAGCACCTCGACACCCGGCGCCAACGCAGCCTCCGAAGCGCTGGCGGCGGGCACGATCACCTGGCGGCAGCCGGCGTCCCGCAGCGCGAGGGTCAGGGCGAGGGCGCCGCGCACGGGACGCAGACGTCCGTCGAGCGCCAGCTCCCCCAACATGCCGAGGCCGCCCAGGGGGCCGTCCTCGAGGTGGCCCGCGGCGGCCAGCACGCCGATCGCGATCGGCAGGTCGAGACCCGCGCCGCTCTTGCGCAGCTCGGCCGGCGCCAGGTTCACGGTGACCCGCTGCGTCGGGAACTCGAGGCCGGCGCCGGTGATCGCCGCCCGCACGCGGGCCGAGCTCTCGCGCACGGCGGCCTCGGGCAGGCCGACGATGTCGACCTTCGGCAGATGCGAGCTGATCCGTACCTCTACCTCGACCGGGACGCCCTCGACGCCCTGGAGGGCGGCTCCGAGCACGCGCGACATGGGCCTGATCTCCGCCGGGACCGACGGGCGAGTGAAGACGACGGGGGCTGTGGCTCCAGCCCCGCAAGGAGCCGGAAAAGCAAAGGCAGGACCCCGCGCAAACGAGGCCCTGCCCTCCACTTTCGAAAAGCCCCGCCAGGGAGGGACTTTCACCCAAGAAGTGGCACATCCACGGGGGATGTGTCACGCAAATCCTGGCCCGAGACCTATTTTCTGGTCTGCGGCACCCGGCAGGGGCAACCGATACGTGCCTGGTCCCCCTGGGTCTTTCCGAGGAGGAGATCGAACAGCCATGCGCGCCCGCTCGCTCCGCCTCGCGGCCTGCGCCGCGATCCTGCTCGCCGCCTGCCAGGCTCCTCCCCCGGTGAGCGAGACGCCCGGCACGCCGACGGACGAGACCGAGGCGGAGAAGCCGGGGCCGGCCTGGGCGCACGTCGAGGCGCTCGCGGCGCTCGGCCCACGTCCCGTCGGCAGCGAGGGCAATGCCAAGGCGCGCGAATACCTGAAGCAGGAGCTGGAGAAGCTCGACGTCGAGATCGTGGAGCAACGCGTGGGCGTGCGGGTCGGAGACGGCGAGCCCTTCGAGCTGGTCAACGTCGCCGGGCGGATTCGCGGCGCCTCGGACGACGCCATCGTGATCGCATCGGGCTACGACACCACGCCGATCGACAGCTTCGAGTACCTCGGCGTGAACGAGGCCGCGTCGGGCCCGGCCGTACTCCTCGAGATCGCGAGAAACCTCGCCGAGCGGCCCCTCGTCTACACGACCTGGGTCGTCTTCCTCGACGGAGAGGCACCGTCCGGCCCAGGGCAGGCGCCCAACCACTTCGGAGGCCGCGCGCTGGCCAAGCGGCTGGCGGGGGAGGGCGTGCTGAACCAGATCCGCCTCGCCGTCGTGATCGAGAAGGTCTGCGACCCCGACCTCCAGATCGCTCGCGATCTGCGCTCCCAGCGCATCTACCGGGAAGAGTTCTGGCGAGCTGCTGCGCGGCTCGGGCACCGCGACGTCTTTGGCCAATCGGCCTACGAGTCGCCCGCTGCGAGCCACCTGCCGCTGTCCGAGGCCGGCCTGCGCCGCGTCGTGGCGCTGGTCGACACGAGCTTCGGCGGCGGGGGCCCACCCGGCGTCCATGCCGGTACGGCCGACGACGACCTCGAGCACTGCTCGTCCCGGAGCCTCGACACGGTGGGGGAGGTGACGATCGCCGCACTCGACGTGATCGCCACCCGGCTCGCCAAGATCGACCGCTTTGCCGAGTCGCCCGTGGCGGAGGCGCAGGCCCTGGCGTGGGATACCCTCGGGCAGTCCGAGGCCGAGCCCGAGGCGCCTTCCCCCGAAGGGGAAGTGACGGGGGAGAGCGCGCCCGACGCGCCCGCGGCGGCACCTGCCGAGGCGCAGGGGCCCTCCTCCCCGTCGGCACCGGAGGCGGCGGCGACCCGATGAGCGGAGGTTCCTGCATGAAGGCTGGCCAGGTGCCCGTGCAGGCGCGCGGGGCAGGCCAGCGGAGCCTCCTCGCCAGGGGCTTCGCCGGACGGCTGCTGTGCGGCGTCTCCGGGCTGCTCGCGTGGGCCTGGCTGGCACCGGCCCCTGCCGCAGCCGTCGACGCCAGCGGCGCAACGGGCGTGCGCATCTCGATCGACACCCCGCGGGACGGCGAGCCGCTGCGCAATCGGGTGCACCAGGCCCCGATCCGCGGCAGCGCGGCCGCCGACGGCGCCGGCCCCGCCGAGTTCGACGTGATGATCGTGATCGACGTGTCCGGCTCGACGAAGGTGGCCAGCGGGGCCGACGTCGACGGCGATGGGCACATCGGCTTCAACCCCCAGCTGGAGCTGGTAGAGCCCGGTCGCTACCCGAGCGACATGCAGTCGACCGATCCCGACGACACGATCCTCGCCGCCGAGGTGCGGGCGGCGAGCGCGCTGGTCGACAGCCTGGAGGCGGAGCGGGTGCGCGTCGGCGTCATCAGCTTCTCGGGCGAGATGAACCCGATGACGGGTGAGCGCATGCGCCACGACCAGCAGGACGCCTGGCTCGAGGTGCCGCTGACGGCCAACCGGGGTCGCGTGAAGGCGGCCGTTCGGGCGATCCTGGCGCGCGGTCCGCACGGCGGCACCAACTTCGCCGCGGGCGTACGGCTCGGCGTGCGCGAGCTGGCCGGGCTCTCGGGCGCGCTGAGCGAGCCGCGCCCCCAGGCGAAGAAGGTGATCCTCTTCCTCACCGATGGCCTGCCCACCTTCCCGATCGGCACCGGCTCGAGCCCCGACCCGGGCGACACCGAGGCCGCCTTGAGTGCCGCCCGTCTCGCCCACAAGGCCGGGATCACGGTGAACACCTACGCCCTGGGGCCGAACGCGCTCACCAACCCGATCGCCGCCACCGAGATGGCCCGCATCACGCTCGGGAACTTCCTGCCCGTGCGCAACCCGGGTGACATCATCTCCTTCCTGTCGGGCGTGACCTTCGCCAACATCGAGGACGTCGTCATCACGAATCTGACGACGCGGGAGGTGTCCTACGACGTCGACCTCTCGCCCGACGGCAGCTTCGCCGGCTTCGTTCCCGTGCGCGAAGGGCGTAACCGCGTGCGCGTGACGGCCCTCGCCTCGGACGGCTCGAGCGGCAGCGTCGAGCTCGATCTGATGTTCGAGCGATCGGGGCTCTCGGAGCGCGAGCTAGCCCTCGAGCTCGACCGCATTCGCAATCGCAACAAGCAGCTCATGCTGCTGATCGAGCGGGAGCGCGTGCAGCGCTTCCGTGAGCAGCAGAAGAAGGTCGTCGAGTTCGAGGCGGGCGAGGTCGACGAGTAGCGACGAGTGGATCAGAGGGGGACGAGGCTCGGGTCGTTGATCTGTCGGCTCTTGAGCCGACCGTTCTCGTACGACGACACCACGTCGACGTCTCCGTCGCCGTCCTTGTCTTCTTCGCGCTTCGCCAGCGCGGCCCGCCCGTCCTTCGCCTCGTAGGTCTCGAAGGTGTCCCGCTTGCCGTCCGAATTGGTGTCGCGCTCGACCCGCTTCAACACCTCGGTGCCGTCCACGACCTGGTAGTCGGTCCAGGAGTCCATCTTGCCGTCGCGGTCGGTGTCCTCGACGGCGCTCGTCCGGAAGCGGTCGTCGTACTTCACGACGAGATCGTCCTTCCCGTCGTTGTTCGCATCGTGGCGCTCGTGCACGAGCGAGCCGCCCTCGTACGTGTAGAAGGCGTCCTTCTTGCCGTCGTTGTCCCGGTCGACCTCGCGCTCGGTCATGCGCCCGTCGTCGTAGCGCTCCCACACGTCGACCTTGCCGTCGCCGTTCGAGTCGAGCTTGCGAGAGACGACCTGGCCGTCCTCGTAGACGTTCCACGCGTCGGACTTGCCGTCGTAGTCGCGGTCCTGCTCCTTGCGGATCAGCTCGCCCGTCTTCTCGTCGAAGTAGCGCACCTGCTCGGGGTTGCCGTCGCGGTCGGCGTCGAGGCTCCGCTTGATGACCTTGATCTTCTTCTTGTTGTCCCAGGACTTCTTCGGGATGACCGCGCGGTCTTCGTCGAAGATGGCGACGGGCAGGTCGCGGTCGGTCGGTGCCTTGGGGGCCGCCCGCGGATCGACGCGCTCGTTCAGCTCCTCGTCGCTGATCTGGGGCAGCTCTGGGACGGGCGCCGCCGCGATGGTCTCGTTGATGGTTTCCTGCTGCTCGATCTGCGAGAGCAGCTCCTCCTGGCGGCGCAGCTCGGCCTCGATCTCGTCCTCGAGCGCGGTGCCGCGGTCCATCTCGCTCTCGAGCTCCGCTTCGAGGGCTGCCTCGCGCTGCGACTCGTAGCCGCCCGGGTCGTAGCCGCCGCCGCCGTAGCCGCCCCCGCCGCCGCCGCCGCCGCCGCCGAGGCCTCCGAAGGGTGTGCTTCCCGTGAGAGCGCCGTAGATGAGCATCGTGCCCGCGCCGGCCGCTGCACCGAGCGGGCCGAACTGGGCGCCGAGCACCGCGCCCATCACCATGGACTCGAGCGCGCTCTGGGCGCGCTGGCCCACGGAGACACCGCCGGGGGCGGCACCCGGTTGTGTCTGGGGTTGCGCGGTCGGGTCGTTGGGATCCACCGGGCCGGCACCCACGGGAGGCAGAGCACCCTGGGGTGAAGCGGTCATGCAACCGATCGAGCCGACGGAGAACAGCAGAAGAGGGAGGACGAGGATGTGAAGCGGGCGCACCGTGAGCCCTCGCGTGTTCGGGCAACAACAGGAGTACCACATTCCGGTACCGGTGGTGACATATTGTAGCCGAATGCCCTCATATGCAACGCGTCGCATTAACGGCGGTCGGCCCCGTGCAGTGCACCGGGAGACGGCAGCTCGTGCTCAAAACACTGTTCAACAGGTCGCTTCGACTATGCTTTTCAGGGAGCGGGTGGAATTGCCCGTGTCGCGATGAGTTGTCGACTTGTGGCGGGCGTCACGTTACCCTAACGCGGTGCAGCGAGGAGACAGCCGGGCCCTGAGAGGGTTCTGCCAGGATCCACGGAGCCGGGTCTCCGCGCCAGCCATCGAGAGCGCAGGGTGCTGCGCGAGGAGAGCTCGATGGGCCTGACCCTGATCCGCAAGAGCGACGGCGCGCGGCGCAAGCGCAGCCCCAAGGTGGCTGTGGTGCTCGCCGGCGGCGCCGTCTCCGGGGGCGCTTTCAAGGTCGGCGGCCTCAAGGCGCTCGACGACTTCCTGACGGGTCGGAAGATCACCGACCTCGACGTGTACGTGGGTCTCTCGGCCGGGGCCATCCTGGCCTCGTCACTCGCCAGCGGCATCACCCCCGACGAGATGGTGAAAGTGCTCGACGGCACGAGCACGCGCCTCGACCAGCTGCGTCCGATCGACTTCTACAACCCGAATCTCCGCGAGTTCGCCGAGCGTCCGGCCAAACTCGCGTACGACGTGCTGAGCTACGCGCCGAGCGTGGGCTGGGATCTCGCGAACGCGCTGCCGGGCCTTCCCGACGCGGTCGGTCCCGCCACCCGTGCCTTCCTGAAGCAGCCCACCTGGAGCCACTTCGAGGCGTGGGCGATGCGGCTGCTCGAGCACGTCTCACCCAAGCGCGACGTGCCGGCCTTCACCAACCACGTCCCGAGCGGCTTCTTCGACAACTCCAACCTCGAGCGTTGGCTGCGGCGCAGCCTCGACCGCATCCAGGTGCCCAACGACTTCCGGGCCTTCTCGCGCGAGACGCGCCGCAAGCTCTACATCACGGCCTGCGACCTCGACACGGCCGAGCGCACCATCTTCGGCCCCGACGAGAACTGCGAGTTGACCATCTCGCAGGCGGTGCAGGCCTCGTGCGCCCTGCCGATCTTCTACAAGCCCGCCCGGATCAACGGCATCGACTACGTCGACGGCGGCGTGCGGCACACGGCCAACATCGACATCGCCATCGAGAAGGGGGCCGACCTCATCATCTGCTACAACCCCTTCCGCCCCTTCCTGAACCGGCTCGACGCCGAGAACGGGGACGCCACCTACTTCGCCGACGGCCGCTACCTGTCCGACCGCGGCATGAAGGTCGTGGTCAACCAGGTCTTCCGCACGCTGCTCCACTCGCGGCTCAAGCTCGGGATCCAGCGCTACATCGCGGACGACCGCTTCCGCGGAGACATCGTCCTGCTCGAGCCCCGCGAGCGCGACACCAACTTCTTCGGGGTGAACCCGCTGGCCTTCTGGAAGCGTCACGAGGCGGTGATGCACGGCTTCGAGTCGGTGCGCATGACCATCGAGCAGAACTACGACCAGCTGTCGGAGGTCTTCGCGCACCACGGTCTGGCGCTGGACCGCGAGGCGGCTCGCCGCCGCGCGATCCACGTGCGCAGCGAGCTCGGCTGGGAGGGTGCCGCGGAGCGGGAGCCCGAGCCGGAGACGGCCCGAGGGCTGCGTCTGGTGGGCGGCCAGAGCGCCTGACGCCCCGGCCCCGACACCGCAAGGGTTCGCACGCGACGGCCGCCCGAGGCCCGTTCGCAGCCCGTTCGCAGCCGTCAGGGGGCCCGAATCGCTGGCAGTTGGGGGATTTTCCGTTACACTGCTGTTTCTCTACGAGTCTTGTCCCCGAAGGTCCCGTTCCGTAGAACCCGAAGAGAATTGGTCGTCGGGGTTGGACGTCGACTCAGGAGGCGTCGGCTGAGGGCTCCGTCCTCCGAGACGTTCGATCCGCGGCATGTGCACCCTGATCGCCCTCCATCGCACGGTCCCCGGGGCACCGCTCGTAGTGGCAGCGAATCGCGACGAGTTCCTCGACCGCCCAGCGGAGGGACCGGCGCTCCGAGCGACGCCCTTCGGAACGATCCTGGCGCCGCGGGACCTCGAAGCGGGTGGAACCTGGCTGGGCTTGAATGCGAGGGGCGTCTTCGTCGCCGTGACGAACGTTTCGTGTGATAGCCCCGACCCGGAGCGCCGGTCGCGCGGCCTGCTGGTGGTCGAGACCCTGGCCGCTCCCGGTGCCCTCGAGGCGGCGGAGAAGATCTCGAACCTGCCGATGGGCGCCTACAACCCCTTCAACCTCTTCGTGGCCGACGCCGAGAACGCCTTCGCCTTCACCTACGAGGAGTCGGTGCGGTCCGGAGGCGCGGACTCGGGCGTCTTCGTGGTGGGCAACGCCGCACTCGACGCGTCGGCGCCGGCCAAGCTCTCGCGCATCCACGGCGACGTGAGGGCCGCTGCCCGGGCAGGCGACGCCGTGCTCGACCGGCTGGCGGGCCTGTGTCGCGACCACCGGCCCGGGCCTCGCGGCACGCTCGACGCACTCTGCGTTCACGCCGGCGTCTACGGCACGCGCAGCTCGGCGCTGCTGCGTGTCGGCGACGCCGGGCTCTCGGATCCGACCAGCGTCTTCCGTTTCGCGGACGGCGCGCCTTGCGAGTACGAATACCAGGACCACACCCCCCTCCTCCGCGACCTGGACCAGGGGTGTCCGGGCGTGGAAGGAGTTCGACAGAGGACGGTGCATTGAGACGGATCGGTAGCAACATCAGGAAGCAGAACTCGGATGCGAAGGCGAAGCGGATGGTCAAGAACATCATCCGCTACTCGGAGGCGGAGCCGCCTCGCAACGACTACCCGAAGAAGATCGTCTCACCGCCCCGGCCGTCGACCTGCTGCACCGACGACAACCGCGAGACCGTCGGGAACATGCGCGAGGTCGACGGCTTCAAGTTCTGTTACAAGATCTGCAACGTGTGCGGCCACGCGGTGAAGTTCTACTTCCCCGCCGCCGAGTCCACGAACGAGGCGGTGAAGGAGTACCGCCAGTGGAAGCGCTACATGGTGCAGTAGCCCGGCGCGACGGGCTCTCGAGCTTCCAGCGAGGCGGCCGTCGGGCCGCCTCGTTGCGTTTGGAGTCGTTGCGTTTGGAGTCGTTGCGTCTGGGGTCGTTGCGTCTGGAGTGGTTGCGTCCGGAGTGCGGCGTCCCCGCATCGGTGGAGGGCCGATGATCCGCGACGTCGAGCAGGCCGGAGCCTGGCTCGAAGGCCTGATCAACATCGAGAAGCGCCCCGATTGGCCGTACGCGCGGCTGGGGCTCGAGCCCGTGCGTCGCCTGCTGGCGCGGCTCGGCCACCCGCAGCGCGGGCTCGAGGTGGTGCACCTCGCCGGCTCGAAGGGCAAGGGCTCGACGGCGCTGCTGGCGGAGTCGGTGCTGGTGGCGGCGGGCGAGCGGGTCGGTACCTACACCTCGCCGCACCTGGAGCGCTGGACGGAGCGCGTGCGGCTCGACGGTGGCGAGATCGCCGAAGCGCGGCTGGCGGCGGCGGTCGAGGCCGTGCGCCCGCACGTGGAGGAGCTGCGTTCCGAGGACCCGGGCTCGGCTCCCACTTTCTTCGACGCGCTCACGGCCGCCGCCCTCGTGTGCTTCCGCGCTGCCGGTGTCCGGCGCGTGATCCTCGAGGTGGGGCTCGGCGGCCGTCTCGACTCGACCAACGTCGTCACGCCGCGCGTCACCGGCATCACCAGCATCGAGCTCGAGCACACCGACAAGCTCGGCGGCACCCTGGCGGCCATCGCCGGGGAGAAGGCCGGCATCCTCAAGCCCGGGGTGCCCGCCGTGGTGGGGCTCCTGCCCGACGAGGCCCTGGAGGTGGTCGAGGCCCGCGCGCGCGAGGTGGGAGCACCGCTCGCGGTCGCGGGCCGCGACTTCGCCTTCGAGGTCCACGACGCCGGCGGCGCATCCCGGCTCCGGCTCGCCGACGGAGCAATCGCGCTCGACGTGGAGCTCCCGCTGCTGGGTACGCACCAGGGAGGCAATGCAGCGCTGGCGGTGGCCTGTCTGCGGCGAGCCGGCGGCCTCGACGACGGTGCGCTCGCCGCGGCCGCGAAGCGGGGCCTGGCGCAGGCCCGGCTGCCGGGGCGGGTCGAGCGGGTGGGGTCGTCGCCGCTGCGCATCGTCGACTCCGCGCACACCGAGGCCTCGGCCCGGTCCCTGGCCCGCGTGCTCGGGGCCATTCCGCGTCGCCGAACGCACCTCGTGCTGTCCGTCTCGGCCGGCAAGCACCTCGCTGAGATCCTCGACGCGCTGCTGCCCCTCGCGAGCGAGGTGAGCGTCACGCGTGCCGAGCCGACTCGCTCGCTCGCGCCCGACGAGGTCGCGGCGGCGGTGCGCCGGCGCTCTCCCGAACTCCCGCTGCGCGTCGTGCCGAACCCGCACCTGGCCCTGCGCGCCGCCTGCGCGGGTCTCGGTGAGGGCGACTGCGTCTGCGCCACCGGCTCGGTCTACCTGGCCGGGATCGCCCGAAGGGTGCTCGCGGCGCCGGACCCGGCGGCGGGGGTCGCCGTCACCCGCAGCCCCACGACGCAACCGCTTGGCTGAGGCGCAGGCACAGCGCTCCTCGGCCGCCTCGCGCGAGGCCCGCTTCCAGGAGCAGGTGCGCGACGACCTGCGCCGCAACTACCTCGCGCACCTCGGCCATGGCCTCCTCGGCCAGACCGGCATGCGGCTGGTCAACGCGCCGACCTTCGTGCCGGCCTACGTGGCTTCGCTCACCGGCTCGGACGTCGCCGTCGGCGTGGCGCGCGGGCTGCAGTACCTGGGCATGTTCCTGTCGCCCATCGTGGGCGCCACGGCGATCGAGCACCGTCGCCGCGTGTTGCCGGTGGGCCTCGTCATCGGCGCGCTCATGCGGCTCTCGATCCTCGGCCTGGCGCTCGGCGGCCTGCTGCTCCCGCCGCCCTGGCCCTTCCTCACCGCCTGCGCCTCCCTCGCCTCCTTCGGGGTCTTCCTGGGGGTGCAGGGCGTCGTCTTCAACTTCCTGGTGTCGAAGGTGATCCCCGTCGAGAAGCGCGGCTTCCTCATGGGGCTGCGCAACGCCCTGGCGGGCCTCACGGCCGTGGCCGTGTCCCTCTACGCCGGACCGCGGCTCATCGAGGCCAACGCGCTGGGCAACGGCTACGCGGCCACCTTCCTCCTCTCCTTCGTGCTCACCAGCCTCGGGCTCTCGCTGCTGCTCTTCGTGCGCGAGCCCGAGACCCCGAACGTGCTCGAACGCTCGCGCGTCTGGCAGAGGCTGCGGGAGCTGCCCGGCCTGCTGCGCTCGGACCGCAGCTTCACGCGCTACTTCCTGGCGCGGGCACTCGCGACCATGGGCCGCATGTCGCTGCCCTTCACCTGGCTCTACGCGGGGTCGCGCATGGCGCTCTCCGGCAGCGAGCTGGGCTTCGTCACCGCCTCCTTCATCTTCGGACAGTCCAGTGGGAACCTGCTCTGGGGGCTGCTCGCCGACCGTCGGGGCTTCCGCTTCGTGGCCCTGGCGACGCTCCTGACGTGGATGCTCTCGGTGGTTGCGCTGCTCGAGACCTCCACCCTGGCGCGCCTGCTCGCGGTCTTCGCCGGGCTCGGCGCGGGCTCGGGCGGCTTCCAGATGTCGGCACAGAACCTGGTGCTCGAGTTCGGCGCGCGGCGCAACCTCCCCATGCGCATCGCCGTGGCCAACTCGGCCTCGGAGCTCGTGGCGGCACTGAGCGTCATCGCGGGCGGCGTGCTCGCCGCGACGCTCTCCTACGTGGGGGTGTTCTGGATCGCGATCGCGTGTCAGACCCTGGCCTTCGCAGTGATCGCCCTCGGCGTGGACGAGCCCCGGCGCAGCGCTCGGCGCTAGCTGCTCGACTTCGCTCGCCTCCTGCTCGCTGCGCGGAGTCTGCACGGCTCTGCCGCGCAGACTCCTAGCCCTGGAATAAGCGTTCGCCGAGGATCTTCGCCGCGATCGGCCCCGGCGGGGTGCGGATCCGGACCGGAATCGGGTGATCGCAAGGCCCTCGGTCTGCCGACCCGATGAGCCGCGGCCGATGGGCGTGTCTCTTGGGTGGGTGACCGGACTGCGGACACACCGGTGGCGTCGAGAGAGAGCCGGGAGGCTCG
>JAAUXZ010013742.1_pt1 | contig 11436 bp, 10 predicted proteins | sample 7278131 | NCBI WGS metagenome assembly JAAUXZ01 (sample SAMN14350119, study PRJNA611818) | marine sediment metagenome | isolation source: surface marine sediment (3m) | place: French Polynesia: Moorea | collected 2018-08
AAAGCCACGCTGGAAGCGCAGCGCGAGGAACTGCGCGCCGAACTGGCGCGCGTGCGGGCGCAAACGGAAGAAGACCGCCAGGCAGTGCAGAACATCGCCATCCAGTTCGAAAGCCGGCGGACCAGCAAGGAGTCGGCGGCGCAGAACCTGGTGCGTATGAATTCGCAGCTAGAGCAGTTCCGCAGCCGCGAGGCCGAGATTCGTCGTCAGCTCGCGGGCAGCGAGACGCCGCTGGCGGAGAGCAAGCAGCGCCTGGAGGAACAGCTCAAGGAACGGCTGCAGGTCGAAGAGGAGCTTGCTACGGCGCGCAAGAAGGTCGAAAAAGTCGAGCACGAGCTTCGCGAGCTGGACCAGTCGCGGATCCAGATCGACCAGAAGGTGGACGCGTCACGCAGCAAGGTCAGCGAAGCGGAGATGTCCGTGCAGGAACTGCGTGTGCGTCGTGAAGGCTTCACCGAACAGCTGGCACAAACCGACTTCGAGCTCGACCAACTGCTTGCCGAGATCGACGAAAGCGCCGGTATCGGTGCCTGGGAGGAGAAGCTCGAGAAGATCCGCAAGCGTATCGATCGGCTCGGCCCGATCAACCTGGCAGCGATCGACGAGTTCAAGGAGCAGTCGGAGCGCAAGGAATATCTCGATTCGCAGCTTGCCGACCTGCAGGACGCGCTGGCGACGCTGGAAGGTGCGATTCGAAAGATCGATCGCGAAACACGCACCCGCTTCCGGGAGACGTACAACAACGTCAACGATGGCTTCAAACGACTGTTCCCGAAGTTGTTCGGCGGAGGCCACGCCTATCTCGAACTCACCGGGGACGACCTGCTGACCACGGGCATCACCGTGATGGCGCGCCCGCCCGGCAAGCGCAACAGTACGATTCACCTGCTATCCGGCGGTGAGAAAGCGCTGACAGCGGTTGCGCTCGTTTTCGCGATTTTTGAACTGAACCCCGCGCCGTTCTGTATGCTCGACGAGGTCGACGCACCGCTCGATGACGCCAACGTCGGCCGCTTCTGCGACATCGTTAGCGAGATGTCCGAGCAGGTACAGTTCGTGTTCATCACGCACAACAAGATCACGATGGAGTTGGCGCGCCAGCTCTCCGGTGTGACAATGCAGGAACCGGGCGTCTCGCGATTGGTCTCGGTGGACCTGGACGCAGCGGTGAAAATGGCGGCGAGCTAGCTTTACTTTTCGAGTCTTCTTAATGGACGGTTTGCGTTGGTTGCTGTTGTTCTTCGGGGCGCTGGTGATCGCTGGCGTCTACATCTACAGCCGCCGCGAGAAACAGAAATCCGACGATAAAGCGACGCGTGTCGAGCGCGTCGAGCCGACACTGGCGGGCGAGGATCTCGAGGTGCTGCCGGACGATGCGCCGATTCAGTCCCCGGAGTTTGGCCCGGAAGAGGAAGCCGCAGACGGCGTTGAAGCTGCGCCCGCACAGGCGGGTGAACAGCAACAGAAAATCGTGACATTGCGGATCGTTGCGCGGGAGAAGCAGTCATTCCCGGGTGACGAATTGATCCTGAGCCTGCGCGGCATCGGGCTCCGCCACGGCAAGTTCGGTATCTTTCATCGCTATGATGGCAGCGACGAGTCACGGACTATCTTCAGTGCCGCAAGCCTCGTGGAACCGGGCAGCTTCGACCTGGCGAACATTAAGGAACAGGAATTGCCGGGCATCAGCCTTTTCCTCGTGCTGCCCGGACCTATCGACAGCGTAGAGGCCTTCGACCTGATGATGACCGCGGCCCGCGCGCTCGCGCAATCGCTCGATGGCGAACTACTCGACGAATCCGGCAGTACGCTGAGCATCCAGCGAGAGCGTTACCTGCGTGAAGAGATCATCGAGTTCCAACACAGCAATCTCGTCGCCTGAGCCCGGCTGACCGGTTCGCATGGCTGTGTCGTCGGACATCCGCAAGAAAGTCGAGTCTCTGCGCGAGGAGATTCGTTATCACAATTACCGCTACCACACCCTCGACGATATCGAGATCCCGGACGCGGAGTACGATCGCCTGGTGCGCGAGCTGCAGCGCCTGGAGGCGGAACACCCGGAGCTGGTAACGCCGGATTCGCCGACGCAGAGGGTCGGTGCCGAGCCCAGCGACGCGCTCGCGACGGTGACGCATCGAGTGCCGATGCTGTCGCTCGAGAACGCGTTCGCCGAGGACGAGCTGCGCGATTTTCACGCACGCGTTGCAGAGAAGCTCGAGTTCGAAGACGGTGCACCTGATTTGCGGTACTCGGCCGAACCGAAGCTCGATGGTGCGGCGGTGAGCTTGCTGTATGAAGACGGCGTGCTGGTGCAGGGAGCGACCCGCGGCGATGGGACGACCGGCGAGGACATTACGCACAATGTTCGAACGATCGAGTCGGTACCGCTCAAGCTGATTGGTGAAGGTTATCCGAGGACACTGGAAGTGCGAGGTGAAGTGTTCATGCCTCGAGCGGGTTTCGAGGCGTACAACAAGAAAGCTCGCGCTGCCGAAGAGAAGACATTCGTGAATCCGAGAAACGCGGCTGCCGGGAGCTTGCGTCAACTCGATCCGAAACTCACCGCGGAACGGCCGCTCGATATTTTCGTTTACTCCGTTGGACTGGTCGAGACCGGTGAACTACCGGACCGGCACAGCAAGATCATCGAGATGCTGCAGTCGTGGGGACTGAAAACGTGCCCGGAGAGCCGGGTCGTGAAAGGCGTGGAGGGGTGCCTCGAGTATTACAGCGCTATCGGGGAGCGACGGGATTCGCTGGACTACGACATCGATGGCGTTGTGTACAAGGTTGACAGTCTTGCAATGCAGCGGGAACTCGGGTTCGTGTCACGCGCGCCGCGCTGGGCGATCGCGCACAAGTTCCCCGCGCAGGAAGAACTCACTACGGTCGAGGGCGTCGAGTTCCAGGTTGGGCGCACGGGCGCGCTGACACCGGTTGCGCGGCTTGCGCCGGTTTTCGTCGGCGGTGTCACCGTTAGTAACGCGACGCTGCACAACATCGACGAGTTGCACCGGAAAGATGTGCGGGTAGGGGACACCGTCATCGTACGACGTGCCGGCGACGTGATTCCCGAGGTTGCGAGCGTTATCAAGAAGCGGCGTCCGAAGAAGACCAGGCCTGTCGAGCTCCCGGATCTTTGCCCGGTGTGCGGATCGCACGTGAAGCGCGAGGAGGGCGAGGCAGTTGCCCGATGCACGGGCGGATTGTTCTGCGCGGCGCAGCGCGCCCAAGCGCTCAAACACTTCGTATCGCGGCGTGCCATGGACATTGAAGGGCTGGGGACGAAACTGATCGATCAGCTCGTCGCGGAAGACCGGATTTCGGATCCGTCCGATATTTTCGCGCTCACCGCGGAGGAACTGAGCCAGCGCGAGCGTATGGGTGAGAAATCCGCAGCCAACCTCGTCGATGCGATCGAGCGTAGCAAGTCGACCACGCTATCGCGTTTCCTGTTTGCGTTGGGGATACGAGAAGTGGGTGAAGCTACTGCGGCCGGCCTTGCATCGTATTTCGGCTCGCTGCCGGCGATTGTCGATGCCAAGGCGGAAGAGCTGACGAAAGTGCCGGACGTCGGCCCGGTCGTGGCGAAACGCGTTCGCCATTTCTTCGATGAGCAGCACAATCTCGATGTAATTGAACGACTGCAGAGTCTCGGTGTCTCATGGGCGGATACCGAGCCGATGAAAGTTGCCGAAGACGGTCCGCTGTCTGGCAAGACGTTTGTGATAACCGGGACTCTGCCATCGATGACGCGCGACGAGGCGAAAGCGCTGATCCAGACAGAAGGCGGGAAAGTCACTGGCAGTGTCTCTGGCAAGACCGACTATCTCCTTGCCGGCGAAAAGGCCGGCTCGAAGTTGGCAAAGGCACAGCAACTGGAAGTCTCAATACTGGACGAATCTGGATTGCGCAAACTCATCGAGAGTTAGGCGTCAAGGCCTGTTAGTGGGTGGTAGGGCCTGGCTGCGCAGTTTCTTGATTTATTGACGAATTACATCCATGTGGTCTTTCTTGACCCAATGGGATACTTGGTCGATTTTTCCCATTACGATGATTTTTCTAGAAATTCAATAGTTTGAGCAATATATTCCCTCGCGATGCAAGACAAGATCAAACAACAAATTTTGAGCGCCTTTCAGTTGGTTTTTCGACCTATTGTCAAGATCTTTTTGCGCTACGGAATAAGCTTCAGCGAGTTCGCCGAAACCGCGAAACTCGCTTTCGTCGACGTCTCTTCCTCCGAGTTCGGGATTCGAGGCAGACCGACGAATATATCTCGAGTCGCCGTGATGACTGGGTTGACTCGGAAGGAAGTCCGTCGTTTGCGCAACAAGCTTGACAACGATGACGATGGGCTTGAAGTGAAATCGACACCGATTTCCAAGGTTCTGTCTGGTTGGCACAGCCAACAGGAGTTTCTTGAGGAAAATGGACAGCCTGCGGCTTTGGTGTTCGCAGGCACGGAGAATTCATTCACTGAACTAGTAAAGAAGTTTGGGGGCGATGTGCCGCCGGGCGCAATGCGAACTGAGTTGAAAAGAGTCGGGTCTGTTGAAGAAGACCCGGATGGCCGATTGCGAGTGGTTCGTCGTAGGCTAGTGCAGGATGATAAGACGGATTACCTAGTCTCGACACTTGTTCATTCTGTCTACGCTTTGTTGTCAACCGTAGAATCTAGTCTGGATCCTGGAGACAGTCCCTTTCCGCAAATGACAGCGCATGCAGTGGGGATTCGCAAGGACGACTTACCTAGGCTAAGGCGGATCAGCAAAGAGAGGATAGCGGATCTCACAGCTTCTTTTGATGATCTCTTTTCGGCATATGAGTCGTTAACAGACGAAGACGCTAAGCCGGAAGGCCAGGTAGTAGCGGTCGGGATGTTCTACTTCGAAGAGCGAGACAAAGCCGCAAAGTACAAATGGTAGCCACCCGTGTGCTTCTAATACGCACGGAAATATCGACGCCCGATCTAAGTGCCTAAGTAAAAAAAGCAGTAGCAAACACTACTTCCAGATACGTATTCTAGCGTTGCCTCAGCTCCCTGATCCCCTTAAACCACGCTAATCATTTGCGCGAAGTTCCGCGCGAAAGCACGACTCTTTGGTGCGTACCCTGATTCGCGACTATAATTTTTGTGTCATTGGTAAATAATTGCCAAGCAGCGGTACTTCCTACGACTTGTTCGCTAGCGTGGAAAAATATAACATAATCAGTATGTTACATAAGTCGATTTGCACGCTCTTGGATCTGAACTGGGTAACCCCTTGACATAATGCTAGATTATGTCACATGTGGGCGAATACTCACATTTCTGGTTGCTTGGAATCCTTGCAACGCCTGATTCGCCACGATACTTTACATATTGCGCAGGAGAAGTAGCCTTAAATGGCTCAAGACGTAAAAGACCATCTGAGGCGCGCCCTCTCGCTGATGCTCAAACCTTTGGTAAGGCTGTTGATTGCCCAGGGAGTGACACACGCGGAGTTTTCGGATACTGCGAAGGAGGTGTACGTAGAAACGGCGTTGCGCCACTTTGAAACAGAAGGTCGGTTGAACAAGTCCAGAGTTGCGATCCTGACCGGACTAACAAGAAAAGAGGTCAAGAACGTAATCGACCGCTCGATTAGTGCGAAGCAAAAAGAGAGGACTTTTTCGCGGCCGGCGCGGGTGTTGACGGGTTGGTACGCAGACCCGGTATATCAAGGCCCGTACGGTATTCCGATGGAACTACCGTACGAAAGCGCGGGGGAGGACGGGCCATCATTTGTGAAGCTCGTTAAGCAATACAGCGGGGACATGGCTCCGCGACAGATGCTAAACCAACTTATTGAGTCCGGCGCGGTAGTAGAAGTAGAAGGGGGAAGATATAAGGCCATAAGGAGAATATTCCTGCACTCGAAATTGTCGCCGGACCTCATACGTCGATTGGGCAGCGTCGGATACCGGGTTTTCTCGACCGCCGCAAAAAACATTGACAGAGAGACTGACAAAGAAGGGCATTTCGATCGGATGGTTTTTGCGGATGACGGGTGTACTGAGCAAGTAATCGAACAATTTGACGAGTACATAAGGACACGAGGTCAGGCTTTCTTGGAAGAACTCGATGTCTGGTTTTCTTCAAGGCGAGACTTGAATAAGCCAACAACCGTACCTCGGAAAGAGACAGGGCTTTATATGGTCCATTATGTGGAGGACGAAGACGACTTAGGATCACTTCGTGATTTGCTAATCGAGAGAGGGGTGAATTCAGAAGATTAGGAATGCTGGTTTGCGTGGAGCGAACTAGTGGTCGAACGAAAGGGAATGACCACGAGCGCGCTACCAGCATTTTGAGGGTTGGAGTTTCGACAGACTAGGGAGCGAGAAAAATGCGCATTGCAACGAGTGCCAAAGCATCCACTGCTTTGGGAGCGACGCTTATTGCGGTAGCCGGACCTGCGTTTGCGGGTATTGATGGTGCTTACACGACGGGTATCGACGGGGCATATACCACCGGCATCGACGGCGCCTACACGTCGGGTATCGACGGGGCATATACCACCGGCATCGACGGCGCCTACACATCGGGTATCGATGGGGCATATACCGCCGGCATCGACGGCGCCTACACGACGGGCATTGATGGCGCCTACACGACCGGTATCGACGGGGCCTATACCACCGGTATCGACGGTGCTTACACGTCAGGCATCGATGGGGCCTACACGTCCGGTATCGACGGTGCTTACACAACAGGCATCGATGGCGCCTATGTGCTCGGTATCGACGGTGCTTACACGTCAGGCATCGATGGGGCTTACACGTCCGGTATCGACGGTGCTTACACGTCAGGCATCGACGGTGCCTATGTGCTCGGTATCGACGGCGCTTACACGTCCGGTATCGACGGCGCTTACACGTCCGGTATCGACGGTGCTTATACGTCAGGCATCGATGGGGCCTACACGACGGGTATCGACGGGGCTTATACGTCGGGCATCGATGGGGCATATACAACAGGTATTGACGGCGCTTACACGACAGGCATCGACGGAGCGTACGTGCTTGCCGGACCAGTAGATTCGGTCAACCAGCGAAACGGAACCTTCGAGTCCCTTGGCCAGGTCGTTTTAGCGTCAAGCGAGACACTGGCTGGCCTTCGGGTAGGGGATCTCGTATCTGTGCGCGGAACCCCGGTCGCATCCGGTTTGATCTATGCTGATTCCGTATCCGTGCTCGGCAGCCGCTATGTTGAGGGCTCGACGGTTGTATTCGTCAGCGGAATCCTATCGGACGTCGACAACTCGGCGGGTACCGCACGCATGGGCAAGCTCACCGTCGATTTCACGGCAAGCCTCGCCAACGCAAAATCGCCGTCAGGCGCACTTTGGAGCTTCCGTGGTATTCGTCCTGCTAAGCGCGGGGTGATGATCGCCAACGAGTCAGCAGCTCGATAGTTTGATAGTCGAGAGGACGGTCCTGGTATCGCTCACCGGGACCCATCGGCCATGGATTGGCTGACCTTTCGACTGCATGCAAATAAGGCCACTTCGGTGGCCTTCTTTTTTTTGTGTTTGTTACGTGCAAAAAAAAGTCGGCGTCCCTGCCGACTTAGATCTCGTATCAACCTATGAAGGAGATGCGAGGGTTGGAGGAGCCATCCCCGAGCGATTAGGGATGACTCGCGAGGAATACTAGGATCGATCACCAGCCCGTGGTGTGATCAGTTTCACAAATCAATTCGCGCAAAAGAAAAGGGCGCCGTTAAGCGCCCCAAGCTGAACGAAAATGCGTGATTAAGTTAAGTCATGCAATTTACTGCAGCGTCGCGCGCAGGCTCTCGATGTACTCCTGCAGTTTCTTTTGTTCAATTCGTTGCTTCACCACATCGCGTACGCTTTCCAATGTCGGCGGCGTCGACTCGCGCGAGTCTTCTCTCCAAATCACATGCCAGCCAAACTGCGTCTGAACCGGTGTCTTGGTGTATGCGCCGTTTTCCAAACTGCCGACCGCTTGTGAAAACGGTGCCACCATCTGGTTGGGACCGAACCACCCAAGGTCACCGCCATTCGATGCAGAGGGTCCGGTAGATTTTGTTCTGGCCAGTTCGGCGAAGTCCGCGCCGCCATCGAGTTCCTTGATCAACTCAACTGCTTCTGCCTGCGTCGTTACGAGAATGTGGCTCGCCTTGTACTCGACAGGCGGGGATTGTTTCATTTGCTCGTTGTACTCGGCGAGGATTTCCTCGTCGGTAGCTGCGTTTCGCACCAGGAAGTCCGAGGCAACGGCCTGGGCGATGATGCCGCGCTTTTGCAGTTCCATCTGTGCCTTGTTGCGTGGTTGCTCAGCCAGTTCCTTGGCCCTGGGCTGTGTCGTCAGCAGGTATATGTCGGTTAGCTGCTCCAGGGCAGCGGTGCGTTCGGCCGGTGTTGCCTGGGAGGCCGGCTTTTGGGCCCGTGTCTCGAGGAACAGGTTCAATACGTCCGTCGAGATTTCCTCACCGTTCACTGTTGCGGCGGGTTCAGCCGATGCATCCAGAGCTGGTACGACCGCGAAACCGGTCGCGACGACGGCAAGGGCTATTACTCCAGGGGTCCTGAAGCCAGGAATTCGTTTCATGTTGGGGTCCTCTTGGCGAAGTGAGCGCATGATATACGATCTGACAAGCGTCGAGTGAGAAATGTCCGGCAATTCGGCAATCGTGCGGCGTCAGGGTTCCTCGCCTGCGCTGGCATGGATGCGCAGTGCGTGTATGTCGGTATCCATCAGCGTCCCTAGCGCCGCGAAGATCATTCGATGACGCTCCAGCGGGCGTTTGCCTGCAAATGCCGCGGCGACAATCGTCACATCAAAATGACCGCGGCCGTCCTGAGCGCCCGCGTGTCCTGCGTGAAGGTGACTCTGGTCCTTGACCAACAACCTTGACGGTGAGAAAGCCTCAGTGAGCTTTTCTTCGATGACGGCGACCCGGTCAGTCGTCAACGGTCTCGCCTCCGATCAGGTTCGCGATCCAGAGCGTTTGCGCCACCATAAAGACGAAGGTCAGGGCCATCAATCCGAATACCTTGAACTTGACCCAGGTTGCCTCCGAGAAACTGTAGGCAACGTAGATATTGAGCACTCCCGCGGCGACAAAGAACAGCACCCAGGCGAGATTCAGCCTGTGCCATTGCTGCCGGGTGATGCGATCCAGGTGCAGTCCTTCAACCAGGCCGAAGAAGCGCTGCACCAGAGGTTTGTCGCCGACCCAGAAGCTGCCGAGGAACACCGCCGCAACGACCCAGTAGAACACCGTCGGTTTCCAGTACAGGAAGTAGGGGTTCCTGAAGTACAGGGTCAACGTGCCGGCCCCCAGCAGAAACACCGTTGACCAGAAGTACATCTTGTCGAAGGTCTTCGTGCGAACGAACTTCACCAGAAAGCCGATCGGCATCGCGACCATCAAGACGATAAGTGCAAAGTAGATGTCTTTGTAGATGAACGCCCCGAAGAACAGGATCAACGGGAGGAACTCGAACACCATATTCATCGCAAACGCCGTGGCCGCCAAAAAGTGGGGCCGAATAATAGCCCAAGGAGAGGCTATGCGCGAGGTTCGGGCTCCCCTACAATCCGCGCGTGGCGAAGCTCATCGAAATCCATCCCAGGGACCCCCAACCAAGGCGGGTCAAAGCGGCTGTGGACATCATTCACGACGGTGGCCTGATCGCGTATCCCACCGACTCGAGCTACGCTTTCGGTTGCCACATTGGCGACAAGAAGGCAATCGAACGTATCCACCGCATCCGCCAGACCGACAAGAAACACAACTTCACGCTCGTCTGTGCCGACCTGTCCGAGATCAGTGTCTACGCGCGCGTCGACAACTGGGCCTATCGCATGCTTCGCTCTATGACGCCCGGTCCCTATACGTTCATCCTGCCGGCGACACGGGAATTGCCGAAGCGGCTGCAGAACCCCAAACGGCGCACGATCGGTATGCGGGTGCCGGACCACCGGCTGGTGCAGGTCCTGCTGGCAGAGCTTGGCGAGCCGATCATGAGCTCGACGCTGACACTCCCCGGCGACAGCATGCCGCTAACTGATCCGCTGGAGATCGAGGAACGCATCGGGCATCAGATCGAGGCCATCATCGATTCGGGACCGGCGGGCGTCGAGCCTACGACGGTCCTGGACCTCTCCAGCGGTAGCGTAGAGATCCTCCGGGTCGGCCGCGGCGACGTCAGCCAGTTCACCTGAGTCTGGCCAGATGCGATAGAATAACGACTACCTGGCTGATGATCGTATGAAACCCAAACTCAAAGTACTCACTCCTGAAGACGCGCCAAAGCCCGCACAGGACGAGAAGCAGTCGCCTGCGCAGGCCGAAATGCCGTTTGCGGTCGTCGACGGCGAGCCGATAACGGCGCTACCCCAGGACCTGTACATACCGCCTTACGCGCTACAGGTCTTCCTGGAGGCGTTCGAGGGGCCGCTCGACCTCCTGCTGTACCTGATCCGCCGCCAGAACATCGATATCCTGGATATCCCGATCGCGGAGATCACCAAGCAGTACGTCCAGTACATCGAGGTGATGAAGGAGCTGCAGCTCGAGCTGGCCGGTGAATACCTGCTGATGGCCGCCATGCTCGCGGAGATCAAGTCCCGCATGCTGCTGCCGCGCCCGCAAGTGGAAGAAGAGGACGAGGAAGACCCGCGCGCCGAGCTTGTGCGCCGCCTGCAGGAATACGAGCGCTACAAGAAAGCCGCCGAGGACCTGGGCGATTTGCCGCGCCTGGAGCGTGACACGTTTGTCGCCAGCGCTGAAGCGCCTGAGCGCAAGGTCGTCCAGCAGTTGCCCGACGTCACGCTCAAGGAATTGTTGCTGGCCTTCCACGACGTACTGAAGCGTGCCGAGATGTTCTCCAACCTGCACATGCAGCGCGAGCCGCTCTCGGTGCGCCAGCGCATGAGCGAGATCCTCACGCGCGTCAAGGCGAGCAACTTCACCGGCTTTGGCGAGCTCTTCGATCCCGAGGAAGGGCGCATGGGCGTCGCCGTCACCTTCATTGCGCTCCTCGAGCTGCTACGCGAATCGGTGATCGAGGTCGTTCAGGCCGAGGAGTACGCGCCACTACACGTGCGCGCCGCGTCGTCTGTTCGGCTCGTGCCTGAAGACGGTGAGATCGAGGCGCCCGGCGCATAGAGCAGACACTGAGACAGCCATCTGATGGACGCAACAGAAATCAAACATTTTGTGGAGGCGGCGCTGCTCGCAGCGGGCCGTCCGCTGAATATCGACCAGCTCAAGGGCCTGTTCGACGGCCGCATGGCCCCGGAAAAGCCCGAGATCCGCAAGGCGATCGCGACACTCAACGAAGAATACGAGGAGCGCGGCATCGTCATCACCGAGGTTGCCTCCGGGTTCCGCTTGCAGATCAAGGCCGTCATGGCGGATCAGCTGAAGAAGCTCTG
>JAAUXZ010176573.1_pt1 | contig 11436 bp, 12 predicted proteins | sample 7278131 | NCBI WGS metagenome assembly JAAUXZ01 (sample SAMN14350119, study PRJNA611818) | marine sediment metagenome | isolation source: surface marine sediment (3m) | place: French Polynesia: Moorea | collected 2018-08
AGCAGTTCCTTGTGCACGCTTGCCATGCGAATGATCTGGCGCCGCATTGTGTGGTCGATGACCGCCTCGCCGCGCAGCACCGTAACCGTCACCTCGGACCCGGCGTAGCCGCGCAGGCGTCCGACCGTTTCCTGCAGGTTGTCTGCTTCGACGGAAACACCGTCGACCTGGATGATGCGGTCTCCGGCTCGCATGCCGGAGCGGGCGGCCGGGGAGCCGGCAATTGGTGTTACGACCGTAACGCTGCCGCCGACCTCGTCGACCTCGATACCGATCCCCGTATAACTGCCCGTGGTGCTGATCCGGATGTCGCGGTACTCACCCGCGTCGAGATATTGCGAGTGCGCGTCGAGGTCGCTGACCATGCCGCGAATGGCGCTCTCCAGCAGTGCGGCGTCGTCAAGGGGTTCCACGTAGTCGCGCTTGACGCGTTCGAGGACCTCGGCGAACAGCCGCGCCTGTTCCCAGGCCATCTCTTCCTTGGTCGGCTTCTTCCCGGCACCGATGAGGCCACCGCCGAAGGACAGGCTGAAACCCATCACGAGGCCGATCACGACGACCAAAACTGCACGAACTTTCAATGACATACGGTATTCCGAATTGCGATCGTCGACCTTAGCACAGCGGACGCCGATATTGTGAGCAACAGGTCAATAACGGCCGTATTCGCCTCGACCTAGCTGCCAGGTCGCCTCGTGACCCACCGCCGCGGGTTCTCGGGTTTCGTGCCGCGCCTGAGCTCGAAATAGAGGGACGCCTGCGGTTGTCCGCCGCTGTCACCGATCGTCGCGATGACGTCGCCTGGCGCGACCCAGTCCCCGGTGTTTTTGAGAATCGTCTCGTTGTACCCGTAGAGTGTCATGTAACCCTCGCCGTGATCGACGATAACGAGCAGGCCCATGCCCGCGAGCCAGTCAGCGAAAGCGATGCGCCCGTGGTAGACAGCGCGTACTTCACGACCGCGCGGCGCCGCAAGCACCACACCATTCCACTTGATGCGGCTGCCCACGCGGGGCTGGCCGAAATCGTGCAACAGGGTGCCCGCGACGGGCCATGTCAGTTTGCCGCGATGGGCGCTGAACGGCTGCTCCGATGTGATCGGGTAATCGGACAGGATGCTCGTGAGCTCGGCGATCAGTCGCGTGAGATCCTGCTCCTGCGCGGCAAGTCGCTCCACCTCTTTGCCCTCAACCGCGATCTTTCGGCGCAGCTCCGCAAGCAGCGTTTTGCGATTCTCCTGCGTCGAGTTCAGCTTGCCCAGCTCGTCGTAGCGCTGCTGCACGAGTGCGGCAAGGCGCGCTTCCTCGGCTGCGATCTGCGAAACCAGCTCATCGAGCCTGCGGATCTGCTCGATCACGGCTTCGATGTTCTCGGCGCGATAGTCGTTCAGGTAGCGGTAGTACGCCATGAGCCGGCCAAGCGTCGACGGGTCGCGCTGGTTGAGCAGCAGCTTGATCCGCTCCTGGCTTCCGCTCATGAACGCCGCCCTGACCTGCGCTGCGAGCGCGTCCGACTCGCTGGCGAGGTCCGCCTGCCGTTCAGCGAGTTCTGTCTCGAGGCCGGCTTTCTTGCGCGTCGTGTACTGGTGCTCGCGCTCGATGGCTTTCAGCCGGGAGCGCTGCTCGGCGATTGCTATGTCGAGGTCCTGGAGTTCGGCGGTCAGGCGATCCCGCTCTTCCGCGGCCCGGTCCATGCTGCGCTTCAGGTCAGAAATCCGTTCGCGGACCTCCTCGAGTTCGCGTTCCTTCACCCGCGCCAGCTCCCCGTGCTCATCCTGGGCGAAAACGCCCAGGGCTGGCAGCAGCAGTGCGAGGATCAGGTAACGGCGCAGCATGGGCGCGAGTGTAGCGCTTCGAGGCTATTCCCTCTCGCCCAAACGGGTATAATCCCGGCTTTTGGCACGTTCGAGGCGCAACCCCTGCGCCGAAATTATTGATTCATGGACAGAATTCTCGAATTCGTCGGCAACCACCTGTTGCTGTCGTCGGCGCTGGTGGTCAGTTTCTTCCTGGTCATCTTCTCCGAGTTGCGCCGCAAGGCCAGCGGGCTGATCAACATCGAGCCCGCCGATGCGGTCAAGCTGATCAATAACGACGCGCTCGTTGTTGATATCCGCAGCGCCGATGCGTTCGGTCGCGGCCACATCGTCAACGCCCGCAACATCCCGTCGGACGAAATCGACAGCAGGATGGCCTCCCTCGAACAGTACAAGTCAAAGCCGGTTGTTGCCGTATGCGATGCCGGCATCAGCTCGACGCGCATCGTCAACAAGCTGAGGCAGAGCGGCTTCGAGAGCGCGTATGGCCTGAAGGGCGGCATGGCCGGCTGGTCACAGGCTGGCCTGCCGGTTGTGACCGGCAAGAAGACCAAGAGCAAATCCGGTAAAGGCAAGAAGCGGGGCTAACCGCCGCTTGAGTTATAGTTGAGCGCCCGCAGGTAGCGGGCTGGAATTTGGAAAAACAGGAATCGTCATGGCAGAGCAGGAACAGGCGCCGCAGAAACAGCTGGCCGTCACCAAGATCTACACGAAGGATTGTTCGTTCGAGTCACCGCAGTCACCCGCGGTATTCAAAAAGACCGAGTGGAATCCGCAGACCAACCTCAACCTGCGCAGTGCGCATGAGACGCTCGACGATAACGCCCACGAGATCGTCCTGACGATCACGGTCGAAGCGAAAGAAGACGACAAGACGCTGTTCCTTGTCGAGCTGCAGCAGGCCGGTATCTTCGAGATCGCCGGTTACGCGGGAGAAGAACTTGCCGCGGTTGTTGGCAGCTTCTGCCCGAACATCCTGTTCCCGTATGCGCGTGAGTCGATTGCGTCGATGATCCAGAAGGGTGGTTTCCCCGAATTCATCCTGCAGCCGATTAACTTCGACGCGCTGTACCTGCAGGCGAAGCAGCAGCAACAGCAGCAGGGCGACGGCGCGACGGCGGAAGCTCACTAGCAGGCGCTGACGTGCCAACACGCATTGCGGTCATCGGCGCCGGCTCGTGGGGTACGGCCCTTGCATTGCAGTTTGCGCGTGTCGGCTGCGAGGTCCGGCTTGGCGGCGTTGTCGAACTCGACCTGCTCGAGGCGATGGTCGAGGACCGCGAGAACAAGCGTTACCTGCCGGACATCGCTTTCCCCCCGAACCTGAGCGCTTACCCGGACCTGCACGCTTGCCTGGATGGCGTTCGGGACATCCTGGTCGTCGTGCCGAGCCATGGCCTGCGCGACACGCTCGAAAAAATAAAGCCGCACCTCGTTCCGGACTCACGCGTCTGCTGGGCGACGAAGGGCTTCGAACTGAGTACCGGCAAGCTGCCACACCAGGTTGCCGGCGAGGTACTCGGGCCGGATATTCCGGTCGCCGTACTGTCGGGGCCAACATTCGCCCAGGAGGTCGGCGCCGGCCTCCCTACCGCGATGACGATCGCGTCACATGATCATGACTATGCCCGGGCACTCGCCGAGACGATCTCAAGCGACACCTTCAGGGCGTATACCTCGGACGACATTATTGGCGTTGAGGTCGGCGGCGCGGTGAAGAACGCGCTGGCGATCGGTGCCGGCATGTCTGACGGACTCGGCTTCGGTGCGAACACGCGTATCGCATTGATCAATCGCGGCCTCGTGGAGCTTATGCGCCTCGGGGTGGCGCTCGGTGCCAAGAAGGAAACCTTCATGGGACTCGCCGGTATGGGCGACCTCGTGCTGACCTGCACCGACGACCTCTCGCGTAACCGACGCACGGGGCTTGCGCTCGCCGCTGGCAAGACCATCGAGGAAGCGCAGGAAGAGATTCAGCAGGTCGTCGAGGGCGTCAAGGCGGCGAAGGCCGTACACGAAGTGGCCGAGCATCTCGGCATTGAGATGCCTATCGTCAACCAGGTCTACAGCATCATCTACAAAGGCGTGGCACCGCGGGATGCGGTCGAGGCACTCATGCGCCGCGCGATCAAGGCAGAGTCCGACCACTGATTGACTAGCGCTTCCAGCCCCCTGTACTAGACTGGATGAAAACAAGAAAAAGGGGACCCACCATGGATCGACGCAAGTTCGTTAGAACAACTCTGGCCGCTGGTTTCGCAGCAGGTTTTCCCACGATATACGGATGCAGTGAAAGAGCCACGGTAGCGAACGAGGCCGATCACGGTATCGCTGCAACATCGCTCGATGGCGCCGAAATAGAACTCGTCAAAGCGCAGATTCGCGAACTCGCCGAGGCGCTAACCGGACCCGTTCTTCTATCCGAAGATCCCGCGTATGACGGTGCGCGCAAAGTCTGGAATGGCATGCACGACAAGCACCCTGCGCTGATTGCTCGTTGTCAGAACACCCAGGACATCCGGCACGCCGTTGATTTCGCGCGCGACAATAACGTGCTTCTCGCAGTGCGCGGCGGCGGCCACAGCTGGCCGGGCAAGTCGACTTGCGACGGCGGCCTGATGCTCGACCTCTCCCAGATGGCCAACGTCGATGTCGACCCGGACAGCCAGACCGCATGGTGTGAGGGCGGCGCGCTACTTGGCAACCTGGACGACGCGACGCTTGCGAACGGACTCGTGACGACCGCGGGTGTTGTCTCGCACACGGGCGTCGGCGGCTACACGCTTGGCGGCGGTTTTGGCCGACTCAATCGCAAGTACGGGCTGACGATCGACAACCTGCTCGGCGCCGAGATAATCACGGCGGACGGGCAGGTGCGTATGGTCAGCGCCGACAACGAGCCGGACCTGTTCTGGGCCATCCGCGGCGGTGGCGGCAACTTCGGGGCTGTCAGTCGCTTCAGGTTCCAGCTGCACCCGTTCGATCGCAATATTCTGTCCGGCATGATCGTATGGCCGGTCGCGCAGGCGCGCGATGTGCTCGAGTTCTATGCCGAATGGCAGGGCGGTCTGTCCCGTGAGCTGTACACCGGCCCGGCGATGCTGACGCTGCCAGACGGGACGGGCGTCATCGCGATGGAGGTCGTTTACAACGGCGACCCGGTTCAGGGCGAGAAAGAGCTCGCGCCGCTGCGCGCAATCGGTTCCCCGATCGACGACGGCATCAAACTGCAGGACTACAAGATTATGCAGACGCAGGAGGACGCGACCCTTGCGCACGGCATTCGGTCCTACGCGAAGAACGGTATGGTCAAGGAGTTTTCCCAGGGCCTCGTTGACGACATGATCGATGCCTTTATTCCGGACCCGCGCGCGGCGGTCTTCACGCACACCTGTGGCGGCGCCGTGAAAGACCACGGCGAGCTGGACACAGCGTTCCCTCATCGCAACGCGGAAACGATGCTGGTCTATTTCACAGGCTGGATGGACCCGGAACAGGACGCAGACGGAAAGGCGATGTGCCGCCAGTGGCACGACGCGCTGCAGGCACATCACGGCGGCTATTACGACAACATCGAGCAGGATACGGCCGGTACCGTGTCGCGCAACTACGGTCCGAACTACGGCAGGCTTCGCGAGATCAAGGCGCAGGTCGATGCGGGAAACCTGTTTCGCATGAACAGCAATATAGAGCCCGCCTGATCGACGCGACTAGCGGCCGCCCTCGAAGCCGAGCTGCCGCCAGGCCTCGTAGACAACGACCGCGGCCGAGTTGGACAGGTTCAGGCTGCGGTTGCCTTCGCGCATGGGCAGTCGCAGTCGCTGTGTATCCGGCAGCGCATCGAGGACGGCCTGCGGCAGGCCGCGCGTTTCTGGCCCGAACAGCAGCGCATCTCCCTCACGATAGTTTACTTCGTCGTAGCGTCTCGAGTTGCGTGTAGACAACGCGAACAGGCGCGGCCGTCCGAGCGCCCCGAGGCACTCCTCCAGCGAAGCATGCGTCGTTACGGTCGCGAACTCACGGTAGTCGAGGCCGGCACGTTTCAGTCTTGGCTCATCGAGCTCGAATCCGAGCGGTTCAACCAGGTGCAGCGCCGCTCCCGTGTTCGCGCACAGGCGAATGATGTTGCCCGTGTTTGGCGGAATCTCGGGTTCGTACAGAATGACGGAGAACATTCCGGTAGAATGCCGCCGCGATGGCGAACAATCCACTGCATACCGAGCTCTGCGGGCTGAGCATGAACTCGCCGATCGTCCTGCTGTCCGGGTGCGTCGGTTTTGGTGAGGAGTACACGCGTGTCGAGGGTTTTTCGTACGCCGACGTGGGCGCCGTGTGCCTCAAGGGCACGACCGGTGACGCGCGACTCGGCAACCCGCCGCACCGTATCTACGAGACCCCCGACGGCATGCTCAATGCTATCGGTCTGCAAAACCCGGGCGTCGATACGGTCGTCGACGACATCCTGCCGGGGCTCGACTTCTCCGAGACGCGCTTCATCGCGAACGTGTCGGGTTCGACTGTCGAGGAGTACGAGCGCGTTACACAGCGCTTCGACGATTCCGACATCGACGCGATCGAGATCAACATTTCCTGTCCAAACGTCAAAGAGGGTGGCGTTGCCTTCGGCAACGACCCGGTTATGTCTGCACAGGTTGTCGCGGCCTGTCGCAAACACACGAACAAGCCGTTGATCACGAAACTTTCACCGAACCAGACCGACATCCAGGAGAATGCACGGCTGTGCATCGAGTCGGGCACCGACGGTTTCGCCGTCATCAACACGCTCATGGGCATGGCGATTGATACGGCGACTCGCAAGCCCATCATTGGCAACGTTCGTGGTGGCTTGTCAGGTCCGGCCATCAAGCCGATCGCGCTACTCAAGGTGAACCAGGTTTACGAGGTCGCCAGGCCACACGACATTCCGATCATCGGCCAGGGCGGCATCACAACGGCGAACGATGCACTCGAATTCCTGATCGCCGGCGCCACGGCGATTGGTATTGGCACTGCGCTGTTTTACGACCCGCTCGTTTGCGCGAAGATCAATAAAGGCATTGCCGCATACCTCGATCAACACCAGATGGGCAGTGTTGCCGAGCTGGTCGGCACGCTGCAAACCTGACGTCACGGGAGGCGCCTGCATGCGACTTATCCTCATTGGTCTCTTCGCTGCTTTTCTACTCGGATGCGGAGAAGAGCCCGAGGTGCCGGAACGCTACGGCCCTGTCGAAGTAATCCGCACCCCGGCGTCGTTTGCCGATGACGTCGAGATTGTCGTTTCGGACGTTCGCATCGCGCCGGATGCGGAAGTCCCCGGACACAGTCACGCAGCGGAAGAGCTTGTCTACGTCATCGAGGGCTCGGCAATCCACGTCGAAGACGGTTTACCGGATCGCACGCTGCGGCCTGGTGATATGGCTGTAATTCCACCGGAGACGGTGCACCGGCCGCGTGGCGGGCCCGCGGGCGCCCGCGCCATCACGGTGCGCTTCAAGTTACCGGAGCGAAACGAGCGCGATGCGGTCCCGGCGAGCGTCGAGCAGGAACAGCCTACCGACGAGGCGGCAGCCGACGAGTCATGAAGCGGCTGAAGGGGTCGTTGGTGTAATCGCCAAAGGGCCCGCAGAACTCGAAGCCATGTTTCAGATACAGTGCATGTGCCGGCTCGAAGGCGGGCCCCGATCCGGTCTCGAGACTCAGACGCGTGTAGCCGCGCTCGCGGGCTACGCGAAGAACGTGTTTCACAAGCGCGCTTGCGACACCTTTCCCGAGATGCGCTTCGGCTGTGCGCATGGACTTGATCTCGCCGTGTGACGGGTCCAGCTCCTTGAGCGCAGCACACCCCAGCAACGTCTTTTTGTCCCAGGCTGACCAGAACGTTATTTCGGGTGCGCGCAGGCCTTCGAGGTCCAGCGCATGCACGCTTTCGGGTGGAGAGTGGTCGTGCATGCCGCGTAGATGTGCGGCGAGAAGCGCCTGGATCTCGGCACCACTCAGATCATCAGGACGGATGTTCAATCGAGATGCAGCGCCTTCATCTTGCGCGCAAGGGTGTTGCGGCCCCAGCCAAGTAGCTTGGCCGCTTCCTGGCGGTGCCCGTTGGTGCGGGCCATCGCGATCTCGATAAGGGTTTTCTCAAACGCGGGCATGGCCGCGTCAAGCAAGGGTGTTTCTTCCTTGCGCAGCTGGCGGTCCGCCCAGGCGGCCAGGAGACGCGTCCACTCCTTCGCGCCCTGCTGTGATGACTCGGCACCGCCCAAATCGCCCGGGATGTCCTGCGCGGTAATCACGCTGCCCGGCGCCGTCACGGTCAGGCGGCGTGCGGCGTTGACGAGCTGGCGCACGTTGCCGGGCCAGTCAAACCCCTCGAGGGCCTCCATGGCCCCGGTGTCGATACTCTTCGGCGCGGCACCCAGCTCCTTACCGGCCTTCGCAAGGTAGTGGTTCAGCAGCAGCGGTATATCTTCGCGGCGCTGGCGCAACGGCGGCGTGTTGATTCGAATGACATTGAGACGGTGATAAAGATCTTCGCGGAACCGCGCTTCCTTGACCGCGCGCGCCAGGTCCTGGTTGGTGGCCGCAATAACCCGCACGTCGACCCGTATCGGTGTCTGGCCACCAACCCGGTAAAACTCGCTCTCCGCGAGCACGCGCAGCAGGCGCGTCTGCAAACCCGGAGACATATCGCCGATCTCGTCGAGGAAAAGCGTGCCGCCGTTCGCCTGCTCGAAACGACCGATACGACGAGAGTCCGCGCCCGTGAACGCACCTTTTTCGTGGCCGAACAGTTCCGACTCGAGCAGCTCCGATGCTATGGCCGAGGTGTTGAGGGCAACGAACGGTTTTTCAGCGCGCGGACTGTGATCGTGCAGTGCCCGGGCGACGAGCTCCTTGCCGGTCCCGGACTCGCCGGTGATCAGTACCGTCATGCTCGAACCTGACAGCCGGCCGATCGAACGAAAGACCTCCTGCATCGCCGGCGCCTGGCCGATCATCGAGGCTATGGCATCGGGTTTTGCCGCCGGTTCGGAACCGCCGTTCTTGCGCGCCGCCTTGTGCACGAGCTCGACAGCCTCGTCAATATCGAACGGCTTGGGCAGGTATTCGAAGGCGCCGCCCTTGTAAGCGGCGACCGCGCTCTCGAGATCCGAGTGCGCGGTAATCACGATGATCGGCAGCTCCGGCGACGTATCCTGCAGTCGTTCGAGCAGTGCGATACCGCTCATTCCCGGCATGCGCACGTCAGTAATCAGCACGTCGGGTTGGTCGCCATCCAGCGCGTCGAGCAGGTGCTCTGCGCGTTCGAAACTGCGCGTCTCCATGTCCGCATGTTTGAGGGCTTTTTCGAGCACCCATCGGACGGACTGGTCATCATCGACGATCCAGACGTTGAGGTCGGTGTCAGTCACTCGACGCCTCCTGGTCAAGCGGGATACGGACATAGAACACGGTCCTGCCGGGACGGCTTTCGAACTCGATGAGTCCGTCATGCCGACTGATCAGTTCCTGCGCCGCTGGCAGGCCAAGACCCGTCCCTTCAGGCCGGCTCGTGACGAGCGGGTAGAACACGGAGTCCTGCAGATCGAAAGGTATGCCGGGGCCGTCATCCTCGACCTCGATGGACGCGATGACGCGATGTCGAACTTCACCGATGGTGAAATTTGTGACCGCGCGGCTTCGCAGTGTGATCGCGCCATAGCCGTCGAGCGCGGTCGCCGCGTTGCGCACGAGATTCAGGAACGCCTGGATCATCTGGTCGCGATCAAGCTTGATCTCCGGCAGACCCGGGTCGTAGTCGCGTCGAATTGTCAGATGCGGCAGGTCTTCCGCCTGGATAATCCGAATGACGTACTCGAGCAACTCGTGAATGTTCACGTCCTGCTTGTTGGGTGGCCCGCCCGGACCAAGCAATGTGTCGACAAGGCCGGCGAGCCGATCAGTCTCACTGATTATGACGTCGGTGTACTCGCGCAGCTCCTCCTCGCCGAGCTGCCGCTCGAGCAGTTGGGCCGCGCCGCGGATTCCTCCGAGCGGGTTCTTGATCTCGTGCGCAAGCTGCCGAATCATCTGGCGACCGGCACCGTGCTGGATAAGCAGCGCGTTTTCGCGGCTAATCTGTGATCGCCTCGTAACGTCATTGATCTCGACGAGCAGGGACGCATTGCCGATGCTGACGGGAGAAGCATGGCAGTCGACGACGCGCTCGTCGGGATGCACTTCGGTCGGCGCGAGACGCATCTCATTGGCGTAGTGATCGCCGCTCGCACCAACGCGCGCGAGAATCTCGCGCATTTCGGGTTCGTCATCGACGAGCTGTAAAAGAGACTGGCCGCGCGCGCGTTCGCGACTGATGCCGAGCACGTTCTCGGCGGCCGGGTTCAGGTCGACAATCAACAGGTTGTCGTCGAGCAGGACGATGCCCGAGGACAGACTGTCGAGAACGCGGTTGGAGTTTTGTTGCAGCGGCCCGTCGCCGGAGCCGCCGCCGTCTAGAATACGGTGTTCTGTTGAACGTAGAAGCGATTCGTCCGGCTGCGAATCATCATGTTGCCCGTCTCGTCCAGCACCTCGGCCTGGACGTTGTGAACTCCCCGCCACACTTCGTCGACCTGGAAGGTCGTGCTGTTCACGAGTCTCGGGTTGCCATCGAAGTACACCCGCACCTGGTGTCCCGGCCGCAGGGCCGGCGTCAGCGCCAGGGTGACGGTCAGCGTGCCTTCGATGTTCCACAGCGTCTCTTCCGGGCCGGGGCTGGCAACTTCGAGGGATTCGTAACGGAACGGCGCCGCAGGTTCTGCCGCGCCGTCACCATCCGAGGATTCCTCGGCGCTGCTGCGTCTCGGTGAACGGCTGGAGTTGGGCGCCTGCAGCTCAACGCGCCTGGCGCCTGGCTGAGGGCGGTCGGAGTAGTGGACCACGCCGTCCTCATCGGTCCAGACATAGGCTTCGTCCGCCAGTGCGAACGGCATGGCGAGAAGACCCAGCAGGACGAGAATCGTTCGTGTTTCCATACAGTTAGCATAGCAGCGAGGGCGACTTTCGGGCTAGTGACCGGGCGGCAAAAAATGCCGCCCGGTTCACAGTTTTGGCCTTTAGAGGCTGTAATACATGTCAAATTCGACCGGATGCGTGGTCATGCGCAGGCGCGTGACGTTCTCCATCTTGAGCTCGATGTAGGCGTCGATGAGGTCATCCGAGAACACACCACCGGCCTTGAGGAACTCGCGATCCTCGTCGAGGGCGGCGAGCGCCTCGTCGAGCGAGAAGGCGACGAGCTGGAGCTCCTTCTCCTCCTCCGGCGGCAGGTCGTAAAGATCCTTGTCCATCGCATCGCCAGGATGGATCTTGTTCTGGATCCCATCGAGGCCCGCCATGACCATCGAGGTGAACGCGAGATACGGATTCGCCATCGAATCCGGGAATCGCACCTCGATGCGGCGGGCTTTCGGGTTGGCCACGTACGGGATACGGATCGAAGCCGAACGGTTGCGTGCCGAGTACGCAAGAATAGTCGGCGCTTCGAAACCCGGGACCAGACGCTTGTAGCTGTTGGTTGACGGGTTCGTGAATGCGTTGAGCGCCTTCGCGTGTTTGATGACACCACCGATGTAGAACAG
>JAAUXZ010030196.1_pt1 | contig 11432 bp, 6 predicted proteins | sample 7278131 | NCBI WGS metagenome assembly JAAUXZ01 (sample SAMN14350119, study PRJNA611818) | marine sediment metagenome | isolation source: surface marine sediment (3m) | place: French Polynesia: Moorea | collected 2018-08
CCACCTGCGAGAGTTCCAGTGCTTCTTTGATCAACGCATTCGGATCATCGGCTTTGGAGCGGAAAGCACGCATGGCGACCTTGAAGGCACCGAGAAACGTGCCCAGAGGGAACTTGATCAGGGTCGCGGCGACCGTGCCACCCAGGACGATGATGACCGAGGGTGGGTTGACGAACAGCATCAGGCTGCCACCGACCGCGATGGCACCGACGATAACACCGATTCCGCTGATGAGTCCCAGCAGGGTGGCCAGGTCCACGATCACACTCCTCCGTTCGGGCGGGTTCCACGAGACATGCTGTCGGCTTGGGGTGCTGGATCGGTTGGCCACCGTCGATGCCACCCCGCCCCTGTATCGGACCCCGAGAGCCTTAGCTTTAGGTGCCGAAGGCACACGAGCTATGCCGCGCGGCATCCGTGATCGGTGAAGCATTCGCGGTGGGGCCGGACCGGCACGAGCCGCCGGGACACGCCATGAATACCTCCCTGTAGGCTCGACGGCCGCTATCCCTGCGGCCGACGGTCCCGGCCACTCATGCCGGCACGGCCCTGACCGAACACCAATGCGCTGCGCGGGGTGTCGGGACCCCAGACGGGTTGGGCTTCCCGGGGCGGCTCGCTACCGCGCGAGCCAAAATGGTCGGACAACTGGGGAGAAGCGTTGGACGGTCCTCGGGGCAAGTGTTCAGATGCGCGGATCGGTCTGGTAGAATCGCCGCTCCGGCGTACGTCGCGGCGCTCCGGGTCAACGTGCCGATGCCGTCTTAAGGGTGGACGCATCTGCGAACGGCCGCAGGCGAAGCCAGAGTGGGCGATGAAGGCATATAGAACGAGATGACCAGCGAGTTGTTGACCAAGACGGGCTGCATTCGCTGTTTGTCGCGGCGGGGCGCGGTTCGGCGGCCCCGTCGGGCGAACGATGCGACCTGACAGTCTCGCGCCCGGCAAGCAGGAGTCGGCCGCGCCATTGTCATGACGCTGGTGGACTACGCGATTCTCGTTGTTATCGCTCTCTCGGCGGTCATCAGCGTGATGCGGGGCTTTGTCAGGGAAGCGTTGTCACTGGCAGGCTGGGTGCTGGCGTTCTGGCTCGCTCTGAGCTTCACGCGGGACCTGTCCTTTGTCCTGGAGGACTACGTATCGGTGCCGGGCCCGCGGCTAGCCATTTCCTTTTTCGTGTTGTTCTTCCTGACGCTGCTTCTCACGGGCCTGGTGAACTTCTTGGCAGGCCAGCTGGTGGACAAGACCGGCCTGTCGGGTACCGACCGGGCCCTCGGAGTCGTCTTTGGTGTTGCCCGCGGCGCGGTCATCGTCGCTATACTTGTGTTGCTTGCCGGCTTCACGGCGCTGCCTCGGGACATCTGGTGGACCGAGTCCCATCTCATCCGTCATTTCCAGGAATTGGCATTGTGGCTACGAGGTTTCCTGCCCCCGGATATTGCAGCCCGGATCAGTTACTGAGCAGTCTGGTGGACCAGGTGCTTGTATCGTCGAGGTGATTGTCATGTGCGGGATTGTTGGAATTGTCGGCAGAGGCGCGGTCAATCAAGCCATTTACGATGCACTCACCGTGTTGCAGCACCGTGGTCAGGACGCTGCCGGCATCGTGACCTGCGAGAACGACAGACTGCATCTGCGCAAGGACAGCGGTCTGGTGCGAGACGTGTTTCAAGCTCGGCACATGGTGAACTTGAAGGGACACATGGGTGTCGGCCATGTTCGTTATCCCACGGCGGGTTGCACCACCTCTGCCGAGGCCCAGCCCTTTTACGTCAACTCTCCGTTTGGCATCACCTTGGCGCACAACGGCAATCTGACCAACGCCGCAGACCTGAAGAAGGATCTGTTCCAAGAGGACCTTCGCCACATCAATACGGACTCCGACTCCGAGATTCTTCTGAATGTGCTGGCTCACGAGTTGCTGGCCCAGGGCCGGCTCACGATTGATGAGCAGCACATCTTCAAAGCAGTGGAAGGCGTGCACCACCGCTGCCGCGGTGCCTACGCGGCCGTTGCGCTGATCATCGGCTATGGCATACTCGCTTTCCGCGACCCCTGGGGTATCCGGCCGCTGGTGTTCGGAAGGCGCGAATCGCCGGCGGGAACTGAGTATATGATCGCGTCCGAAAGCGTCGCTCTGGATGCGCTCGGCTTTGAGCTGGTCAGGGATGTGCTCCCGGGTGAGGCGGTCTACATCGACATGCAGGGTGCCTTGCATACCCGTCAATGCGCCGAGTTCTCCGTTTATTCGCCGTGTCTTTTTGAATTCGTCTATCTGGCCAGGCCGGATTCAATTATCGACAACGTATCGGTATACAAAGCCCGGCTGCGCATGGGCGAGAAGCTGGCCGACAAGATCCTCCGCGAGTGGGCTGACAATGACATCGACGTGGTCATTCCCATCCCCGACACGAGTCGCACGGCGGCCCTGCCTCTGGCCTACAAGCTGGGTGTGAAATATAGAGAAGGCTTCATCAAGAACCGCTACATCGGACGTACCTTCATCATGCCAGGACAACAGGAACGCAAGGCATCGGTGCGTCGGAAACTGAACGCAATCGATCTGGAGTTCAAGGACAAGAACGTGCTGCTTGTGGACGACTCCATCGTGCGGGGAACAACGTCACGGCAGATCATCCAGATGGCCCGTGATGCCGGGGCGCGAAAGGTCTACTTTGCTTCGGCCGCACCGCCGGTCCGCTATCCGAACGTGTACGGCATCGACATGCCGGCTGCAGACGAACTGGTCGCCCACGGAAAGACGGAGGCAGAGATTGCCGAGACCATCGGCACCGATCGGCTGCTCTACCAGGATCTGGACGACCTGATGGCGGCCGTGAGTAAGGGCAATCGGATGTTGGAGCGTTTCGATGCGTCAGTCTTCAACGGCGAGTACGTGACGGGCGACGTCAGCCACAGCTATCTTCGGCGGCTCGGAGAGAACCGCAGTGACCAGGCCAAGACTCGTCGCCGGGCCGAGGTCAACGACGTGATCGAGCTGCATAATGCCTCCTGAACACGATTGAATCCTCTGGAGGCGACCGTCGGATTGGACTAGACTTCGAACTAGAGTGACGAAAGCGCCGATTTGAGCTTCAGCTTGCGGGCGCTTAACAAGTACTGCTAAAGCGAGGGGGAGACCTGCTTTAGCACGTGCTGAAGGCAGGTTTTTTTTTGCCTGGTGCGCAGGCCCGGAGAGTACGCAGATGACACAGCGCAAGTCCGAACTCGGCTTCGACACACTCGCCGTGCGCGCCGGACAGGTGCGCACGTCCGAGGGAGAGCAAAGCGAGCCTATCTTTCCCACATCCAGCTTCGTGTTTGAAAGTGCGCGCCAGGCGGCAGCCCGCTTTTCCGGCGACGAAGCGGGCAACATCTACTCTCGCTTCACCAACCCCACGGTGCGCACTTTCGAGGAGCGTCTCGCTGCGCTGGAATCGGTGGAGTGCTGTGTGGCGACGGCCTCGGGCATGGCCGCCATCCTGACCACCTGCATGGGCCTGCTTAAATCCGGGGATCACATTGTCTGCTCGGAGAGCGTATTCGGCACAACCGTCGTCTTGTTCGACACTCTCCTGTCCCGTTTCGGATTGAAGACCACTTTCGTTCCCCTCACGGATATGCAGGCGTGGTCCGAAGCCGTGCGGCGGGACACCCGCCTGCTGTTTCTGGAAACTCCGTCCAACCCGCTAACGGAGGTGGCGGATATCCGCCAGCTTGCCGATCTCGCCCACGACAACGGAGCCCTACTGGTCGTGGACAACTGTCTGTGCACCCCGGCATTACAGCGGCCCGTCGAGCTAGGCGCTGACCTCATCATCCATTCGGCCACCAAATACCTGGACGGCCAGGGGCGATGCGTCGGCGGTGCGGTCCTGGGCAGCCGGGACCTGGTCGGTGGGGACTTGTTCGGTTTTCTGCGTTCGGCAGGGCCGACCATGAGTCCGTTCAACGCCTGGGTCTTCCTGAAGGGCCTGGAGACACTGTCACTGCGCATGAAGGCGCACAGCGCCAATGCGCTTGCGCTGGCCAGATGGCTGGAGGAGCAGCCCGCGGTACGGCGCGTTTACTACCCCGGACTGAAAACCCACCCACAGCACGAGCTGGCGTCACGCCAGCAGTCGGACTTCGGGGGCATCGTCGCATTCGACGTGGCCGGCGGCCGGGACTCGGCCTGGCGCATCGTGGACAGCACCCGGCTCCTCTCCATCACAGCCAATCTGGGCGATGTTAAGAGCACCATCACCCATCCTGCCACCACGACCCATGGTCGTATGCGCCCCGAAGCCAGGGAATCCGCGGGCATAGGCGAAGGCCTGCTGCGCGTGGCGGTGGGTATGGAGGACGTGAAGGACCTGCAGGCAGACCTGGAGCGCGGTCTCGAGCAGCTGAGCGGCAGCTGACGACCGCGCTCATCCGACCTGCAACGGGCTCGCCGGATGCGGCGAGGCCGCCCTCGCGCGCTGCCGGCGGCAATTGTGCCGCTTGGATTCAGACTCCCAATTCGGGCCGCTTGCTTCTAAACTTGAGGAGGTCACCGTGAGGGAGGTTGCGCGGTGATTACACATTTGCGAAGCATCGGCGTCGAACCACAAGGAACCGGGCCAGCAGGTCCGGGTCGGGACGATCATTTGCATCCAAAGCCTGGAGTGGCCAGCCATGGAAAGATTCTCCGCCCTTCGCGTCCATCAGGAAGGTGACAAGACCGCCGCCCGGATTGAGCAGATCTGCCTCGACGACCTCGGACCAGGAGAGGTGGTGATCCGGGCTGCCTACTCAAGCGTGAACTACAAGGACGCGCTGGCCGGCACCGGCCGGGGCAAGATCATGCGTCGCTTCCCCATGGTGGGCGGAGTCGACGTGTGCGGTCGGGTGGTGGAGTCGAGCGACCAGCGGTACAAGCAAGACGAGCATGTGCTCGTGACCGGTTTCGGCATGAGTCAGGACCACGACGGTGGCTATGCTGAGTACGTGCGGGTGCCGGCCGACTGGGTCGTTCCGCTGCCGGCGGGACTGTCCCTGTTCGAGGCCATGGCAATCGGTACCGGGGGTTTCACGGCGGCTCTGGCGGTTCAACGCATGGAAGTCAACGGCCAGGCTCCGGAGCGCGGTCCGATAGTCGTGACGGGCGCCACGGGCGGCGTGGGCAGCTTCGCGGTGGACATACTGTCCGCCCGGGGCTACTCAGTGACTGCCATCACGGGCCGCCCGGAGGAGCAGGGCTACCTCTCCGAGCTTGGCGCTGCCGAGGTGTTGTTGCATCAGGAGCTGGAGAAGGGCGGCCGTCCCCTGGAGAAAGGGATGTGGGGCGGGGCGGTGGATAATGTGGGTGGTGAGCTCCTCGCCTGGCTTACCCGCACTGTGAAGCCCTGGGGCTGCATCGCCAGTGTCGGTCTGGCCGGCGGCCACGACCTGAACACCACGGTGATGCCGTTTATCATCCGCGGCGTCAGCTTGCTTGGAATCGACTCGGCAGGATGTGAGATGGGTATGCGGCGCACGGTCTGGGATCGTCTGGGCTCCGACCTCAAGCCCGCCCACCTGGGAAGCATCGCGCCTCATACGGTTGGCCTCGAGGACTTGCCCCGGGTTTTCCAGCAGCTGCTGAGTAGGGAGCTGCGGGGGCGGACCGTCGTCAGGCTAGCCGGGGAGGCCTGTTGAGGCGCTTGTCCCCGGGCCGCCACGACGCCCGGGCCCACGCAGGCTGATATCATGTTTCTGACGCTTGATGGACCGCCGGTGATGAACATGTATGCAGCGCTCGCTGAACGGGCATGAGGAAAGGTGGCCTAAAGATTCGCCTGCTGGCGCCATTGACCATAATACTCGGCGTCATTGTCGCTGCGTCCGTGCTGGCGGTGCGCTACTACCAGCATTCCCGCATCGAGGCGGAGGCAGCTGCGCGCACCCGCTACGCGGCACAACTGCTGCAAACCGCTCTGGCCAGCGACGCCCAGCGAATGCAGGCGGTGCTCTCCGTGGTCATGCGCGACGATCGCTGGAGGACAGCGCTGCGTGCCAGAGACCGGAAGGCGCTGATGCAGCAGTCGTCGGCTCTATTCGATGCGTTACGTTCCAGTCATGGGATTGCGCATTTCTACTTTATCAGCCCCGAGCGCGAAGTGATCCTGCGGCTTCACGATCCCGCACGCTTCGGCGATACCATCGACAGGCTGACCCTGCAGAAGGCAGCCGAGCGCTCGCAGATAGTGTCCGGCGTTGAGCTCGGGGTGCTGGGCACACTCACCCTACGCGCCGTGTCTCCCTGGTACGCCGACGGGGAGCTGGTGGGCTATGTGGAAGTTGGGGAGACCATCGGTCACCTGATAGGACGTCTTGCGAACATCCTGAAAGTTGGCCTGGTTGTCACCGTCGACAAGCAGTTTCTCGAGCGGGAGGGCTGGGAGGCGGGAAGAAGCGTGCTCGGGCTCTCCAACACCTGGGATGACCTGGACGAGATGGTCGTGGCCAACAGCGCGCCCAAGCGGTTTCCGACCGCAGTGGTGGAGGCGGCAGGCCGGACCGGCGGGGCCCAGCACGGGGTGGAAATCCGCGCGGGAGATCAGCGCTTTTTTCGCGGGAGCTTCGTGCCGCTCCGCGATGTCGCAGAGCGGCCGGTGGGCAAGCTGGTGGTGCTCAAGGACGTCACCCGGGTCGTTGCCGAGGCCGACCGGGCCGTTTGGCTGGTCGCTGGTATGTCTGCGGTGCTCGGCGTGGGTCTGATCGCTCTGTTCTTTGTTATCGGCCATCGGGCGGAGCGGGCGTTGCTGAGTTCTCAACAGGCCCTCATGGATGCCCGGGACACGCTTGAGCGGCGCGTTGCGGAGCGTACAGCCGCCTTGCAGGATTCGAAGCGGCGACTGGAGGAAGAAGCGGAGGAGCGACGCCGTGCTAAAGAGGCCTGGAAGGCGAGTGAGACCCGGTATGGCGAACTGGTCGAGAGCGCCAACAGCATCATCATGCGGAGAGATCTGCGGGGTCGGATCACCTACATAAACAGCTTCGCCCTCGCTTTCTTCGGTTATTCCGAGGAAGAGATCCTCGGGCGGAGCATCGTCGGCACCATTGTGCCGAAGACCGAGTCCACCGGCCGGGACCTGGCGGCGATGGTCGAAGACATCAGCCGCCATCCGGAGGAGTACGTCAACAACGAGAACGAGAATATGCGCCGCAACGGCGAGCGGGTGTGGATCGCTTGGACCAACAAGGCAGTCCGGGACGCCGACGGGGAGCTGACCGAGATACTCTCGGTCGGCAACGATGTGACCGCGGGCAGGCTGGTGGAAGAGGAGCTGCGCCTGATGGCGTCCGTCTTCCGCAACAGTCTCGAAGGTGTGGTTATCACCGATGCCGGGGGCAAGGTACTGCGGGTCAACGACGGCTTCAGCGACATCACCGGCTACGGCGAAGGCGAAGTCAGGGGCAAGAGCTATCGTTCCCTGGTCGCGGACAGCGAAGACCAGATGCTGTTCGACAATCTCTGGCAATCGCTGCAGCAGGCGGGGTTCTGGCAGGGTGAGATCTGGAACCGGCGGAAGGACGGTGAGGTGTATCCCCCGTGGCTGGGGGTCAGTGCCGTGCGCGGGGAGGATGGCCTGGTAACTCATTACATCGGCGTGTTTACCGACATGACCGAGAAGAAGCTCTCGGAGAAACGCATATACCGCCTGGCCCACTACGATGCACTGACCGATCTACCGAATCGCGTGCTGTTTCAGGATCGACTCGACCAGGCCATTACCCAGGCGAATCGGACCGGCTCTCAGGTAGCTCTGCTCTACCTCGACCTGGACCGCTTCAAGCCGATCAACGATTCCCTCGGCCACCACGTGGGTGATCTGCTTCTCAAAGGCGTGGCCGAGCGCCTGCGGGGTGCGGTGCGGGAAACCGACACGGTGACGCGCATGGGTGGAGACGAGTTCACCATCATCGTGCCCGGCATCGAGAAGGCGCGCGACATCGTCCCAACCGCTTCTGCGATAGCCCGGAAGATCGTCAAGCGGGTTTCGAAGGCCTTTCCTCTCGACGGGCATGAGGTCTTCGTCAACGCCAGCATCGGTATTGCCTGTTATCCGCAGGATGGCGAAACGGCAGCCGACTTGGTGAAGAACGCCGATAGTGCCATGTATCACGCCAAAGAGCAGGGCGGCCAGAGCCACATGTTCTACGAGGAGCGCATGAACGCGGCCGTGGCCGAGCGCCTGCTCATGGAGCAGAACCTGCGCAAGGCGCTGCAACGCAACGAATTCCGTCTGCACTATCAGCCATGGCTGAGCCTGCAGGAAGGAGAGATCCGGGGCGTCGAGGCCCTGTTGCGCTGGGACCATCCGGTGCTCGGCATGGTGGCGCCGGATGACTTCATTCCCATCGCCGAGGACACGGGGCTCATTGTGCCCATCGGTGAGTGGGTCCTCCAGGAGGCGGTTCGCCAGGCCAAAGTCTGGGAGGCCGAGGGTCTGCCGCCAGTCCGAATTGCAGTAAATCTCTCCCTGCGTCAGCTACGCGACAAACGCCTGGTCAAGACCGTGCGCCGCCTGCTGTCGGACTCGGGTCTGGAGCCCCAGCGCTTGGCGCTGGAGATAACCGAAAGTACCTTGATGGAAGATTTGCAGGAGACGGTGGCTATTCTGAAGAAGTTGAGCCGGGCGGGTATCCACCTGCTCATTGACGACTTCGGGGTGGGCTACTCCTCGCTGAGCTATCTGAAGCGATTTCCCATTCATTCGGTCAAGATCGACCGGTCGTTCGTGCGCGACATTGCCGTGGATGCCAACGATGCGGCTATTGTGGCGGCCATCATTGCCATGGCCCACCAGCTGCGCCTGCGGGTGGTGGCGGAAGGGGTGGAGAGCGAGGCTCAGCTCGCATTTCTGCGCAGCCACAGCTGCGACGAAATCCAGGGGCATGTGATCAGCGAGCCGTTGCCCCCGGAGAGCTGTGCGGAGGTGCTGGGAGGCTGGCAGATGGCGGAGGCCGATGAGCCAGCCAGCCTGGAGGGGCCCCACGCACGTGCGCGATCCCGGGAAAACCGGCGCACCTCCCCCGCTGCTCAGTAGTGCACTTACCCAGGCAGCAGTCTCCCGAAGCCAACAGACTGCCGCGACCGACCCGGTCAGGCTGTCGGTGGATTCAGTTTGAAGGGCCGCGCTGCATCAGCCCGCGGCGGGCAGGTGGTCGACTGAGGGCACGGCCACGTCCTTCCGACGGTTGGAGGATTCCCCAGGTTGCCGAACATCCATTATCAGCCCGCGCATATCGACCGGGGAACTCACCACGATGGCATTGTCCAGGGTCGTTATCCAGCCCCGTTGCCGGAAATTCGCGATGACCCGGCAGAGCGTTTCCGCGGTGATCCCCAGCACAGCCGCCAGGTCGGCTCGCCGCGGGGGCAGATTGCTTACCGGACGGGTGGGAAAATCGTCGTCGTAATAGTCCATGAGGTACTTGGCGACCTTCTGCTCGGCGTTGTGCAGCGACATGGACTTGACTTGGCCGACCAGCTGGTGCATTCGTCGACTCAACATGGCCATCATGGTCCAGTTCAGCTCGGGCCGCTGGCGCAGATAACGCATGAAGGAGAACGCGTCGACGGCGATCAGTCGCGAATCCTCGATGGCGACGGCTGAGACTGGATAGCCCTGGCCCGAGAACATGGCGGCTTCGCCAAAGGTCTGTTCCGGACCGATGATCTCGACCATCTTCTCCTGCCGTTTGGGACCGTAGAGACAGAGCTTAACAAGCCCCTCTACCAGGCAGTAGATGGCGCTGCAGGGCTCGGATTCGCGGAACAGTACGGCGTGGGACTCCAGGTAGACAAGCTTGGCGAAGCGGCTGATCTCCGCCATGTCGCGCGCGGCGTATCCGGAGAACAGGTGACTCTTTTTAAGGGCATCGATGCTGGCTGGGTCAAGCACGAGCTGGCACTCCCGGGTGTCTGGCGACGGATTCGAGCCCGTCTGGCGACACCTGTTGGTTCACCCTGTCTCCAAAAGTCTAGTCGGCGTCCGGCGCGACGTTTTCCCGGCTCCCGGGCAGTCGCGGCCGGCGCAGGAATCCATCCCTCACAAGCAGGCATCACGTCCGAGTGTGCAAGTATAGGGGCTACGCCTGGCGGAATGGAACCATCGGTAGTTGCTAATGGCCCTTGATCTGGATCAACGTATTTCGTTGTTTGCCTATCTACGGACGCCTAGCCTGGCCATCGCTTACGGTACACTTGTCACTCAGAGGGTTATTCACTGACCTTTAGTGGACGATGCCCGTGGACCTTTTTGGCTCATCAACGGAGGCGAACAATGACAAATGGCAGCCGAAGTCTCTGGCAGTGGCTACCCGCGTGGATAGCCGGTGCCTGTATGCTTGCGATGCTGACGCCGGCGCAGGCGGCCAGACCGGCCGGAAAGATCGGCGTGGATTGGGGCGACAAAAAGGGGGAGATGTGTACTGCCTGCCATCGCCAGGCCAGCCCGGGCATGTGGCAGCAGTGGAACCAAAGCCAGCACGGTCAAAGCGGAGTCAACTGCTACGACTGCCACAGGGCCGAGGAGGGCGACAAGGACGGCTTCATGCACAACGGGGCTCGTATCTCCATCATCGTCTCGCCCAAAGACTGCTCGCGCTGTCACGAGACAGAGTTCCAGGAGATGGACGGCTCCCACCATTCCCATGCCGGCCGCATCCTGGCGTCCCTGGACAACCTCCTGGGCGAGGTCGTGGGCGGACCTGCAGCGGTGAACGTGGGCTGTCGCCAGTGTCACGGTTCTGAGGTCGAGATCGGCGCCGACGGCAAACCGACCAAGGAGAGCTGGCCTAACACCGGTATCGGGCGCAAAAACCCGGACGGGTCCGAGGGCTCCTGCACGGCCTGTCACGGCCGGCATGGTTTCTCCAAGGCCCAGGCCCGCACACCCGAGACCTGCGGGAAGTGCCACATCGGCCCCGACCATCCTCAGATCGAGGTGTACAACGAGTCCAAGCACGGCATTATCTATAAGGCCCGTGTTGAGGAGATGAACCTGCATTCGGACAAGTGGGAGGCGGGCGTCGACTATTGGGCTGCACCCACTTGTTCCACCTGTCACATGAGCGCTGCGCCCGGGATCGGCAAGACCCACAACGTGGGCGAGCGCATCTCCTGGAACCTGAGGGCGCCGGTCTCCAAGAAGATCAACCTGGTGAAGCTGGAGAACGGCCAGGAATTCGATGTGCCCGAGGGGAATCCGGTGCCGAAAGTGGGCGACAAGGCCAAAGGGTCGAAGGTGGCCCAGGTGCTCACCTGGCAGGACCGGCGCGACCGTATGAAGTCCGTCTGCCGCGCCTGTCACGCGGAGGGCATGGTGACGTGGCACTATCATCAGTTCGATGCGCTGGTGGACCTCTACAATGATAAGTTCGCGAAGCCGGTCAAGGCCATCATGGCGGACCTGAAGAAG
>JAAUXZ010058410.1_pt1 | contig 11430 bp, 12 predicted proteins | sample 7278131 | NCBI WGS metagenome assembly JAAUXZ01 (sample SAMN14350119, study PRJNA611818) | marine sediment metagenome | isolation source: surface marine sediment (3m) | place: French Polynesia: Moorea | collected 2018-08
AAAATTGTGCTAACTTTAAAAAATTGTGCAAAAAAATTTTTACACTTTTGTTTGAAAATTGCAGTTTTTAAAGGTTGTAACTAACCTAAATTACGATTCAAGCTCAAAATTTAAAGGAGAAAATAAGGCTAAAAAATCCCTTTTTTTTGCTTTTTTAAGCAAAATTAATTTTGCTTGTATCGTAATTTTGTCTCAATAGCTATGTACGCGGGTGCGTTCATTGATAAAGTTTTAAAAAAAATTTTTTTTTCTGTTCCTACATAGAGATATAGAAAAACACCCATTTTATGGTACAAAGTAATATAGAGGGTAAATTTTTCCTTTTGGCCCATAGTTTTAGTGTAAATATAAATTTTATACAAAATAGCCCAGATTATAATACAACTTAAGATTGTTAGTGGCATTTTGTTAGAAAATGAATATAATTTCTATGTGTACACCTATAAAATTAATTATCATATTAATATTAATGAGTGTTATTAATTTTTTTGAGATAAGGTTAGACGTGCACATAGGTGGCAGGAAATTGTTAAGCAGGTTTTACATAAGAGTCGTTGTGGCTCACTCATTGCTTGTTTTTTTACTCTCAGTGTTTTCTTATTTAACTAAGGGGTTATCATCTTTAAAATTGCCTAGAAAGTTTAAAGTTTCTCCTATAGAATTTCCGTTTTTTAGGCTTTTTAGTCCCCTACTACTACCCTTATCTGGGTTTAGAATGGTTCTTTCCTTTTTTAGGGGGGCTTCTATTGCTTGCGGGTCAGAAGTGTTTTTTATGCGAGCTTTTGATAGCTTCCTTTTTGGTATTAATTTGATATTAATTTTTTTAATGCTACATCTTGCAGGGGTCTTTTTTCTCGTAACTTTTGGTGCGGGGGTTATTATTTTTCGTCTTTTTTTTTATAGTCTAGTCTTTTTTAGTAAGCTATACGAGCTTATAAAAACACGAGCCATGGTAATTTACTATGTTGCCCTGTATCTGGCTACACTACCTAAAAGAGTGCGTAAGGCGATTTTATGTTTTTTAATGTTTTATCATTTTACCTGTCTTGTAACCCTAGGGGCCCGTGCCTTAGTTTTTGCTAGAGAGCATAAATTATTCGGTGTGATAGAGTTTAATGCTTTCTTATTTTGGGTTAAAGAATTTAGCTGAAATCTATTGAGCTCTGTAGTACCAAAGGTTAACGCGGGCTCTGATTTCTGCCCTGATGGGTGCCGTTATTGGCACCCGTGGAGTGGTACGTCAAATTGCAACCATATCTTACAGGAGTGCCACTTTGCATATGTGAATAACGTTCGTATATGCCATTGTCCTTGACTACGTTTTACAACAGGGTTTACTGAATTATGGGGCTACCAGGATGATTGAGTAGTTGCTGAAAACCATTATTCTGAGGCGTTTCTTTGCATTGCGCAAGACGCTCTTAATTATTCAGGGACGGTTTCTCCGGAAACAAAGGAGGGGTGGCTTCAGTTCGGGGAGCTTACTAGGGGTAACGCTAGTAGTTTTGGTTCTGCATTTTATAGGTCTGACCAGCTAAAGGGGGTGGCAGAGTATTATGAGCACCTACCGTGGGGATGTAAAATTATAATTCCCCGCAAATTTATTGTTAGGAAAGATATTTTTCATACTGATTTTTTCCCTAACTTAGGGGCTCGTGGTGGTGTTGAGGCAAAACACTTTCATGAGCTTGAATGAGGGTTAATCCACCTCAATTGTGGGCTAGTTGACGGGATTATACCAGGGTATCCTGACCTGTATAATGCGGCCCGTCGATTCTAACCCTAAAAATGTTAGGGGTTTATTTGCTTTACGGTTTTTATTATTAGTTTCAGAGAAATTGTTTGCTGTATTGTTGAATTTCTGGCATTTATTAAGTGGTATTGTTTTAATTTAAGCACGATTATAGGGTAGTTTAAAAGCACATCGAATAAGGCTGTTATTTAAAAGTGTAAATTAAAGTTAGGCGCACTGCTAAGCTTTAACAAAGTGTGGGAAACCCTTTTCCAGTAATGGGTGTTATAGAGTACTGGTCTTAGCTTAGTAAAACCTATGAAAGTTAAAGTAAAGATAAGGCCTCAAACCTTTATTTAGTTACAACTTAGATCGGGGGCCATTTTGTTTTATGGCTATTATGTCACCGTTTTATAGTTTGCTGCAAGATAAAAGGTTTATTGTAGATAGTGTTATCCTTGTTTTTACAATGATGATTCTTGTCTACTTTTACCTTGCAGTTAGATTTGTGTACTTTGTGTTTAGCAACTTGATGGTAAATGTAGAAGGGTTCTGATATAAGGTGTGAGTAGTCACATCTTATATTGTTGGGCATATATTTCTTTTTTTTATGATTATATGTACTTGGGCTTACGTCTCTGAGTGTGGCACGTTTTCGGCAAGGTGTGGGGGCGGTCAAAAGTTCTTAGAGGAAGGTAACCTGTTACGAGTGGGCAATACTCTTGTTGATTATTGTCCCTCTAAAAGAGAGGATACTCTCTGGGTGGTCCCGGCACCTCTGGAGGTCTCAGATCCTCTCAGCAATACTAAGACCGTACTTGCTGTGACGGATCCCAGTAAGACCTCTGGCCGGTTTAGTGTTTGTTTGAAAGTTTTAGGCAAGAATTACCAGGGAGTGCCAGATTCGCCTCTTTTTGCTCGTGAAGATGTTGAGCGAATCTTTGCACTGTATCATGGTAAAAACTGTATCATGCTACCCTCACACTACGAAATTGTAAGAAAAGATTACGACCTAGACTGGCTAGGTACATTCGACCAAAAATACGTTAGGATCCTTGATAGTAGTTGCAAGGAAAAGCATCACTATCATATATCCGTGACTGCACTTGTAAAGCTGCCGCTGAGTTCAGAGTACATTCCGCGGCCTCTCTACTCAAAAAATGGGTTAGAGAGGTACGATAGTATTTTGTCTCGGCCTAATTTAATGGTAGGGTTTAATGCTGAGCATATAAGTCATCGAATGTATCTGGTTTACCCCCTCATAACCGACCCATCAGATGTGCTATATAGTAAGATAAGGTCTGCTAAGCACATCGATGTGGCGTGTCACCTCTGAAAAGACTTTAACTATCCGTTCCTTTATTGTGCTGGTTATTTTACTCGAGAGGAGCTATTTAATTATTACTGGCTAATTTCAACAACTGGCGGTAAAGGGGTTAACCCGGCAATTCTCAAGCTGTTTCTTGACAGAACTATGTTAGTCGGGGTTAATAGGATGGAAGGGGACTTAAGCCCTGTAACCCGCCTTGGAGAAGAGTATAAACAGTATCTGTATAGCCTTAAATAGTTTTTATCTATTTAGGGTGCAGACGGTTTGTACTCTCTCTAATTTTTTTTTAGTTTGAATTTAGCTACAATTATGACATAACTCATAAGCACATGCAAGTGAAGCCGTTACTTAAAAAAAACCTAAATTAAAAGTTGGCGCAGTGCTAAGCCCTAACAAAATGCCGAAAGGCAGTTTCGGGTGTTGTTAAAGTGCTGGGAAACCATGTGCCAGCACTCGCGGTTACACATGTGGGAGTGTCATAAAAAACCGGTCCTAGCCTAGTTTTTTCTTTAACAAGCTTCCGAGTGGTAAAATTCTGGAAGTTTATTTTTTATAAGATAAAAGTTTTATAAAGGCTGAAAGCAAAGATAAAAACGGGGATTTGATACCCCCTTATTCTTTGCTGTAAAATTTTGCCGGGCAGTATAGGCACATGCCCGAAACCCAAAAACCTTGGCGGCGTCTTCTTACTAGGGGAGCCTGCCTCTTAATTCGATAATCCCCGATTAACCTATCTTAAAAAAGGCTTTGTACGGCCGCGATTAAAGTTGACTTTGTCAAAAGGATACTCAATTGAACAAACCAGCTGTCAAATATCTAGTAGTTTGTTTAAGAAAACCAGGTAACGTGAAGCTAATGGTTAGGTGTGGGTGGGCTACAATTTTCATAAAAATACGAAAGTTGAGTTAAAACAAGACGGAAGGTGGACTTAGAAGTAAGAGTGTTATTCTCTCTGAAATAGAACGAAGGCGTGCACAAATCGCCCGTCGCTCTCGTTGTAAAATGAGATAAGTCGTAACAAAGTAGGCATAATGGAAATTGTGCCTAAATCTTTAGATTTGCAAGTTGCAAGTGCAATTTAGTTTGCACGGTGGTTTTTAGCCCTAAGATACTTTAAAATTTGCGGGGCCCAAAAGGGCCTTAAATGCGGCAAAAATGCTGCTCTTCCCCTACATAATGACCTGTTGTGCCAGCGAAGGTGATTAAGTTGGCTAACCAACCATTAGGGGCCAGCCTTTTAACTTATGCGTTAGAAATAAATTGGCCATAAACGAATTTTTAATTTTATATACGGTAAGCTCGCCTCGCTATTAAAGTTTTTATTTTTTACTGCCACGGTATTAATAAAAAGCCCTAAGGCGTCCGACCCAGTTTTCCTTAATTTAATACCACAAAAAGTATCTTCTTGCTTTCAGAAGCATAAATTCTTTTAATGTTTTTGGGTTCTATAAGTCCCGAAGTAGTAAGGCCTTTAAGTGGTCTACTATTAACAAGCCTCGTACTTTGTGCGTTTATAAGAATATTCTACCTTGAAAAGGTGTTTTTTAACATTGGGTTTTATATAATTGCTTATCCCGCTATCTATAAAGCCCTAAATCGGCTTTTTTATTTTCTTTTAATAAGGTCTTTTGCTATAAATGTTATTTTAGGTGTTTCTTGTCTCATCACCACAGTAACCCCTTCATTTTGAGGTGGGTTTTTCTTTAATCTGTGGGAGTGTATTTCCCGGTGTTTTTGTTGTGGGGATATTGGTTTTGATGTTCCTCATTATGAGGGAGATCACTCTGATAGGTATTCACATATTATGGGGGGTTGTCAGTCCTATTCGGTTGACGGTAATACAGTTTTATATTGTAATAAGTCTGAGAAATTAAAGGACTTCGTATTTATGGAGGTGCCTAGGCCTGATGTTGGAAATAGTAGTTTTAGGACATTAAAAGTTTTTCCTAGACACGAAGAAGGAATAAACAACAGGAAAGTTTATATCAGCAGTTTTACTGTTGGTCCCAATCTTTCAAATTACCAGGAGTCTTCATTTTATGAAAAGTCTCAAATTGAGAAAGTAGTAAGAGAGTTTCGTGGCAATAAGGTTGTGGTACCTTCGTTTATTGGGGTGGACAATAGTTGTGACAAGCTTTCGTCTATCGATAGCCTAAACCATTCTCTGTTAGTTAGTCAAAGAATAAGGAGGGCCCCAAAAAATGACCTATATTTTGAGGCAACTATTGTTGAGGAAAAAGACTCGGGGTCAGTTTATTGTTGGCATGTCACTTAGCTTAGAAAGCTTTTATACTCAAGCATTGGGCTTTTAACCCAAGGAAGCTAAAATTGGCTCTAAGTACTTTGGGTAAACTAAGAAAGTTGTTAGGCTCATAACTTGAAAATGGGATTTCCCCCCCAAAGATTTAAGGTAGTGTTATATAGCACCCAGAGTTTTGGTTTCTGAAGAATGAGGTTGCTCTTCCTTATTTGCTCTAGTTTAAAAAGAACTTACGATTTGCAATTGTAAAGTGGGGGTCCCCGAGCGACCCTAAAGTTTATAAAACGTTTAGTTGCAGCCTAGAAGATGGGGTCTCTCCCCTGGGGTTTAAAAGGTTGGCAGAATAAGTGCCGCTGGTTTAGGACCAGCTTATATCGTTAAGGCGATACCTTTTATTTCAGAAGAAGCAAAATGCGGTTAGATTTCGGCTCTATTGTTGCCAGTAAAGGCCTTCTGTTTAGAGACCTAAGTTAATATAAACTTTTAGCTTTCAAAGCTAAGCATGCCAGTTAAGGGCGGTTTCTGTGGGTAACGTGCCGGAAAAAACGGGTGTTCTTGATGTGGACAAACATGGGCTTAACGCTCCGTTTCCTATGAGCTTGTGGGGTCAAATATTATTACAAGATGGGGGTACCAAGCTCATAAAATCGATAGCGTGGTTACATGACCATGCTATAGTTTTAGTGGCCCTAATTATTGTCGGTGTAGGGTATTTTATACTAACCCTATCAGCGAATCGACTCTCTTGTCGAACTATGCTAGAAGGAGGAGCTTGGTCTTGCCTTTTTACTATTATTCCATTTATTTTACTTTTTTGTCTGGCTGTGCCATCATTATGTATTCTTTATATAATAGACAACCCGGGTAACCCCCAACTTACCCTAAAAGCACTAGGTCACCAGTGGTATTGGAGTTACGAGTATGGTGACTTTTCTGATTTTACTATAGACTCTTATATGACCCCTACTAGGTCTCTTAACATTGGAGAGTATCGCCTTCTAGAGGTAGATCATCGCGCCTGCCTTCCACTGGGAATTGACAGGCGGATTATTGTCAGGTCTCTAGATGTTATCCATTCTTTAGCTGTTCCTTCTTTAGGGCTTAAAGTTGATGCTATTCCAGGGCGGCTAAACCAGATTACAGTCTCTCCTAAAAAAGCGGGGGTTTTCTATGGGAGGTGCTCTGAAATCTGTGGGGTTAACCACGCGTTCATGCCTATTTGCGTGGAAGTAATCCCTGCAAACATTTTATATGAGTGAGTACAAGAATGTTTTGACTGGTAGCCTCCTTGCCCTATTTATTCAAGTTGCTCGGAATACCGGGTATAATGCCTCAAATTGCACCAATAACTTGAATCCTAGTTATAATCATCTGTTACAGTTGTATTATACTTGCAATAAAAAAAATCTTATTTAGGTTTATTCCTGAATTAAAGTTCCCAGCTAAAGCTGTTCCTAAAAGAAAACCCTGGCCGTGAAAGTAGGTTAAAAGCCCTACTATAGCTGCCTAGGCCACGCGTGTGTTGTTATGAATATAGTTTCTACCGACCATAAAGAAGTCGGCGTTTTGTACTTTGTTTTTGGTATTTTCAGTGGAATAGTTGGAACGTCTCTTAGAATAATTATCCGGGTGGAGCTAGGGCACCCGGGTGTAGTTTTCTCTGAGCACATCTATAATGCAGTAATTACCTCACATGCTTTAGTAATAATTTTATTTTTAGTCATGCCTATCATAATTGGGGGATTGGGGAATTGGATGTTTCCGGTATTATGCGGACTTCCGGATATAGCTTTCCCTCGAATTAATGCTTTAAGGTTTTGGCTTCTCCCCTTTTCATTACTTACAATAGTAGCATCCATAGTAGTTGAAAAGGGGGTAGGCACGGGGTGAACGATTTACCCCCCGCTGTCTGGTAGAGGATCTCATTCAGGGCCGAGAATAGACCTTCTAATTCTTTCTCTCCACATTGCTGGTATTTCCTCTCTACTAGGGGCGATCAATTTAATGGTAACAGGGTTAGAGTCCTTAAAAGAGATTAAGAGGGGTTATTCCCTAACAACCGGCCAATGGGTTGTTGAAAAAAGTAGGCCAATGTCTCTTTTACCTGCTACGCTAGTCGCTACTAGTCTTCTTCTAATCATTTCCCTCCCAGTGCTTGCAGGAGGGATTACTATACTATTTTTAGATCGAAACCTAAACACAACGTTATTCGATCCTACAGGAGGAGGTGACCCTGTTCTATTACAGCACCTTTTCTGATTTTTAGGGCACCCTGAAGTTTACATTCTAATCCTGCCAGGGTTAGGTATTGTGTCGCATGTTTTTGTGGCGTACTCAAAAAAAAATGAAGTTTTTGGGTGCCAGGAAATATTTGCGGCTATTGGAGCAATTGGTATTATTGGGTTCCTTGTCTGAGCGCACCACATGTTTACTGTGGGCCTAGATATTGATTCCCGCAGGTACTTTAGGGCTGCTACTATAGTAATTGCTGTTCCTACAGGTGTTAAGGTTTTTAGGTGGTGTGCAACAATTATGGGAGTAAAAATAAAGTTTGACCCTGCTCTAATGTGGGGGTTTGCTTTTATTTTACTGTTAACTGTAGGGGGGGTCACTGGAGTTGTACTTTCTAACAGGTCAATTGATGTGGTTCTCCACGATACTTACTATGTTGTTGCTCACTTACACTATGTACTGAGAATGGGTGCCGTTTTTGCCATTTTTAGTGGTTTTATGTTTTGGTACCCAATTATCACCGGGCTAATGCTACATTATCGTTGGTGCATAGCTCACTTTTTTGTAACTTTTATTGGGGTAAACCTTACTTTTTTTCCGCAACATTTTCTAGGGCTAGCTGGTATGCCACGCCGGGTCCCAGACTACCCTGATACGTTACTAAAGTGAAACATGGTTTCAAGATTAGGGTCTCTCATCTCTTTTATGGGGGTTCTTCTATTTATCTTAATCCTTTGGGATAGAATAATTTCTGAGCGACCTGTAGTTAGAAAGCTATTCCCTAGAAGGTTTTGTGAAAATAACGTACGGTGCTCTACAATAGTATCTAGGTGTTGGGAGTATTCGGGTGCTATTAATGCAAATTGCCGAAATAAAATATTAGACCTGATGCCGACTTATCACGGGTTAGTAGATATAAAAAGGGCAAAAAGTTTGAAAACCTTCTAACCCTAGAAGAGCTAGAAATCGATGTAGCTTAAAATTCAAAGCGTTGCACTGAAAATGCAAAAATGGTAAATGCCTGTCGATATGGCGGGGCATAAACCATAGGCGAGACATGGAGCTCTTAGTTAATTATATAACATTAGTCTGTCAAACTAAAGTAGCTTTAAAAGCAGGCTTCTTTTAAGGTAGTGTAACATAACACATTAGGCTTTCAACCTAAAGTTGTGCCTAAGTGCACCTTTAATAATACTTAGGTAAACTATAATAAGTTATCGGGCTCATGATTCGAATACGGCGGTTTTAAAAACCCCCCTAAGTAGTAACTAGAGTTTTATGTAGAAGATGGCCGAGACCAGGCAGTGAGTTGTAGCCTCATTTACAAGGGTATCCTTTCTTCTAAAAAAAGTAAAAGAATTATCATATTAAATTGTAGGAATAAAAGCCCATACAAATTATCTTAATTTTAACGAAGTATACTTAATCAAAAAAATGTACCTTTTGCATCAGGGTTTTACAAGAATACTCCCTATAGGAAAGTCTCGAAAAGTAGTGATTTTATTTTACCCTGTTAAGAACTCAGTGTTTACCCGTATTTCGGTTTTATTAGAGGTCAAGTAAGGGGCTACATACCTTTCGCGCTGCTCTATAGCTAGTTTTTAGGTTTATTGTATTAGCAAGGGCAAGAAATATCTTTTCCTATCTATAAAAGGTTAAGCTTTTATAGGGGCAAGTGGCCCAAATAAATTTTAATTTAGTAGGCTTTGAACCAGCCAAACTGTTATTCCGTTACAGGAAAATTGATGAATTTATTTGCCCTTAAAAACACCTAAACTTTAAATCCAATTTTAGTTTTAAGTGATAATGTAAAAACAAGTAAAGAATTAAACTTTTTTAAGGAACTCGGCAAATCGCACTTCTGACTGTTTTTCAAAAACATTGCTTTTAGTATATATTAAAGGTAGGCCCTGCCCAGTGCTAAGGTAAATGGCCGCAGTATCTTGACTGTGCGAAGGTAGGCTGATAGGTTGCCCTTTAATATAGGGATCTCACGAATGGGTTAACAAGAAGTGAGCTGTCTCAGAGAAATTGGTTGAATATGACATGGGAGTGAAGAGGCTTTTATTATTTTACGGGACGATTAGACCCTACAGCGCTTTATTTTTTTAAGTTTAGTTGGGGCGACACTGGAGAATCAAAATCCTCCAGAATAGAAAAAAAATACTAGTTTTAGGATCCGGGGTACCGACAGTTAACAATAGCAACCTTAGGGATAACAGGCCGTTCTTTCTAGAGAGCTCTAATTGATAGAAAGGCTGGGCACCTCGATGTTGGCTCGGGCGTTACTACTTGGTGCAGAAGTTAAGTGTAGTGGGTTTGCTAGACCTTTAAAAGCCCACGTGAGCTGAGTTCAGACCGGCGTAAGTTAGGTTGGGTTCTACCTGTAAGCTCATAAAGCTATACAAGGTCGTACGAAAGGATCCTTTGTAGTTAAGAGCTTTAAGTGGAACCCTAAAATAGTAAACACTGTTTACTCTCAAACGGAAGCCAATTAGGCGTTTAGCTGTTAACTAAAAGTTTGCTTTAAAATTTTAGCCTGTTTGACGTGTCGCCAATTATTCCTTCCATGCTAATAGATATTGAAATTTTTCAAGCAGGGTTTCCAAGATTAAAACCAGAAGACGTTCCTCTAAACTGTTTTCCCAACACTGCTCTTGCTTATGTAGAGCTGATAGACCTTTTTCAACTCTTTAATTGTAAGTTAGGGGCAAACATTTTTAGTAGTGATCTACTTAATTGTGTCAGTAGCCACCTGACAGACAGCTCGCGGTCTATTTTTTTTGCTTGGGGGTTTTACAGCACTTTAGAGGGGGCCTCGGAGGTTACAAAGTTTAGGCTTGCTGAACAGGGGCTTTTAGGCCCAGAAATTGGGGACCTAGTCCCCAGGGTCGGATTAGTAATGGTTCCAAAAGATCTTAGGTCTTTTCCTAGGGCAATTAGCAGCTGTGTAAGTGGACCCTTTTCTGATGTTGCGCAGCTAAGCATAACAGATGAGATTGTCAAAAGGTTCGAACAATTATAGGTTGTAGAATGAACCGACAAGCTTTTCACCACGTAGGAAATAGAGTTTGGCCTATTAGTTGTTCAGTTGGTATCTTATGTGTCGCTATTGGCCTAGTTATAGTAATCCACACTAAAAAACTATGGCTTCTAACTTTTGGGGGTATTATAGTTGTGCTTTCTTGTTTTTTTTGAATTCGAGATATTATTCGAGAGAGAGTTTTAATGGGGATACACACAGAAAAAGTAACGGTTGCTCATTGTAAAGCATTACAGCTTTTTCTTCTATCTGAGGTTTTTCTTTTTTTTCCTCTTTTTTGAGCTTTTTTTCACTTATCAATTAATCCAGGTTCTTTAGTTGGGGGTGTTTGGCCCCCGAAGTTAGCAGAAAGGATTAATTTTGCAGGAATGCCTTTTCTTAATACTGTTCTCCTGATTTTTACTAGTATTAGAGTTAGACTAGCCGTTAGATATTTAAAAAAAAAATATTTTGAAGCCTGTGAGCGGGCTATTTTGCTAACAGTCTATGGTGGTATAGTCTTTCTAACAGGTCAATTCTATGAATACCTTGAAGCGGGGTTCAGAATGAGAGAAGGTGTTTTAGGGGCTTCTTTATACATGCTTACAGGGCTGCACGGAATGCATGTACTAGTAGGTATGGGGCTCCTTTTTAGCTTTTATGTCCGCATAGTAAAAGGTTGGTTAGTAAAAAATGAAAGTACTCTTGAGCTATTTTCCCTATACTGGCATTTAGTTGACGTAGTATGAATTTTTCTCTATATCACCCTTTACTGTGCTCCATATTTTTTTAGTGAGCTCCTTGGTTGTGTTAGTTAGTGGATGCAAAATTCCCTGGTGAGGGGGGGGGGGGGC
>JAAUXZ010062325.1_pt1 | contig 11427 bp, 6 predicted proteins | sample 7278131 | NCBI WGS metagenome assembly JAAUXZ01 (sample SAMN14350119, study PRJNA611818) | marine sediment metagenome | isolation source: surface marine sediment (3m) | place: French Polynesia: Moorea | collected 2018-08
CATGACAAATGAACAAGGATAAAATTTTCCGATGGGTGATCGCGTCGCTTCTCATCCCGACTCCTATCCCTATCGGGATAAGGAGCGGGGCTTCCCAGCGACTCAGCTAAAGAAGTGGTTGCAACTTTGCCTTTTGGCATTTCAAGAATTTAACTCGCGCTTGATTGTTTACCCAGGAAAACGTTAAAATGAGCACCACCAAGAAAGATTCTTCCCTCATCCTTGTCGCAGACGATGACAGCTCTACGCGGATGCTGCTGCGCCTGATCTTGGAAAATGAGGGGTATCAGGTAGCAGAGGTAGAGAATGGAGAGCAGTGTCTGGCTGCATACAGGAGCCAAAGACCAGATATGGTTCTCTTGGATGCGATGATGCCAGTGATGGACGGCTTTGCTTGCTGCACCCAACTGAAAAGCCTGCCGATGGGCGATCGCACGCCAGTGTTAATGATCACCGGACTTGATGACCAAGAATCGGTCGATCAGGCGTTTGAAGCTGGTGCGACGGATTACGTGACCAAACCCATTCACCCTTCCGTCCTCAGTCGGCGCTTGCGCCGTCTCCTTGAAGCTACTGGGGCAGAGGAGGCACTCCGAGAAAGTGAGAAGAAGTATCGTTCAGTGGTCACCAACCTCAAAGAGGTCATTTTCCAGACGGATGCATCAGGACGACTGACGTTTCTCAATTCTGCCTGGACGGAAATCACGGGATTTTCCCTAGATGAAAGCCTCGGTAGGAGCTTTTTGCAATTTATTCACCCTGACGATCGCCAACTCTATTGGGAACAATTTCAACCCCTGATCGGGGCAACTGCATCTGATTTAATCAGCGCAAATTTAGCGTCTTTTAAGCTTATTTCAAAATACATAAAACCTTATTCTCAAAAAGCCCAGTTTAATGCAAATACGATCGAGTTATTGAAAATAAACTACCTCTTATTGAAAAGATGCGCTTCCTCTAAATCCCTGATTGAACGCCAAAAAGAAAACTGTTGCTACCAGATTCGCTACCTGACTAAAAACGGTGGTGTGGTACAAATGGAAGTCTATGCCAACCTGGTATCAGACGATAACGATGCCCTGATTGGGATTTCTGGCATCCTCAATGATATCACTGAGCGCAAGCGAATCGAACAGCATCTGAGGGCAGAACACGCCACGACGCGCGTCTTGGCAGAATCTGCTATCCTTAGCGAAGCCACGCCAAAAATCCTGCAAGCAATCTGCGAAAGCTTAGGATGGGAGCATGGTGAATTCTGGCTCATGGATCGGCAGGCGAAAGTGCTGCGTTGCCTTGAAACCTGGCATCTGCCGTCGATTGTAGAGAAGCAAGCTCTCGCCTCTCTACAAGAGTTTGAGGCGGTTACTGAGCAGATTACCTTTGAATCTGGGGTTGGGCTGCCCGGTCGTATCTGGACGAGTGGCGAACCGATCTGGATTGCTGATGTTGTGGAAGATGGGAACTTTCCCCGAGCCTCAATAGCAGCTAAAGTAGGAATGCGCGCAGCTTTCGGTTTTTCCATCCTGGGCGGGAATGAAAGGCTAGGCGTGATGATCTTCTTCAGCCGCGAGCTCCAGCAGCCTGATGCAGATTTGCTCAAGATCGCGGCAGGAATTGGCAGCCAAATTGGTCAGTTTATCAAGCGCAAACAGGCAGAGGAGGAATTACAGCGCCAGAATCAGATTTTGCAATCAGAATTGAATCAGGCGGCTGAATATGTGCGCTCGATCTTATCGCCTCCCCTGACAGGCGCTGTAACCATTGAGCAGCAGTTTGTTCCCTCGCTTCAGTTGGGGGGTGACGTTTTTGACTATTACTGGCTCGATGATGATAATTTGGTCGTTTATTTGTTAGATGTAGCAGGACATGGAGTCAGGTCGGCATTGCTGTCGATTTCTGTGCTGAGTCTTTTGCGCTCGCAATCTCTTCCCAACACCAATTTTTATCAACCTACTGCTGTCTTGAGGGGACTCAATCAGGTTTTCCAGATGAACGAAAGCGGAGATGACTACTTCACTATTTGGTATGGCGTTTATAACCGGGTTACGCGAAAACTGGTTTACGCTTGTGCTGGACATCCACCAGCTATTTTACTATCTCAAGCTTCAACCGCTACCTCTGTCAAAAAGCTGTCAACACCAAACATCCCCATTGGAATGCTCCCTGAGGCTGACTTTGATGAAGATTCCTGTCAAATTCAACCAGGCAGCACCCTATACATCTTTAGCGATGGAGTTTACGAAATTTCTCAACCCGATGACAAGATCTGGGGACTCGATGCTTTCGTTGATTTAATCACTGATTATCAGAAAAGCAGCACTAGTAATTTGGAGAAAGTGTTACACCATATCCAGAGTTTGAACGGGAATCAAGCATTAGATGATGACTTCTCCTTATTAAAAATTACTTTGAATTAAAACAGGAAAAATATGGGAAATAAATAAAATTGTCAATTAACCTTTGACCATGACTTTTTTGTCAAATTCCTCCCGATTAGCAAAAGGTTTAAAAATCCGGTCTATTTTAGTGAGTTCAAACAACATTTTGACCTGAGGAGAAAGAGAGCAAATAAAAAGCTTTTTCCCAGCGAAGCGAATGTCTCTGAGCGTTACAACTAAAACCCCTATGCCGCTACTATTGATGAACGTAATATCTTGAAAGTCAACCAAGATAATCTCAGCTCCATTTTCGGCAATATTGCGAATTTCGCGACGCAATTCATTGGCAGTTATACCGTCTAAAACCCCAGAAGGTTGAACGATTTTAACGAGAGAATTCATGAGGGAAACTCCTGATGTTTCAATGGCTATCTTGAGCGAACTGATGCTTTCTTTATCTGGTTAAATCAAAAATCTCAGCAGCTCCATTTCTAGAATTCCCTGAAATCCTGCAGAACTAACATTTCCTCCTTCAAAATTGAAATTTATCTCTGAGGCTCAAATTACAAGAATTTCAGTAATTGTGTCAATCAATCATTTCTTCTTGAGAAAAGAAATAGGAGTCAACATCGATCAAGTTGATTTTGGCTGCCAAACTGCAGCGCGAATAATTCCCCAGAAAAGAGCCAGATTATACATTGCCCAAACACCATTTATTAGATAAATCCAGGGATTTTCTAAATTTCCAATTGCGAAGCGGTAAAGACACCACGCAATTCCCAAAATCGAGAGAAAAAAAATAGTCAATTGAGGCAAAACTAACCGGAGATAAATTCCAGATTGACTCTGTTTTGGCGTCACATGGAATTTCAGATTTTTTCCGCTAAACACACTCCAAACTGCTTGGACAAACAGAGGAAATAAAGCAATAGCATACTGTTCAGAGCGCCAAATTTCTCGGGCTGGAATGCCCCAAGCTCCCGCGATAAATGTCAAGCGATTGAGAAGAAAAGCTGGAAGAAAGTGGATAGCAAAATCAGCTCCGTAAGACCGCAATGGAATAATGCCTGTGAAGAAAAAGATAATCGGACAGGCAATAAATATAACCGTAAAAAAGCCAGAAAAATAACTGTACATTGTCTGAAAATATTGCAGCTGTTGCCAAATAGTTAAACCTGGCTTTGTGAGGGGGTTTTCCCGCTGCAGCACTTGAATTGTCCCCTGCGCCCAGCGCAGCCGCTGTTTCAGGGTTGAGCCGAGGTCATCTGGTGCCAATCCCACTGCTAATTCTTCATGGTGATAGGCAGATTTCCACCCAGCAGCATGGAGGCGCATCGCAGTATTCATATCTTCGGTAATACTGTGGCTAGATACTCCGCCTACTAATTCAAATTCGTCTAGCCGTTTTTCATCTCTGGTAAATTCGTCTGAAAAGTGTTGCAGTCCAACACTAATCAATGCTAAGCGCCTTAGCACAGCATTAGTTCCCGTGTAAAAGGCAGCATTCATGCCATCTTTACCTTGTTGAATTGGACCATAAAATAAGTGGGCTTGATGTCCAAAGGGATCGCTAGGGGGAAGGTTGGAAAAAGTCTGAGGGGTTTGCACAAAAGCAATGCGATTGCTCTCGTACTGCCCCGTATCGAGATTATAGGTGTAGAAGTAGGGCAAAACTCGTTGCAGAAATTCTGGCTTGGGAACGTGATCTGCATCTAGGGTCAGGATGAAGTCTCCCACAGTTTCTCCAGAAAAAATTGCGTAGTTAATGTTACCGGCTTTGGCATGGTGGGGCTTCCCCTTTGGCTTGGGACGGGCAATGTAGCGACAGCGAGCCAGTTCGCTGAGTTCTAGCTCTTTTTGATAGATTGCCCGTTCCAGTGAATCCCGTTTCGCAGCCAGATAATCACTAACTTGGTGATATTTTAGATTCGACAAAAGAATCAACTTGTGGAAACTCTGTAAATAACCAGCGAGAGGAGCAAAAGTCCCTTGATTGTCAGATGCTGGGACTGGAGAATATGATTTGACCGTCAACAAACAATTCCGCTCATCCGGCGATCTCGTATAACTTAGATAATCAGTAAGCAGCTGCATGATACCCATGCCGCGACCCCTTTCGGCAGTTTCATCTACTTCATCTGGCATCCGTTGCAGATATCTTTCAAAATCAAAGGCGGGTCCGCAATCCCAAATCTGAATCTCTATGGATTGGCTCAAAATCGTCACTTCAATATCAATCGGGGTTTCTGGCGGCAATCCTTTGTGGGCATGGCACACTGCATTATCAAATCCTTCAGCCAAAACTGTTTGGCACTCAAGCCAAATCCGGTTGGGAATGGAGGGAGGTTTTAACTGTTCAAACCAAGACAAAACTTGAGGTAAAGCTTCGTATTTCGTCTCAACTTGAAGCTGAAATGACTGCAGAAATTCCTCTGCTTTTGGCACTTCCGGCGCTAGGTTTTTGATTGGCTGAAGGCGAGCGACTAACTGCGATCGCTCTTCATTAATTCGTTCAGCTTCCTGTTGCAGTCGTGGGGATTGCAAATCCTCCAAACAAAGCCTTTCGGTCATGGCTCGCATGTCTGGCGAGTTGCCATCATCTAGGACATAGACGCGCAGCTTTGTCGGCGGATAATCAATCGCTAGAGCCGCCCTAGCAGTTTGCTCTACGATTTCTACAGGTTCGTTATAGCAAGTAATAAAGACATCAACCGTCGGCCAATCAGAACGGGGCAACGAGGGGGTCATTTGCTTGAAGGATTTGACTTGTCGGACTATCGGTCGCCACAGTCCAATGAGGAACATCACCCCCCCAAAGTAGCTGTAAATTTCTGCGAGGAGGAGGGGAATTGAAAGCCAAAGTGCATTGAAATTCAGGGAATGGGTAATGCGCCACTGCAGATACCAGGCACCAAAGATTAAATTGATGATCACTAGATAGCGAAACAGCAGGGTTCTGTCCTTGAGGCGGGCGCGAATATTCCCGGAAAAGGAGGGTGAATTCTCAACAATGGAAATTGAATTGCTCATGGCGAGTCAGATCCTTACTTAAAGTGCCAGGGGACGGCTACCCCTTGCTTGGTAGAGCAGACTTTCGAGAATGACAGCATTGGTATTGACGTTAAACAAAGCATTAACGCCCAGCTTAGAATCCTCGTAGCCTCCGGAAGGGTAACCCCGATTTTGATCGGCAAGATTTTCAACCGCCTCTCGCAAAGTTCGGGCATAGGGGTCATCGGGCATTAAAGCCTCCCAGGCGAAGGCGGCTTTGGTGCTGAGAAACCTCATCTGAGGAAAAGGTTTGCCCTTACTATTAACGGCGTTCCAGGGTTGACCATTGGCATAAACGCTGTAGTACAAGAAGTGGGGGGCGCGGTCGAGAGAATCTTCATTGACTGCGGTCAAAATTCCTGTGCGTTTGAACCGCCTCTCCTGTACTTTGAGTAAATTGAGAACTTGAGGCTTAACCTCATCTGTCCAGCCTAATTCCAGTCCCCACAGCAGGTAAGGCTCGTTGGTGAGATAGTTAGTGGCTCCCGAATTTTCCAAGTTGCGCCGATCGACTTGTAAGGGAATCCCTTCCAAGTCAACGGTTTTTACGGGGGGATTGTACAGGGCGTTTTCTGCTTCGATGCCCCATAATTGCAAGCTGTGGGCAGCATATTGCTCGTAGCCCAGCCGCCCTTCCTGGACGGCGCGAATTTGTTCGTTTGAGCCGGGAATGCCTCCCTGGAGCCAACCGTCTTTTACCAATTGCGATAGCTTCCAGCGCTCAACGATGCGGTTGATGCGCTCGCGATATTCTGGGTGGTGCGTCCGCAAAACGTGCAGCGAGAGCAAAAATCTGGCAGTATCTAAAGCTGACCAACCGCTCGTCCCCTTCGGATCTGGAGTATTATTCAAGCGGCGCATTTCTCCATTCTGGGTGCTGTAAGCTTTGTTGGGCAAACCTGTTGCTGGTAGGGGGAGAGTTTCTAGCGTCTGCAACAGCCGCTCGATCGTGCTGCTGAATCGCTCTGGCTGGATCAGTCCCAACTGCTGGGCTGCATGGGTGCCCAAAATGGCACTCCCCTGGTCCCACAGGGTTGTCCAGGGATAGTTCTCCACCGCATTCACCAACCCCGTTTGGGTATTCCAGTTCCGCTCGAAATATTGCCAAGCCCGCTGTGCGGCAATTTTATCGGCTTCTGTTAAGCCCCCTTCAATCGTGGCAGCCACTGAGACAGTCTCCCGTGCAGGCTGTCTTTCCAAGGTAACGGGTGGTGTCGCGTTGTCTTTGACCGAAGTCCAGTAAGTTCCAGAGGAATCGGAAACCAGGCGCACTTTCGGCGCGGGAGTACTGGGCAGACCATTGCCAGAGTTGCCCTCAGCCACTGCCCGCCACCAAGAAGAATCCATGGCAGTGTTATCAACGAGCAAGGGTTGCTGATTCCTCAACCGATAAAGTAGGGATTGCAGAATGATGCTGTTAGTCGTGCTGCTAAAACCGAAAGCTAGTTTGCCCGTTTTTTCATAAACGCCCTCGTAGTACCCCAATCGAGGGTTATATAAGTCCAGGGTAGATTGGTATAATTCACGGGCATAGTCATTATCGGAAAACAGGGCGTAATAGGCAAAAGCTGCTGCCGTGCTGACGATGCGGGCTTTCAGTGCTGGAGTCCCGTCATCTTTGAGAGTTGCCCAAGGCTCTTGCTGGCCAACAATCGTGCTGTGAACCACATAGGGTTCGCGGCCAATTAGAGTAGTGCCTGAAGCGGTAAAGATGCCTTCGCGGCGGTAGCGCTTGGCTTGAGCTTCCAGCATCGGGGAAACCAGCGATCGCATCTGAGGGTCAAAGCCTAATTCCAGTCCGTAGCGCAAGAAGGGATTGCTGACCGTATATTGATGTGCTTCTGGCTTGTCACCCCGACCCTGACGCTGAGTCGGGATTTCTACCCCTTCCACAGACGCAGTTTGATACTCACCCCCCACGGCGGATTTTTCCACATCAAATCCCCATAACTGAAAACCGCGGGCAGCATATTCTTCATAACCCAAGTGGGTTACTGGATAAACCCGCGTCAGGATTCTGCCGCGATCGTCTTTTTTCACCACAGCACTGTTGAGCCTGCCGTTCCTAATCACTCGCAGGTATGACCAATCCAAGAGCATTTGCTCCACTGCGTCGGTGTATTGGGGATAACAGCTCTTTAAGTTGTAGAGTGCCAACAGCATCCGCCCTACATCCAAACCTGACCAGCCAGTACCTTCTGAGACTGGGTTAGTGCCGTAATCTACAGCTTCCAATGACCGGATATCGTAACCCCGATGGGGCAATTCTCCATCAAATAGAGGCAACTGCACTAAGGCTCCTAAAAGCTTCCTGGTGCGCTGGTCAAATTCATCGAGAGAGATGACATCTAGGGATGCAGCAGCCTGGAGAGCAGCTAGATAATCTCCCAATCCCCACAGGGTTGCTCCTTCCATATCGCTGCGATCCCTCACCAACCCAGTCTCCGGTTGGTAATTCGCCTCAAAGTATTGCCACGCCGACTCAGCGTAGCGGCGTTCTGGAACATTGAGAGGACGGATTAGCTCCCGACAGGAGGATTGTTTCAGTTTGCCCACTGAGGGGATAGGGGCGACAGCCACCACTGGTGGTTGAGTGGGAGTAGAGGGAGGCGGACTAGGAGGAGGTTGAGTTGCTGTCGCCGGAGGCGGACTAGGAGGAGATTGAGTTGCTGTCGCCGGAGGCGGACTAGGAGGTGGTGGGGGCGGCGTAGTCTGGGGGTTGGCAGGAGGTGGGGGCGGCGTTGCCTGGGGGTTGGCAGGAGGTGGGTAACCTTCAGCGACAACAACTTCTTGAGGCGTGCCACCAGAAGCACTGACCCCATCACCGCCAATTAACGGGCGATTGCCCCTCGCTTTGTAATATAAAATCTCCATAATCAGCCCATTTGTATTGCCAGTTAAGGAGGTATTGGGCTGATTAGTTTCTTCATAAAGACCCGCATAGAAACCGCCCCCATCCGGGCTCATTAAACCCTTTGCCACCTCAAACAGTTTTTGGGCATATTCACTGTCGGGAAAAATATAGCGCCAGCCGAAAGCGGCTTTGGTACTGATGCTGCGCAACTCTGGATGGAGTTCGTTGTTTTCGGTAATCGTCGCCCAGGCAACGCCGTTGGAGAAAATCGTGTTGTAGAGGAAATAGGGGGGTCCGTCAATGTTGTCTTCCGTCACCGCCGTTAGCTGACCCGTAGCCTGGTAGCGGCGCTTCTGCACTTCCAACACCCTGGCAGCATAATCTTTCGTTTGCTCCCCAAGGAAGCCAAATTCAATGCCATCGAGGATGTAAGACTCGCTCACCACGTAGTTATTGGCATTAGTAGATTGGTAATTGCGGGTATCAACAGGAATCTGGACGCCGTAAATCTCCACCATTTTAAAAGGCTCAAAGGAGACTGCCGCTGGTACAGAATAACCCCAGAGTTCGTAGCCTCTAGCGGCGTATTCTTCGTAGCCAAGCCTCCCTTCTTGGACGGGCATTGTTTGGCCATCCGGTAAAACCATCGCGCCAAACATAAATCCATCTTGGATAGAGCGCTCAACTGCCCAGAGATCGATAATCGATTTAAGCCAATCTGAATATTGGGGATGGCAGGTACGAAGGACATGGAAAGCCGCCAAGATTCGACCAATATCTAACGCTGACCAACCAATTCCTCGTTCGATAGGGTTATTGCCGTAATCAACCATCTCTCCATTAGCAGCGTTATAGACTTTATTTGGCAGTGAATCTTCAAACAGTCTCAGTCCACTCAGCCCCTGCAAAAATTTGTTGAGGCGCAAATCAAAGTCTGCCTGGTCAATTAAATTGAGCCATCTAGCTGCATTCAGCGCCATGAGATAATTACCCATATCCCAGAGGGTACCGGAAGGATAGCCCCCGGTGGAATTGGTGAATCCGGTTTCTGGCTGATAATTATTGAGAAAATACTGCCAAGCAGTCCGGGCATAGGTTTCCTCTTCTGGGGTTAAGGGATTGGTGATTTCGGCACAGGAATTAGCGCCAGCACCGGGAGCTTGAGCTACTGCCTGGTCTGGAAAATTAATGAATAGAGGAGGTGAGATTGCTCCGACTAGAAATAAGGCAATCAACCTCAGCCATTTTTGCTGGCGATGTTGTCCCATCATTAGACCAAACAGTTATGTGGACTTGTAGGCATTAAGAGCGCGGAGATTTCACTTTAGCCCAGACAGTCAGAGGTTTGCCAACTTGCTTGTAAAGTAAGCTCGCCAGAATAATGCCGTTATTATTAGCAGTCAGAGCTTTATTCGGTTTCTTCAAAGTTTCATAAAAGCCGTTGTACCACCCCCCATCCGATTTGAGATTTTTCGGCACAAAATCAAATAATTTGCGAGTGTAATCGTTGTTGTAAAGCACGTGCCAACCTATCGCCGCCTTAGTGCTAAGAAATCGCAAATTATTGTAATTCTCGCCAGTATCTGTAATCGTCGCCCAAGGTTTGCCGTTGACAAATAGGGTGTTGTAAACAAAGCGAGGATGGCGATCCAGATTGTCTTCTGTGATGGCAGTTAATTGTTTGGTGGCTCGGTAACGCGCTTCCTGTGCCGCTAAAATCCGGTCTGCATAAGCTTTAGGTAAGGCTTGAAATCCAGTTTCAATGCCATCTAAAATATAGGGCTCGCTGAGAACGTAGTTATTGGCTCCAGAATTTTGATAATCTCGTATATCGTAAGGGATACCCTTGCCGTAGAGATTGACAAAAGCAGCTTTGTCTTCAAACTCTAGCGCCTTTTCCACATCCAGACCCCACAGTTTTAGACCATAAGCAGCATAATTTTCGTAGCCTAAACGCCCTTCCTGATTGTACTGTTCTCGGCCATCGAGCACGCTAGTGCCGTACATCTGACCCTTTTGGGTCAGGCGCTTGACTTTCCAAGATTTCCAGACAGCTTCTGTTTGAGTTTTAAACTGTGGATACCGAGCGCCAACAATCTTCAGCCACAGTGCCATCCGTCCCAAATCAACGGCTGACCAACCAATTTCTTCTTTTTTTTCTAGCTGACCATAGTTAACAGGAACTAGGGTTTTGGCATTGTAAACTTTGTTGGGCAATTCGTTATTGTACAGAGGGATTGTCGCCAGTGTCTTCAACGTCCGGCTCATCTTGGTTTTAAATTCCGCCTCTGGTATAATCTTCAGCTCTTTAGCACTGACTAAGGCAGCGATCGCCGCGCTTTGATCCCACAAGGTTACTGAGGCAAACTCATCGACTGAGTTGACCAAACCCGTTTCATCGTTCCAGTTATTCTCAAAATACTTCCAAGCGTGACGAGCAACTGCCATTTCCTCAGGAGTCAACTTTTCGACCTTAGAAGGAATGTAAGGAATTTTAGTGGCGGCGATTTCTTTGTCAGTCACTCGTTTACCTGGCAACTCCATAGATTGTGCATCCAGTTTGGCGTTGGCATCGGCTGGTAGAGTCTCTGACTCAGGATTAGCCGATCTAGAGGTAGATATCTCAGATTCTGAAACAGAAGTCCGCTGAGCAAGGCGATTTGATAAAAAAGTCAGACCAGCGATCGCCACAACCGCAGTAACGATTCCTCCCACGTAGACTAAAATAGATAATCCTTTCGGAGGCGGCTCAAAGTTAGAATTCATCGCGATTCCTGTTTAATCCCCAATCCTTTTATAGAAAAGTTGCACACGCCGGAGAAATTGTCTAAGTTTTTGACAGCTTGCTCAACTTCATTTCGACTGGCAAAAGGCTTAAAAATTAGCTCCATTTTTGTCAGTTCAAAAATCATCTTTACTTGCTCATTGAGAGAGCAGATAAAAAGTTCTGCGCCCTGAGAACGAACCTTTTTAAGGATTGAGACTAAAGCGCCTAAACCGGCACTATTCATAAACGTAATATCCTGAAAGTCCACTAAGACAATATTCGCTCCATTTTCGACCAAGTCGCTAATATCGCGACGCAATTGATTGGCGTTTAAACCGTCTAAGATACCGGAGGGTTGAACGATTTTAACGATAGAA
>JAAUXZ010000664.1_pt1 | contig 11423 bp, 11 predicted proteins | sample 7278131 | NCBI WGS metagenome assembly JAAUXZ01 (sample SAMN14350119, study PRJNA611818) | marine sediment metagenome | isolation source: surface marine sediment (3m) | place: French Polynesia: Moorea | collected 2018-08
CCCTTGTCCATGCCGGATTGCACCAGTTCGTATGTTTTGCGGCGCATGTCCTGTGCGAGTTCTGCATTGGAATCCGCAATGTTCTGGTTCTGGCAGACCAGGCAGCGCAATTCCCCGATCAGGTCCTTGTAGATGGCTTCCTGTTCAGGGTCTTCAAACTTGTAGACTTCGATATTGGCGGCCATGGCGCTGCCGCCCAGCATAAGGGCGAGCGCGAGGATAAAGCTTTTCATGACGCGGTTCCTGCGAAGTGCGGGATGAATTTTTCCTGCCAGACCTGCTCATTCATGGCGCCTTTGTGCTTTACACGGATGATGCCTTCGGCGTCGATCAGGAAGGTCTCTGGTGCGCCGTAGACGCCGTAGTCGATCACAGCGTTGCTATCAGGGTCGAAAGGGATGCGCTCGAACGGGTTGCCCAAGCGAGTCAGCATGTTCTTTGCTTCCTGGGCTTCATCGCGCCAATTGATGCCCACGATGGTCACACCGCGGCGCTTGAGCGCCAGCAGGAAATCATGTTCCCGCCAGCATTCCGGGCACCAGGTGCCCCAAACGTTGAGCAACCAGGCCTGGCCTTTGTAATTGCTCGGGCTGACCATGTGTGCAGGTTCATAAAGATCCGGCAGAGAGAACTCCGGAGCCGGTTTGCCGATAAACTCGGTCGGGATGTCGCGCGGATTGTACTCGCCCTCGTTCATCAGGCCGAGCACGTATAAAAACACCCCGGCCAGCGCCAGGAAGATGATCAGCGGTAATGCGGCCTTGTTCATGCGCGAGCCTTTGCCGTGTCTGCCGGGCTGTTGGCACTGCGTTTGGCCAGTACGCGGTAACGTCGGTCTGTCGCGGAAACCAGGGCGCCGATTGACATCAGTACCGCACCGATCCACAACCAGGCGATGTAAGGCTTGTGATAAACGCGCAGGCTCCAGGAGCCTTTGCCCAGATCTTCTCCAAGTGCGACGAACAGGTCGCGGAACAGGCCTTCATCGATGGCGGCCTCGGTCATCGGCATTTTCTGCACCAGGTAGGTCCGCTTCTCCGGGAACAGGTCAGCGACAAACTCGCCGTTTTGCGAGGCCACCAGGCTGCCCCTGAAGGCGGTGTAGTTCGGACCCTGGGTGGTCTCGACGCCCTTGAACAGGAAGCTGTAGCCGCCCAACTCATAGCTTTCGCCAGGCGCCAGGCGGATGTCCTTTTCCGTCGAATAGACCGAGGTCAGGGTGGCGCCGATCACGAACACGGCCAGGCCGACGTGACCCAGTTGCATGCCCCAGAAGCCCCGCGGAACATGCCGCCAGTTGTAATGCGGTGCCAGGCGTTCTCGCAGCGCGGTAATGCTGGAGAAGGTCACCCACAGGGCCAGCGCTACGCCGACCATGGCCATCGGGACGAACTCCGGGGTGCCCAACAGGATCCAGGCAGCGGAAAGCACCAGCGCGCCGATCAACGGCAGGCGCAACAGTGACCACAGGCGTTCGCCGCGGTCGCGTTTCCAACGTACCAGCGGGCCCACACCCAGCAGAGCGAGCAGGGGCAGCATCAGCACCATGAAGACCGGATCGAAGTACTGGCGGCCAACCGATACCTTACCGAGTTGCAGCGCATCGCTGAGCAGAGGGTACAGCGTGCCCAGGAGGATTGTTACGCAGGACACGAGCAGTATCACGTTGTTCATCAACAGACCGGTCTCGCGTGATAGCAGTTCGAAGCGCACGCTGCTCTTGATGTCATTGGCGCGGATTGCATACAGCAGCAGCGAGGAACCGACCACCGCGACCAGGAAGGCCAGGATGAACACCCCGCGCTCCGGGTCAGAGGCGAAGGCGTGCACCGAGGTCAGTACGCCAGAGCGCACGAGGAAGGTGCCCAGCAGACTGAGTGAGAAGGCAAAGATGGCCAACAGTACCGTCCAGGCCTTGAAGGCGCCGCGCTTCTCGGTCACCGCCAGTGAATGCATCAGCGCAGTGCCGACCAGCCAGGGCATAAAGGAGGCATTTTCCACCGGATCCCAGAACCACCAGCCGCCCCAACCGAGTTCGTAGTAGGCCCACCAGGAGCCTAGGGTGATCCCAAGGGTCAGGAACAACCAGGCGACGTTGGTCCAGGGCCGCGACCAGCGTGCCCAGGCCGCATCCAGGCGGCCGCCGAGCATCGCCGCAATCGCGAAGGCAAAGGGTACGGCAAAACCAACGTAGCCCATGTACAGCATTGGCGGGTGGAAGATCAGGCCGGGGTCCTGCAGCAGCGGGTTGAGATCACGGCCTTCGATTGCTGCCGGTACCATGCGGTCGAATGGGTTGGAGGTCAGGTTCATGAACAGCAGGAAGCCCACGCTGATCAGGCCCATGACGCCAAGTACCCGTGCGGTCATGACATCCGGCACGCTACGACTGAAGAGGGTGACTGCGGTGGCCCAAACCGCCAGCACCAGTGCCCACAGCAACAGTGAGCCCTCGTGTCCGCCCCAAACCGCTGAGATCAGGTACTGGGTGGGCAGGTTCGTGTTGGAGTTGTTGGCCACGTAGGCAACGGAAAAGTCGTGCGTCAGGAAGCTATAGGTCAGCAGGCCAAAGGCGAATGCCAGTGCCGTGGTCTGCAGGTTGGCAGCGGGCTTGGCGATGGCGATCCAGCTGTTGATCCCCATTTGGGCGCCGACCAAAGGCAGGATTCCCTGGACCAACGCCAGCGCGAGGGCCAGCGAGAGAGCGATCTGTCCGATTTCCGGGATCATCAGTAGGCCCCTTGGTTTTTCATCTTGGCCATTTCGCCTGCACTCATGGCGGCTGCGACTTCGGGTGGCATGTAGTTTTCGTCGTGCTTGGCGAGGACCTCATCGGCAACAAAAATGCCATCCGGGCCGAGCTTGCCTTGGGCGATCACGCCCTGACCCTCGTCGAACAAATCGGGAAGGATGCCGGTGTATGCGACTTTCATGGTCTTGTTGTGATCGGTGACCACGAAGTTGACGGTCAGGTCGCCCTCGGCGCGCTTGACGCTGCCTTCCTGGACCATGCCGCCAAGTCGGAAAACGTGGTCTTCCGGTGCCTTGCCTTCGGCAACCTCGGTTGGCGAGAAAAAGTAAGAGAGATTACCGCCAAGGGCGTTAAGGATCAGGTAAGAGGCCAGTCCGAGGATGGCCAGGCCGATAACGATGAGGGCAAAGCGCTGCTGACGTGCTTTCATTACGAGTTCTCCAGACGGTTCAGTCGGGCGATACGTTGGCGGATCTTTTTCCCGGACCGGCGTACCAGCAGGGGTTCGAGTAGCATGCAGAACGCGGTCATGCCAAAGGAGCCCCAGACATAGAGGGCGTACTTGCCCATGTCGAGTTTGTCCAACCAACTCATGACTTTTCTCCGATCATCTGTTTGACCCAGCTCGCATTGTGTTCGCGTTCCAGGATGATGTTGCGTACCCGGTCCATGCCGACCGCGATACTGTAGGCCCAGAAGCCAAAGGTCATGATGAGCATGGCAGTCATCATGGTGTCGTCCATGCTGCTGGCCTCGTTCAGCCTCACGGTCGCGCCCTGATGCAGGGTATTCCACCATTTGACAGAGAAATAAATGATGGGAATGTTCACGACACCGACCAGCAGCAGGATCGCTCCGGCCCGGTCGCCGCGACGGCGGTCGTCGATTGCGCCATGCAGGGCCATGTAGCCGAGGTAGAGGACCAGAAGAATCAGTTCTGAGGTGATGCGCGCATCCCAAACCCACCAGGTGCCCCACATCGGCTTGCCCCAGAAAGCTCCGGTCCACAGCGAGATGAAGGCGAACATGGCCCCGGTCGGTGCGAGCGCCTGGGTCATCATCGCCGAAACGCGGGTATTGAACGTCAGCCCGAGGATGCTCCAGAAGGCCATCACCAGATAAATGAACATGGACATCCAGGAGGCCGGTACATGCACGAAGATGATGCGATAGCCATCGCCCTGCTTGTAGTCGACGGGCGCAACCCAGAAACTCATGTAGAGGCCGTAAACGATCAGCGCGATAGCGATCACCCAGGCAATGGGTGCGATTTTGCCTGCCAGAGGGTAGAAGGTGGCGGGCGAGGAAAACTTAAACCAGTTAATCAACCTGTTCTGCATGGTCTTCTTTTAATCCAGGAGCGCTTTCGGCCAGCGTAAAGAAAGTGGCCAGTGAGGTTACCCGATCGTCTAGACCGGCGCAAAACCACGGAGTTCACCCTGCGCGGACTTTCAACCGTTGTATTTGACCGTGATTAAGGAAATCGTTGGCGTTTGAAAATAAGGGTAATTGGGCCGCCGCGGCGTGCGGCCGATCAGTCCGTGGATACCCGGAGTGCGGCTGCTGTGGCCAAAGGGGTGGCAAGCAGCGCCAGTAAAAGGACAGCGCCCAGCATGGACAAGTGAGCCTGGCCGCCCAAGCCGGAAGCGGTTGCCTCGACCGCACCTGCGCCGAAGATCAGCACCGGTATGTAGAGCGGGAGCACCAACAGCGCGACCAGAACGCCCCCTGAGCGCAGGCCCAGGGTCAGGGCCGCACCGATAGCACCAAGCAGACTCAGGGTGGGTGTGCCTAGCAACAGCGCATAAATCATCACCTTGAGTGACTCGCCGGGCATGTCGTATTGAATTCCCAGCAGCGGCGCCATGATCACCAGCGGCAGGCCGGTAATCAGCCAATGTGCGATGACCTTGCCGATCACCAGCAGTGACAGTGGCTGTGGTGTAAGCAGCATCTGCTCGAGGGTGCCGTCACGGTGGTCGGCGGAAAAAAGCTGCTCCAGCGCCAGCATCGAGGCCAGCAACGCGCCTACCCAGACCACGCCCGGAGCGATCAGGCGAAGGGTCTCCAGTTCCGGGCCGATGCCGAGCGGGAAAAGGCTCACCACGATGACAAAGAAGATCAAGGTAATAAAGATGTCCGTTCGCCGGCGCATGGCGATGGTGACGTCGCGACGAATGATCCAAAGCAGGGTTTCAAGCATCCGGTTTTTTCCCCAACTCCAGCGTGTACACCTCGCCGCTTGTCAGGGCGACCTCCTGGTGCGTGGTGACGATAACCATGCCGCCTGAATCCAGGTGGCGGCGGATCACGGCCTGCAAGTCGTCCACCGCGGCCACATCCAGGGCGCTGAAGGGCTCATCCAGGATCCACAGCCCCTTGCGGCTGAACCAGAGGCGCGCCAGTGCCACGCGCCGTTTCTGCCCTTGCGACAGGTACTTGGTCGGAAGGTCCTCGTGACCCCGCAGGCCGATATCGGTGAGTACCTGCCAGGCCTGCTGTTCGCTGAGCGATTGGCCGGAAATCGCGGCATCAATACGCAGGTTTTCCACGGCGCTCAGGTCGCCCTTCAGGCCATTCAGGTGACCAAGGTAGAGCAGTTCCTGGTGATACTCCTGGCGGGCCTTGGTGATCAACTCACCGTTCCAACGGATTTCACCGTCTTCGGAATGCAGCAGGCCGGCAAGGATTCGCATGAGGGTGGTCTTGCCGCTGCCATTATGTCCCTTGAGATGTAGCAGCTGGCCGTTCTGCAGGGAGAAATTCAGGTCAGTGAACAGCTCCCGGTCGCCGCGCATGCCGCAAAGTCCGGACACTTCAAGCTGATTGACGGGCTGTTTTTCAGTCATGCGCGGGATCGGGTCGAACAGTTGGCTGCGCAGTCTACACCAGCAGGCGTGTGGATACCGAGGTGGGTCTCTGTTCACCACGCAGCCCGAGCGGAAGTTGTCGCACTGTTTGTCGGGTTAAGCGGCAGACCAAGCCAGTTTCGTTTAAGCTCCGTTTACTCGCTGTGCCCGTCAATAACGTTCAAGAACACGACCCTGCCCAAGCGACAGGTCAGTCAGAGAAGCCCTGGTTAATGTACAAATCGCTTAAACCGCGTCCAGAACCAACCCGTTGCGCATCATGCCCGGTCCGCGAGCGCGCCTTGTTCCAGGTGGTGCCCGCCGAGTACATCAATGATGCCGAGGCGAAGCGCACTGACCAGTACACCCTTGACGCGCGCCGGCACCTCTACGAAGAAGGCGCCGCCGCCAGCATGGCCTACACCCTCTTCAGTGGCTGGATGCTGCTGTATCGCGCGCACTCGGATGGTGGACGGCAGGGCCTGCGCATTGCACTGCCCGGAGATTTCATCGGTTATGCGCCGCCCGGTGAAACCCGGCTGCACCACTCCGCCTTGGCGATAACCGACTCGGTACTCTGTGGTTTCCGCCAGGATGACCTGCACCAGATGCTCGATACGCACGTCGGCCTGGCATCTCATATCACCCGCATCCAGGCCCGCTATATGGCCAGTTGCCAGAGCGCCATGTTGGGCTTGGGTCGCAAAAGTGCTGAACAGCGCATAGCCTACCTGGTTGCAGAACTCTACTATCGTCTGCACAACCGCCAGCAAATCGGACAGGACGAACTGGTCATGCCGTTCCCGATCACCCAGGAGATGCTTGGAGACATGACCGGGCTGACGCCGGTGCATACCAACAGGGTCGTGCGTAAGCTGCGTGAGGAAGGTATCTTCACCGCCGAGCGTCACCGGCTGGTCATTCATGACCTGCCCGCGCTGCAGGAATTGGGTGAATTCACGAATTTCAATGTGGAATGATGTGCCTTGAGGGGCGATTGGCCTGCTTGCCTCCCTAAAAACACCCTCAGTCGCTATAATCCGCCAGATTTTTCGCACTTTTTTCGGGAGTTACATCCGTGTCTGCAAAAAACGATGCCGCGTTTCTGCGCATGTTCCTGTTCGTTCTCGGGGGGCTTGTAGCCTTCACTATCATCATCATGTTCATCGCCGGTGCGGTCACCGACGAACTGGAAAACAAACAGGCCGGGGATAGCCGTCTGCAGGCCGAGATTGCCAAGCGTATTGCGCCGGTTGGTCAGGTTGATGTCGCCGCAGCCGATGCTGCACCGGCCGCGCCCAAGAGCGGGGAGCAGGTAGTGGCTGAGGCATGTAACGCCTGTCACGGCACCGGCGCGCTGGGTGCCCCGAAGGTAGGCGATGGGGCGGCCTGGGAAGCGCGCATGAGCGTTGGCCTCGATGCATTGGTAACGTCTGCGATCGCCGGCAAGGGTGCGATGCCGCCGCGTGGTGGAGCCGCCGGTCTGAGCGATGAGGAAATCCGCTCGGCTGTCATCAACATGCTGCAGGAGAGTGGTATCGAGGCGGGAGCTGCACCGACCGCAGCTGCCGATGCCGCACCGGTCGTGGAAGAAGCGGTACAGGCAGTCGAACAGGCAGCAGGCGATGTGGCAGAGGCGGCAGGTGGCATGATGGAGAGTGCCATGGGTGCAGTTTCGGGCATGGCGGAAACGATGATGCCGCAGGCCGCGGAACCAGCCGCTTCCCAACCTGCTGCGGCTACTGCCGCTGCCCCGGCAGCTGATCTGGCCAACGGCAAGGCGGTCTATGACAGCGCCTGTTTTGTCTGTCATGCGACCGGCGCTGCCGGTGCGCCACTGTTGGGCAATAAAGCTCAGTGGGCTCCGAGGATCGCGCAGGGTATGGATGCACTCAATAACGCTGGCTTGAGAGGCAAACTGCCGGGTATGCCGCCGAAAGGTGGTCGCATGGATCTGAGCGATGCGGCTGTGCTGGATGCGGTGGCCTACATGGTCGACCAGGCAAAGTAACCTTGGACATTGCCGCGCAAAGCCCGGCTGATGCCGGGCTTTTTTGTGCCTGCTTGTCGCGCCGGTTGCGAATTATCAACGACAGACACCAGCTGCGCGCGTAGCTTGATAAGCAGTTGGTCTGAGGGCCGCTGAAAGCTTCGGTGCTCAGGCCGCCGGATGATGTTTCACCTCTCCGCCTGATCGACCTTCCTCCCGATTCAGGTGGTGTTGCGTCTGTGCAATGACGCACAAAGCCCGGCTGCGGCCGGGCGTTTTTTTGTGGCGCACCCAGGCGAATGGGACAGGCTGGTCAATTGCCCAGCAATGCCCTCAGCCCGGCGATACTGGCCTTGCCGCGTTCCTGTTTTTCTTCTTTGCTCAGTTCAACGCCACGGCCCTCCCATTGCAGGTCGTCCTGTGGCAGTTCCTGCAGAAACCGACTCGGTTCGCAGCGCACCAGTTCGCCACCCCGGCGGCGTTTTTCGGCGGTGGTGATGATCAGGCGACGTTGTGCCCGGGTCAGGCCGACATAGGCGAGGCGACGCTCCTCTTCGATATCGTCTTCCTCGATGCTGCTCTGATGTGGCAGCAGGCCTTCCTCCACACCGACCAGGAACACGCTGGGAAACTCCAGGCCCTTGGCTGCATGCAGGGTCATCAGGGCGACGCGGTCTCCGGCCTCGTCTTCGTCCTGGCGCTCCAGGATGTCCATCAAGGAGAGGTGATTGACCAACTCGGCAAGTGTTTCGCCCTTGTGCTCGTCGTCCTGCAGGCGCTGCAACCAATCGAGCAGATCACGCACGTTCTCCCATCGCCGCTCAGCCACCTTGTCGGAACTGCTGGTCTGGTCCAGCCAGTTGCGGTAGTCGATATCTCTCAGCAGCTGTTCCACGACCTCGACGGGGCGCATGTGTGTGGCGGACTTTTGTAAACCGATGACCCAGCCGTGGAATTCGCGCAGCTTCGCCATCGGACGCGTGCCAATCTGCTGCTGCAGGCCGAGCTCGTCGATGGCATCGAAGAGAGAGGTCTTGCGCTCACCCGCATAGTTGGACAGCTTCTCGATGGTGCCATGCCCGATCTCCCTGCGCGGTGTATTGATCACGCGCAGCAGGGCGGCGTCGTCATCCTGGTTGGTGAGCAGACGCAGGTAACTCATCACGTCTTTCACCTCGGTACGTGAGAAGAACGCGGTGCCGCCACTGACGAAGTAGGGAACGTTGTGCGTGCGCAACGCCTTTTCAAACTGCCGGGCCTGGTGGTTGCCGCGGTACAGAATGGCGAATTCGCTGAACGCGCAACCACTGTTGAAGCGATGTTGGATGAGCTCGGTGGTGACACGCTCGGCTTCATCCTCTTCGTCGCGGGTATTGATGATACGCAACGGGTCGCCGGGGCCGAGTTCCGACCAGAGTCTTTTCTCGAAAACATGGGGGTTGTTGGCGATCAGCTCGTTGGCGCAGCGCAGGATACGGCCGGTAGAGCGGTAATTCTGCTCCAGCTTGATCAGCTTGAGTTGGGGGAAATCGTCTTTCAGGCGGGCCAGGTTTTCCGGGCGGGCACCGCGCCAGGCGTATATCGACTGGTCGTCATCCCCGACCACGGTGAACTGGGCCTGCACACCGACCAGCAGGCGCACCAGCTCATATTGGGCACCGTTGGTGTCCTGGTACTCGTCCACCAGCAGGTGGCGCACGCGGTTCTGCCAGCGTTCGAGCAGCTCTCGGTCGCTGCGCATCATTTCCACCGGGCGCAGGATCAGGTCATCAAAGTCCAGTGCATTGTAGGCACGCAGGGCATCCTGGTAGGCGCGGTAGAGAACCGCGTAAAAGGCCTGGAAGTCGTCCTCGGCACGCGACAGCGCAGTCTCCGGGTCGGTCAGCTCGTTCTTCCAGTGACTGATCTGCCAGCGCGCTTCCTGCAGGGTCTGCTTGTCGGCCTCGTTCTTTTTCGACAGTTCCTTGAGCAACTGCTCCACGTCCTGCTCGTCGAGAATGCTGAAGCCAGGGCGCAACCCCGCGGCCTGGTGCTCGCGACGCAGAATATTCAGGCCCAGCGTGTGAAAGGTCGAGATGTTGAGGCCGGCGCTGTTCACACCCTCCAGCAGTTTGGCCACGCGCGCCTTCATCTCGCGTGCTGCCTTGTTGGTGAAGGTGACCGCATAGATGTTGCGTGGAGACATCTGCGCATGGTCCATCAGGTGCGCAATTTTGGCGGTGATCACGCGCGTTTTGCCGGAGCCGGCACCTGCCAGCACCAGACTGGGGCCGCTCAGGTACTTCACGGCCTCGCGTTGCTTGGGGTTGAGATCCTGCACGATGTCTTATCTGTCGAACATATCTTGCTTGACACGGAACAGGGCGGAGATGTCCTCATCTCCGAAACCCTGCTCCATGAGGCGTTCGTAGTGCACCAGGCTCATCTCAACGATTGGCATCTGCACGCCGAAACGCGAAAGCATTTGCTGACAGATTTTCAGGTCCTTGTGATGCAGAGCGACGCGGAAGCCCGGTTGGAAAGTTCCATCGCACATGCTCTTGCCCCGGTGATCCAGGAACCAGTTACCGGCAGCGCCGCCGCCGACCACATCGATGACCTTGTCCATATCCAGTCCGCTCGCCTTGCCGAATGCCAGTGCCTCGGTGACCGCCTGGTTGATACCCGCCGCCATGATCTGGTTGACGGCCTTGGTGGCCTGGCCGCGGCCCACAGTGCGCATATGCACCACGCGTGAGGTGATGACCTCCAATGCAGGCATGACCTGTTGCAGCGTCTCCGCATCACCGCCAGCCATCATCACCATGGTGGCTTTTTCAGCGCCCTCGCGGCCGCCGGAAACCGGACCGTCGATAAACCTGATATCACGGGCTTCGAACATCGTCGATGCCTGTCGCGCGGTCTCGGTGCTCACTGTCGAGGTATCCAGAACCACGTTTCCTGCCGATAGAAGCGGTACCAGTTGTTCGGCCACTTCAAGCAGGTCGCCATCAGCCGATACGGAGGTAATGACCAGGTCAGCGGATCGGGTTGCGTCTGCCATGTCTTCCGCCAACGCGAAGCCGTGCGCACGGGCTGCGGTCTCACCACGGGCCCGGGAGCGATTCCAGGCGCCGGCGAGCAGGCCGGCCCGATGCAGATTGCCGGCCATGCCGGCACCCATGGCACCCAGGCCGATCACGCTGGTCTTGATCATGTGTTGTCCCCGGCCGTGGGCCGCGTTGAGGAGAAGGGCAGGCCTTCTCAGTCGAAGGCGGGTGCCGCAGGGGCTGTTATCCTAACCGCTGGAGAAGCGAGTGTTAAAGACCAGGAGCCTGTATGAATGAGTTGAGTGCCGACCGCATTGCCAGAGGAGCGGCCGAATCGCAGTTGTCACGCGAGTCCTGGCGGATCTTCCAGATCATGGCGGAGTTCGTGGAAGGCTTTGAGAAGATGTGTGTGGTGCGGCCTTCGATCAGCATCTTCGGTTCAGCACGCACCCCTGAGGACGACCCCTGGTATCAAAAAACCGAGGAGACGGCACGTCAGCTTTCTGATGCCGGTTTCTCGGTGGTCAGCGGTGGTGGCCCGGGAATCATGGAGGCCGCCAACAAGGGGGCGCAGGAAGGACGCTCACCCAGTGTCGGTGTGAATATCCAGTTGCCGCACGAGCAAAAGCCCAACGATTACCAGGATATCTCGCTCAACTTCCAGCATTTCTTTGCGCGCAAAGTGATGTTCGTGAAATATGCCTCGGCCTATGTGGTTTTCCCTGGTGGTTTCGGGACCCTGGATGAACTTGCCGAGATATTGACCCTGGTACAAACGGGCAAGACACGCCAGATTCCCATCA
>JAAUXZ010148762.1_pt1 | contig 11418 bp, 11 predicted proteins | sample 7278131 | NCBI WGS metagenome assembly JAAUXZ01 (sample SAMN14350119, study PRJNA611818) | marine sediment metagenome | isolation source: surface marine sediment (3m) | place: French Polynesia: Moorea | collected 2018-08
CACTTTGTCGGCATCGGGGAACTCCATGAGATCGGGTTAAGTGTTTGGTGGTACTCACACTTTCGCCGATTTCAGACCCCGATGCACCTTCCTTCGTGAGATATCCGGGCTAGCCCTGTGCCGCGACGTCTTCCCCTTTCGCGAAACAGGAACCGACGAGGCTAGCAAAAATCATCGAAAAAATCAAGTAAAGTTGGCTTATATTTATTTAATTCTTATTTTTAATTTATTTTTCTACTTAATAATGATTTACCATGCCCTGGAGAATAATACCTCAGTACACGGGCAAGAGGGCCTCTATCCCGGCACCTCGACGCTGAGGTTGCGGCCACCGCGCTCCAGCACGATGCGCCAGCGTTTGCGCGGCGCGCTGACCAGCTGGGCAAGGTGCGCAGCGCTTTCGACCTTCTGGTTCCCAATACTGCGGATGATGTCGCCGGGACGGAACCCGAGTCGCCGGGCGACACCGCGGCGCCCGACCCGCACCACGATCACGCCGCTCCAACGCTCCATGCCGATCTCTTCGGCCAAGGCGGGCGACAGGTTGGCGACCATGGCACCGGCAAGCGGCTGCCGGCCATCGAGCATGCGCTCGTCGCGCGGCGGCACCTCGGGCGCCCGCTCCAACGGCAAGGCGATGGCGATCTCTTGGCCGCGGCGCATCACAATGAGATCGGCGCTGCCCTCGACCATGCGTGTGCCGATGCGGTAGCGGAAGGAATCGAGATCGGCGACAGCCAGGCCATCGACGGCGACGATGATATCGCCCGGCCGCAAGCCCGCGCGGTCGGCCGGGCCTGCCGGGTAGACCTGGCTGACGGCGATGCCGCCCGGCAGCTCCAGGCCGAAGCCCTCTGCCAGGTCCGGTGTGACCGTCTGACCGACCATGCCCGGCCAGGCGCGCACCAGGCGATCGCCGCCCGACTTGGCGCTGGCCACCACCAGGCGCACCATGTTGGAGGGCACGGCAAAGCCGATGCCGATCGAGCCGCCGGAGCGCGAGAAGATCGCCGTATTGATGCCGATCAGCCGGCCGTCCATGGTCACCAGCGCACCGCCCGAGTTGCCGGGGTTGATGGCGGCGTCGGTCTGAATGAAGAAGTTGTAGTCGGAGACGCCGACCTGGGTCCGGGACAGGGCCGAGACGATCCCGTTGGTCACCGTCTGTCCGACGCCGAAGGGATTGCCAATGGCCAGCACCAGGTCGCCGACCTCAAGGGAATCGGAATCGCGGAACTGGATGAACGGCAGGTCGCTGTTCTGATCCCGATCGTCGACCCGCAGCACGGCCAGGTCCGTGCTTTCGTCGGTCAGCACGACTTCGGCCCCGAACTCGCGCCGGTCGGCCAACACCACGCGAATCTCGTCGGCGCCTTCGATAACGTGATGGTTGGTGACTATGAGTCCGTCGGGCTCGACGATGACCCCGGAGCCCAAGGAGTTCTGTTGTTGTCGGCGCTTGGGGCCAAGATCACCGAAGAAGCGCTTGAAGAACGGATCGTCGAACAGCGGCGAAATGCGGCGCTCCACCACCTTGCTGGTGAAGACGTTGACCACGGCCGGCGCCGCCTGCTTCACCACCGGCGAGAAGGACAGCAGCATCTCCTCTTGCGAGGACGGCACCTGCCGCTCGTCCGCTTGCACGCCCAGGCCGAGAGAAAGCACGCCAGCGGCCACGGCGGCGGCAAGGCATCTGCCAACAACGGTGAAAACTCTCATCTCAACCCATCTAAGCAGCCCGGCGCGACCCGCAAGAGCGCATCCCAGCTTTGTGTTGCGCAGCACGCAGAGCGGCAACTCCACTATGGCTTGCCCGGAGCGCTTCCGCTAGTACAGCACCGTGCGGGGGAAGCCGTCGCGGACTCCGCCGCAGAGAACGACAAAACAACCGACAGCAAGCCGCCACCCAGTGCGGCTGAGGAGGAGCAATGGCGGGGCAAATCGATGCGCGTTTGAGCGAGCTTGGCGTGACCGTACCGGAAGCGGCCGCGCCGGTGGCCAACTACGTCGGCCATGTAGTCAGCGGCAACATGGTGTTCGTATCCGGCCAAGTGACCTTGGAGAACGGCGACTTCAAGTTCGTCGGCAAGCTTGGCGACAGCATCTCCCTGGACGAGGGCTATCAAGCCGCGCGGCTCTGCGCGATCAACATCATCGCTCAGCTCAAGGCGGCCTGCGGCGGCGATCTCGACCGGGTCAAGCGCATCGTGCGCTTGGGTGGCTTCGTCAACTCGACGCCCGATTTCACCGGCCAGCCGAAGGTCATCAACGGCGCCTCCGATCTCATGGTCGAGGTCTTCGGCGACAAGGGCCGCCATTCCCGCGCCGCCGTCTCGGCCGGCTCGCTCCCGGCCGGCGTGGCCGTCGAAGTCGACTGCATCGCCGAGATCGAGTAGCCGGCGCAGCCCAGCCAAACAGCCATGGCCGAAAATCTATCGGAGTTCGTTGCCCGCTTCCTGAAGAGCAACCCCGACATATCGATGGTCGACGCCTACTTCGCCGACCTCTCGGGCGTCGTCCGCGGCAAGCGCTTGCCCGTTGCCGACCTGCCGAAGCTGTTCACCGGGCAGGCGGCCTTCTGCGCCTCGGTCTTCCTGCTCGACACGCAAGGCACCAGCCATGACCCGCTTGGCCACGGCTTCACCGACGGCGACCCCGACTGCTTCGCGCGGGCCGTGCCGCAGACCCTGACCACCGTCCCTTGGGCCGAGCGGCCGCTGGCCCAGGTGATGCTGAGCTTCGAGCGCGGGCCGGGCGAGCCGCTCTCCTTCGAACCGCGCCACATTCTGGCCCGCACCGCCGGCAAGCTGCGCGAGCTGGGGCTCAAACCCTGTGTCGCCTTCGAGCTCGAGTTCTATCTCATCGACTGCGAGCGCGGCGCCGACGGCCGTCCGCAGCCGCCGGCCTCCCCGGTCTCGGGCATGCGCGACCAGACGACCCAAGTCTACGGCATGGACCAGGTCGACCACTTCAGCGCGCTGCTGCAGGAGATCACCGAGGCCTGCGCCGCCCAGGAGGTGCCCTGCGGCGCGATCTCCTCCGAGTACGCGCCAGGGCAGTTCGAGATCAACCTCAAGCACATCGCCGATCCGCTGATGGCGGCCGACCACTGCGTCATGTTCAAGCGCACGGTCAAGAGCATCGCCCGCAAGCACGGCATGCAGGCGACCTTCATGGCCAAGCCCTATCTGGTGGAAGCCGGCAGCGGCATGCACATGCATCTCAGCCTGCTCGACGAGGAAGGGCACAATGTCTTTGCCGAAGAGCCGGGAGAAACGGCGAGCGAGCGCCTGCGGCACGCCGTCGGCGGGGTGCTGAAGCTGATGCCGGAAGCCATGGCCTTCTTCGCCCCCAATGCGAACTCCTACCGGCGTTTCGTGCCGAACTACTTCGTGCCGACCCGCCGGTCCTGGGCCTTCGAGAATCGCTCGGTCGCCTTGCGCATTCCGATCGGCCCGCCCGAGGCGCGGCGCATCGAGCACCGCATCGCCGGGGCCGACGCCAACCCCTATCTCGTGCTGGCGACCTTCCTGGCCGGCGTCCACCACGGCCTGGTCGAGCGCATCGACCCCGGGCCGGCCTTCGAGGGCAACGCCTGCACCGAGGTCGACCCCGACCTGCCCTTCCGCCCGCGCCGGGCGATCGAGGTGCTGCTGGCCTCAGAGACCCTCAAGGGCTACTTCGGCGGCGACTATCCGGCGCTCTACGCCGCGACCAAGGAGGCCGAGTACGACGCCTTCGAAGCCGAAATGCCGCTGCACGAGTTCGATTGGTACCTGCTGTCGGACTAAGCGAGGAAGCGCGGCGCTTGACGGTCAGGCTCTGACGTCGAACCAGGCGCCGGGCCTTTGCTCGCTGATGGCCGCTTCGGCGAAACCGTAGCCCTGGCGGGCCACTGCCAAGTCCTGGGCCGAGGGATTGACGGCGGCGTGGGCCGCCGCCGCAAGACGGGCGCCGATCCGCTCGGCCTCGGCCGGGTCGCCGCTTGCCACCTGCGCCCGAATGCCGACCGAGCCGCCAACCGCGTAGCTGCGGCCGTCCGGCCCGGTGACGGTGGTATAGCTTATCGGACCTTCCAGATCGCCGGCGTTGGCGGCATGGGCCTGCTCCTCCTGACGGACCTGCTGGTCGCGGATGCGCAGCTGCTCGACGACCGCGCGCTCCTCCGGCGAAAGCTCGGCCGGGTCCTGGACCAAGGAACGGTCGTCGCTGCCGGCCTGGCCGGCTGCCCCGCTGCCCACTTGTTCCTGAAGCGAAAGCAAGGGCTGAGGCAGGCCGGAGGTGCGCAGGCCGGTCAAGGGCGGCGCAACCTGGCTCACCGACCCATTCGCGGCAGCCGCGCTGCCCTTCGGTACACGGCTCAGTACGGTCAGCTCGACGCGCTGCTGCCCGTCGCGCGCCTCGCCAAGCTTACGGCTGGCAATCACGACACCCGGCTGGCCGACCCGGCCGCTGGCGTCATAGGAACCGATGGTTGGAAGCATTCCGCCTCTTGTGCGCTAACACGTTACGATTTCTAACACCGCAACGGTAAATGGGCGTTTTATTTCAGAATCCCAGAGGGTTCACAGGGCGTTGAATGTCGTTAATATCGGGAATTTTAGGCAAATACTGTAAAAGGCCCGGGAAGCGCCATTTTCCAACGGTCAGTGGCGCCGTCTTCTCTTCCCCATCAGCCAGACGAACCAGACAATGGCCACAAGTATAAAAATGGCACCAATGATCAAACCCGCCCAGGTGTCGCCCGGATCGTCGCTTCGCTGGCCGCTGCTCACGCCGACCAACGCGATGAGGAAGCCGATCAAGCCGATGGTTGTGGCAAAGACATAGCCCAGAGCACGGGTCAGGCGCCGACGCCAACGGGCTCGGCTCCGCTTGGGACGACCCGAAGGATTGAACGCGGACCGGTTGTCCGTTTGGCTCTGCGCCTGTGCAGTCATTTTGCAACAGCCCCTTGGCAAGCAAGCGCCATGAAGGCGAGAACGGAACAGTTTGGGGCGATAGTGCTTAACAAAGTACCTCAGGGCGAAGAAACACGCACTCCGAAAGCGAATTCCGGATCATTGTTTCCCTATTGGCGACACATTGGAGATAAATTGCTTTATTGTTTAATTTCTTGGCAAAGCCATTTCCAGCGCAGACAGCAAGCGCCGCTTTAGAAAGGACAAGGCATGATGCACATCAGAGCGAGCGAGTCGCGCGGCCGCGCCAACTTCGGCTGGCTGGACTCACGCCATAGTTTCTCTTTCGGCGAGTACTACGACCCGGCCTACATGGGTTTCGGTCCGCTGCGCGTCATCAACGAAGACCGCGTTGAACCCGGCGCGGGCTTTCCGACCCATGGTCACCGGGACATGGAGATCCTCTCTTATGTTCTGGAGGGCGCTCTCGAGCATAAGGACTCCATCGGGACCGGCTCCGTCATTCGACCGGGCGACGTGCAGCGCATGAGCGCCGGCACCGGGATCCGGCACAGCGAGTACAACGCCTCCGACAAAGAGGGCGTCCACTTCCTGCAAATCTGGGTCGAGCCGGAGCGCGAGGGGCTCGCCCCAAGCTATGAGCAGAAGGCCTTTCCGGAGGCCGAGCGGCGCAACAGTCTGCGCCTCGTCGCAGCAGGCGACGGGCGCAACGGCGCCCTCACGATTCATCAGGATGTCGAGCTCTACGCCAGCCTGCTCGACGCCGGCCAAAGGCTCGTTCATCCCCTGCGCAGCGGGCGCGGCGCTTGGCTGCAGCTGGTTCGCGGCGCACTGACCTTCAACGGAGAGCGTCTCGCGAGCGGCGACGGCGCGGCTGTCGTCGATGTTCCTCAGCTCGACATCGAAGCCACGGAGGACTCGGAGTTCTTGCTATTCGATCTGCCGGTCGCGGCCTAGGACCGGCGAAGAGCCGGATATTGTCCGTGGCCTTCCTCTCGCAAGAATGCCATATAAGGCGGGCTGATTGCTCAGGTAGAGCTGCCTGCTGAGCATTGCGTGAGGACGAAAACGTATGGCCGAAGTGACCCTCAATCCTGAGGTCGAGAACTACATCCACGAGATCGATTGGCAGGCGGGCCAAGCGAACTTTGAGGCGATGCGGCAGCGCATTGTGACCTTGTTCGAAGATGGTCAGCTCATCGTCCTCAAGAACCACCCGCTTGCCATCAATTTCGACCTGCTCAGCAGCTTCGAAGTTCCCCAAACGGAGCGCTACCGGGAGCTGCGCTACAACCAACTGCTGTTTCCCAAGCTTTGGAAAGCGCGCGACCGTGGGGTGATTTTCGGAACATTTGGACTCGATCTGTTCAAGTATTTGCGCGTGCGCGCCGAGGTGCTGCGCGTCAATCGAGCTCTGCGCGACCTACTCGGCACGATTTTTCCCAGCTATCGACTCGTGCGCGAACAGTACTCCTGGCGCTTTCTGGCGACCGGCTATGCCATCCATCCGCTGCATTTCGACGCCTTCGGCTCTGACGACGACCTGCAATACGTCCGTTTCTTCGTCAATCTGGACCGTCAGCCGCGTGTCTGGCGCGTCTCCCACCGGCTCGACGAAATGCTCGAGCGCCACTACGAGGAGCGGGACTGGGGCCGCTATGCCGACATGGCACCCAACAGCTTCTGCGACATCGTGTGCGATTACTTGCGCGAACACCGGGATGTGCCGTGCCACGAAGTCAGCTTCCAGCAGGGCGATCTCTGGCTCGTCGACACGCGCACCGTTCCCCATGGCGTGGTCTCGGGCCACCGCTTGGTCGTCACCCACTTCTGGATCGATCCACAGAGCATGTATGATCCGTCCAAACGGCTCGACGCGCGCATCGCGCGCTTTCATGAGCGCGCCGCCGGCACGGCCCAGGCGGCGGAATAGGGCTGCCGCTCACTTGCCCCAGTCTCCTGTAGACTTAGCCTTCGAGTAAGGTGGCGCTCGGCTGCGCCACGCGAATCGAGAGAAGCCAATGCCGGACGGCGGTGAGAGCCTCATCGTGCGCGCGCATAGCGCGATCGCCGAGATCGACGCGGCGGACTGGGACCGCTGCGCCGGCCAGCACGGGGCCGATGCCAACCCGACGGTGAGCCATGCTTTCCTCAAGGCGCTCGAGACCAGCGGCTCGGCCTCGGCGGAAACCGGATGGCTGCCGCAGCACCTGACGTTGGAGGACTCGTCCGGCCGCGTTCTCGCCGCCGTCCCGCTCTATCTCAAGTCCCATTCCTATGGCGAGTACGTCTTCGATTGGGGCTGGGCCGAGGCCTACGAGCGCGCCGGCGGACGCTATTACCCAAAGCTCCAGTGCAGCGTGCCCTTCACGCCGGTCACCGGAGCGCGCCTGCTGATCGCCGAGGACAGCGACTGGAAAGCGACCGCAGGCGCATTGCTCAGCGGCCTGCTGCAGATCTTCGAGCGCCATCACGTCTCCTCGCTCCACATCACCTTCCCGGAGAAACGCGAATGGGACGTGCTGGGAGACGCCGGCCTGCTGCAACGCCGGGGCTTTCAGTACCATTGGCAGAACCGCGGATACGAAAGCTTCGAGCATTTCCTCGGCGCATTGAGCTCGCGCAAGCGCAAGGCCATCCGCAGGGAGCGGCAGAAGGCGCTTGCGGCCGAAGGATTGACCATCCGCAGGTTGACCGGAACGGAGATCGAAGAGCGGCACTGGCATGCCTTCCATCGCTTCTATCTCAACACCGTCGACCGCAAATGGGCGCAGGATTACCTCAAGCGCGACTTCTTCGTGAGCTTGGGTGAAAGCATGGCCGACAAGGTTCTGCTCGTCCTCGCCGAGCACGACGGCCGACCCGTTGCCGGGGCCTTCAACATCATCGGTGCAGACGCGCTTTATGGCCGAAACTGGGGCTGCGCGGCGCAGTTCGATTTCCTGCACTTCGAGGCCTGCTACTACCAGGCCATCGATTTCGCCATCGAAAGGGGACTCTCAAGAGTGGAGGCCGGCGCGCAAGGCGAGCACAAGATTCAGCGCGGCTACTTGCCAAATGCAACCTTTAGCGCGCATCTTATTAGGGATCCGCGCTTTTCCGAAGCGGTCGAAGACTTCTTGGCGCAGGAGCGCCTTGGCATAGCGCGGCAGATGGCGATGTTGGCGGCCCACAGCCCCTTCAGGAAGGAGGGAGAGGGATGACACGGCGCTCGGCTCTTACCGCGTTCGTTCTGATCATCGGCGGCATGTTGTGGAGTCAAACGCTCGCCGATCCCAACGAATTCGCGGCAAGCCTCGAGACGAGCAGCATCGACGAAACACTCTGTCGGCTCTCTCAAGGAAAGCAGGCGCTCGCCCCCTGCGAACGCGCCGTTGCCGCCTCACCGGACGATGTGACCCTGCGTCGGCGGCTGGCCTGGGCCTATCAGGCTACCTTCCACGTCGAACGCGCGATCGCCGAACTGAAGGCGGTCACCGAACGCCATCCCCACGACGCGACCGCCTTCTACGATCTCGCCGCCGCCCACGCCGGCCAGCGCCGCTTCGCACAGGCCGAGGAGAGCTTGCGCGTGGCCCTTGCGCTCAAACCCGACCACCGCCCCTCATACGAGCTGAGCGAACTGTTGTTCGAGCTGACAGGGCGCGAGGAAGAGCTCTTCGACTTCCATATGAGCTGGGCGCTGAAGGGCCAGCCGGGCGCCATGTTCGACCTGGCGCGCGACTTCGCCATCGCCCGCGGCACCATCCGCGACATCAAGCGGGCGCGCGACTGGTACACCCGCTCTGCCGAGGCCGGCCATGTCCTTGCCATGGACGTGCTCGCCATCATGCTTGAGGGTGGCCTCTTCGGCACTTCTCCCGAGCCGGAGAACGCGGCCCACTGGCGGGTCATGTCGCAGAAGGCGCGCGGCCTGAGATAAGGTCAGAGGATTAGCCGCGGCGCTCGATGGTGCGCGGGTCGAGCGCGTCCTGCAGGCCGTCGCCGAGGAAGTTGATGGCGATCACCGTGACGAAGATCATCAGGCCGGGCCAGACCGCCAGCATCGGCTGCGACCAGATGGTCTCCTGAGCGCCGGTCAGCATGTTGCCCCAGGAGGGCGTCGGCGGCTGGATGCCAAGGCCGAGGAAGGACAGCACGGACTCCAGCAGGATGACGTTGCCGACCGACAGCGTGGTGGCGACGATCACCGGCGAGACGGCGTTGGGCAGGATATGGCGCAGCATCAGACGACCCTTGCCCGCGCCCAGAGCGACGGCTGCGCGGACGTATTCGCGTTCGCGCAGGCTGAGCGTGGCGCCGCGCACCAGCCTGGCGGTGGTCGTCCAGCCGACCAGGGCGATGAGCGCGACGATGCGGTAGATTCTGACGCTCTCCCCTTCCAGCCAACCGGCCGGCAGGCCAAGCTTGCCGAGGTCGATGGCGGCAAGAACGATGAGCAGCGGCAGCAGCGGCAGCGCGATCACCGAGTCGGCGAGACGCATCAGCAGGCTGTCGAAACGGCCACCCAGCGTTCCTGCGATCAGGCCAAGGGTGGTGCCGATGGTGGCGGCGCAGAGCGCAGCCGCCAGGCCGACGGCGAGCGAGACCCGCCCGCCGTAGAGCAGGCGCACCAGAAGATCGCGGCCGAGCTCGTCCGTGCCGAGCGGATGCTGGGCCGAGGGCGGCTGCATGCGCTGGAAGAGATTGACCGCCTCGGCATCGACGCCGAGCAAAGCCTCGACCCAGGGGGCCGCCATCGCCGCTGCCGCCAAGAGCACGAGCAGCAGCAACGAGACCACAGCCAGGCGGTGGCGCAGAAAGCGCTGGGCCAGCAAGCGGCGCGGCGACAGCGCCGGTTCGAGCGCGACGCCGGCCTCGGCCGCCAGCAAGCCCTCGGGCGCCTTGCTCATCGGTAGCTCACCCGCGGGTCGAGCCAGGCGTAGGCGAGATCGGCCAAGAGATTGGCCAGCAGCACCGTCACGGTCGCCAGCAGCAGGCCGACGAGGGCGAGGTTGTAGTCCTTGCCCATGACCGCGTCGTAGATCGTCTTGCCCATGCCGAGCCAGCCGAACATGGTCTCTGTGATCAGCGCGCCGCCGAAGAGAGTCCCGAAGTCGAGCGCTAGGATGGTGACCACCGGGATCATGGCGTTGCGCAGGGCATGGCGCAGGACCACCGCCACCTCGTTCAGGCCTTTGGCCCGGGCGGTTCGGATGTAGTCCTGGCGCAGCGCCTCGATCATGGCGGCGCGCAGATAGCGCAGGTGGCCGCCGACACTGGCCAGGGTCAGGGTCATGGCCGGCAAGACGAGGTACTGAAGGCCGCCGAGCAGAGTCCCGTCGCCCATGCCACCGGCCGGCAGCCAGCCGAGGATAACGGCGAAAAGGATGATCAGCAGGATGGCGAGCCAGAAGGGCGGCAGCGAAATGCCGGCGCAGGCCAGGAGATTGACGCCGCCGTCGATCCAGCCGCCCGGGCGGCGCGCCGCCAGCACGCCGGCGGGCAGCGCGAGAGAAAAAGCCAGGACGAAGGCGAGCCCCATGAGCAGCAGGGTGTTGCCCAGGCGCGGCAGGAGCACATCGATGACCGGCTGACCGAAGATGCGTGAGAAGCCGAAATCGCCCTGCAAGGCATTGCCGAGCCACAGCAGGTAGCGCTCATGGAGCGGCCGGTCGAGGCCGTAGAGCGCCTTCAGGCGCTGGGCATCCTCCGTCGTCAGGTTGGGGTCGCCGGAGATCATGATGTCGATGGGATCGCCCGGCATCAGGCCGATCAGGCCGTAGATGGCCGCCGACATGACCAGCAGGACGATGAGGGACTCGGCCAGGCGGCGCAGCAGATAGCTTGCCATGCCTCGCCCCGCCCGCCGCTAGCCAGGCAGACGATCGGGCGCCGAGCCCAGCCGCGCCGGCGCGTTCATCGCCTCGAGACGCAGCAGCAGCGCCGAATGGTCGAAGTCGGCGCCGTCCATATCCGCGACGATGGCGGCGAAGGCCTCGCGCACCTGGCGGGTGAGCGGCAGCTCGAGGCCGAGCTCGTCGGCCACCGCCAGCACATTGTTCATGTCCTTGAGATGGATGGCACAGCGTCCGCCGGGATTGAAGTCGCGCTCGATCATGCGCTGGCCGTGTACCTCCAGGATGCGGCTCTGGCAAAAGCCGCCGCCGATGGCCTCGCGCACCGCCGCCGGGTCGGCACCGCCCGCGGCAGCCAAGAGCAGGCCCTCGGCGACCGCCTGGATGGTGATGGCGACGATCACCTGGTTGGCGAGCTTGGTGAGCTGGCCGCTTCCGGAGGGGCCGACGTGGGTTGCCTTGCCCATGGCCGAGAACAGTGGCTCGGCGCGGGCGAAATCGGCGGCCTTACCCCCGACCATGATGGCGAGGCTTCCGGCGATCGCCCCCGGCTCGCCGCCCGAGACCGGCGCATCGAGATGGCCGAACCCCATGGCCGCAAGGCGCGCCGCATGGTCCTTGGCCAGCGAAGGCTGGATCGAGGACATGTCGATGAAGAC
>JAAUXZ010044450.1_pt1 | contig 11417 bp, 3 predicted proteins | sample 7278131 | NCBI WGS metagenome assembly JAAUXZ01 (sample SAMN14350119, study PRJNA611818) | marine sediment metagenome | isolation source: surface marine sediment (3m) | place: French Polynesia: Moorea | collected 2018-08
AACGTAACGGATTTTTGTTTAACGAGTTTGACCAAGAGTTGGTTGAAGTTAAGAACTGGACAATGTCAGCTAAGGAATTCTTGTTCTGGACACAACAGGGTTGGGGCAATGATAATGTAGTGGTATTGAATCCAATAGGCGAAAAGGTACGTCTTAATACACCAGGTGCAGTAGTAGGCGAGATTAAAGAATCATCTCCTAACATGATACTGGATCAGAACTTTGCACCTATTACAAACAATAATTTCACTGTTCGACGTGTTGACAATGAGTTTGAATTAAATGTAGTAGACGGTCGTCCAATTGGTTTCTTAGAGTTCCCATTGATTCAATACGAGCATATTCTTGTATTCAATAATATTACAGTATTCAACGATATCATTTACCAAGCTGAACTTGGTAACAGACAAATTCGTTTGAAGTTAGTTGGATTTGTAAGTAATGATTGGAATGGTAACTTGGCACCTGCTGGATTTGTTTATAACGATGATAACATTGAGGAATGGTCACAGGGTACGGATTACCGCCGCGGAGACATTGTATCATACAAGAGTAATTTCTATAGTGCAAATGATAATATTGCAGGCGCAACAGAATTTGATTATAGCCTGTGGTCAGTAGACAACTTTGAAAACTTTAATGTTGGATTGGTTCCTAACTTCTCTAATTTAGCAAGACGTCCTGAAGACTACTATGAAATCAATGACGTTAACTTAGAATCACAAACAGACTTGTTTGGTAAGGGCTTAATTGGTTATCGCAATCGTGATTACTTTGCTGATTTAGGATTAGATGATACTTCACAGGTTAAGTTCTACCAGGGAATGATACAGCAGAAAGGTACAATTGATTCCTTCAATGCATTAACAAGAGCGCAGCTTAAAGAAGACAATTCAGAGATTGAAATTTTTGAGGAGTGGGCGTTACGTGTTGGTGAGTATGGCGCAATTGATTCCACACAATACATTGAAACAATTTTAGGCGAAACAGAAATCACAACTAACCCTGCGCTATTGACCTTTAGAGCCAATGGCGATGCGGCTATCACGGGTGCTGTTAATAAGTATCCTAAGGACTTATATTTTACTCCACAGGATTACGACGGCACACCTTTCTTAACTGAAACAGTTTCACGTGGTTTAGATTACACAATTAAAACAGCGGGTCCTCCTAAGATCAGTGAAGTAGACTATGCATTGTTTAGCTGGGATCTTTTCGAGACATTAAATGACGATATTGCAAATCAAGGGGTAGGTGATTTAATTTGGATTGCTAAGGATGCAGACAATGATTGGGACATTTATAGAATTGAAAGTAACGATGTTGTATTACGAACAGCTACAATCACAGGACAAGAAGTAAAGTTTGATACAAACGTATTCCACAATTTAGCAGTTGAAGATAGAATCATGGTGCGTAACGTAGACAGCACAATTGATGGCTGGTACCAAGTGAGCGTGGTTAACGATTTAAATACCTTTACAATTACACTTGCAGAAGAAAGTGATTTAGAAGAACTTACACAATTAGAAGGACAGCTTTACACGTTGCGTTCTAATAGATTTGATAGCCCAAGAGATTTTATCAACGCTATTGATTTCACAGCATTGGATGGTGAGAAGTTCTTTATTGATGAATTTAATGAAAATGAAAACTGGGGTGTATACGAAAAGGGCAGCCCATGGAACTTTGACGCATTGATTGTACCAGGGGCGACAGAAGATGACGGCTTCTTCGGATCCTCAGTTGTAATATCAGATGATGATCAAGTTATATTATCTGGTATGCCGGAACTTTCTAACAGCACAGGCGGCGTTAGTGTCAATGTTAAAACCTTAGGCGATCAATATCAGTCTCTAGGAATACTTAGAGGTGAAACCACAGCTGGACAATTTGGTTACACAATGAAGGCTGACAGTAATGCAGACGTTGTGGCAGTAGGTGCGCCGTTGAGTGGTACCGCAACTGGACAAGTGTATATCTTTAAGAAAGATACTACACAATTGGCCTTGTATAACAAGTCACAAATTATTACTCCGCTTGGGTTGCCAATAAATCAAAGATTTGGTGCAACCGTTGAAGTAAGCGGTGATGGTGCCTGGGTATATATTGCTAGAACAGCAGCAGGCCAAATTGATGCGTACACGCTAGTTAAGAATGATAACCCACAGGTAGAATCTATTACAGTAACCACAACGGTTGTCTCCTTTGCAATGGGCTTCACACCTGAAGATCCAGAGGCATTATTGGTTACTGACAACCAGGGCAAGACTTATATCAATGAAATTGATTATAATGTTACTGGAAATATTATATCCTTTACGGCGCCATTGAACTTGGTAGGCGGACAAATACAATTAACATTTGAGAATAAAGCTGAATATTATATTTACTTTGATTCGTTCACAGTTGACGCCTTAGGCGATGTTACAGCTGATTATTCATTGTCTACAAATTTTGAAGGCGACCAGATAGTTGTTGGTTGTCCTATAGCTGGTGAACCAGGTATTGTTTATGTTTTTGATAGAATGGTTGAAGCTTTCATTGCTACACCAAATCAATCTGTATTTACTGTTGAGCCAGGATTTGATCCTAAGACATTGAAGGTTAAAAAGAATGGAGTGTTATTAACTGACACCATAGATTATAATACCTTTTCTGTAACAGGTAGTGTTGTACTAACGGCATCAGCAGCCGAAGGCGATTTGATAAGAATTGAAACTAGCGAATTTACACAGATACAAGTATTGGCTACTGTACCTGATGAGGGCAGAGCAGACTTTGATGACTTTATAGACACATCACATCCAGACGATCAATTTGGTTATGCAACGGCGATGGGCGCAGAGTCAAATGAAATATTAGTAGGCATGCCTAACTATGATGGTGATGCGGCGGTTGATACAAATTATGGTATTGTTTATTACTATGTCAACAGAGCTAATCGTTTTGGTGCCACACAAAACCAAGATAGATTTGCTAGTGTTACAGTTGGAGACAGCATAAGAATCAACAATATCATGGTTACCTTCACCGGTACTTCAGTGTTTGATGTCGCACTCGATATCAACAATGCAAATATTCCGGGTGTTGAAGCTACTGTGGTTGATGGAGAAATTATTATTACAAGCGATAGCAGAATAGATTTTAATAAGCTATCCGTTAAGCCAGGCCGCAGAGTAACCGGTAATACTGGTTTTGAAGATTTAGAATTTAATACATATGAAATTGCATCTAGTATCAACAGTCCTATTGATGTCGTTAACGGTAGATTTGGTGAGTCAATTGCAGTAAGCCCGGACGGTGTCTCGGTTGTTATTGGTAGTTCCGTAAACAATACTTTTGTCACAACTACGTTTGACTCTACTAATGACGCAACTACGTTTGATGGCAATAGCACAAAATTTGGCAGCTTTATTGAAGACTCTGGTTCTGCAATAGTATTTGAATATATTCCTGTATTGAATGAAACGATCACAAACATGGGATCATATGTTTATGCTCAACAATTAGTTGGACAAGATTTAGAGCCTGAATCACAGTTCGGCAAAAGTGTAGCAACCAATGGACAAACGATTATTGTTGGTGCACCTAAGGATGATGTATTTGGTATTGGTTCAGGTTCAACACATACATTTAGAAATTCCACAAACAAGAATGCGTGGGATACTTTAAGATTTGAAGAAGACAAAGTTGATATTGAAGCCATCAACAAGGTATACTTATACAACAACAATTCAAAATTTATTACTAAGGTATTAGACTATATTGATCCTGTTAAGGGTAAAGTATTGGGTGATGCAAAACAAGGCATCGACTTTATGACATCATCTGATCCTGCAAAATATAATGTTGCTGTTAACAATGTTAACAGAGCAGAAGAGAAATTTATCTGGAAAGGTGAGCGTGTTGGTCGTGTATGGTGGGACTTGTCTACAGTGCGCTACTTAGACTATGAACAAGATACAGTTAATTACAAGTTCAATAATTGGGGCAAGGTATTCCCAGGATCATCCATTGATGTTTATGAATGGGTAGAGACTGATGTGCTTCCATCACGTTATGTTGCAGCAGGATATGACGGTGTTCCTAAGAACGAAGATGATAGCTTGTTCACACGGGTTGAATTTATCAACACACAAACAGGTATAACAGAAGTAAAATATTACTACTGGGTAAAGGATAAGATAGAAGTTGATACAGTCAGATCTCCTTTTAGAAGATTAACCATCACACAAATTGCAGACATGATTGAGAATCCTAAGGGACAGGGCATTCCTTATGCAGCGTTCTTAGATGGCGGATCAATGAAGTTAGTTAATATTACAGATTCATTAACAGGTGACGACATTATCCTGCATGTTGACTATGATGTTATTCCTAATAAAGATGTCATTCACTCTGAATACACATTGATTCAGGAAGGCGGCGATACAAATGTTCCGCAAAAAGTGTTGAATAAGATTACAGATAGCTTGGCTGGTATTGATAGCAGAGGACTTGCAGTTCCTAACCCTGATTTACCAGTAAGTCAACGTTATGGTATTGATATTCGCCCACGTCAATCAATGTTCATTGATAGAACACAGGCTGTAGAAGAATTGGTAATTGAAGTTAATCGCTTGTTTAAGACATTGCGTATAATTGATTTACGTGCGATGCCATTGATGTACTCTTCAGAAGAATTCCCGGCAGCTAACTCCGGTGCATATGATGAAGCAGTGGCTGACATTGAAACGTTACAACTGATCGATGTCAATGCACAACCACAGGGTTACAAAGTTCTAGTAGAACAAGACTCTACAACAAATAACTTCTGGGTAATTTACGAATTAAGTGGAACTGAATGGGTTGTTAACCGTGTCCAGTCTTTCGATACCACACGTTATTGGGATCCAATTGACTGGTACGAAATAGGGTTTAGCGCAGACACAACAATAGACATTGAATTACAAACTCGTGTACAGATTAACACCTTGCAAGTCATTGAAAATGGTACGATTATTAAGGTGCTTGATAATGGTAACAGCCAATGGGAATTATTACAACAAACAGACACTGGTCTAAATATCGTTGGTGTAGAAAACGCCACATTAGAATTAAGTGATAGATTGTATGTACCGGATTTTGGAGCTGGCTATGACAGCCTAGGTTTCGACTTAGGTACATTTGATCCATCACCACAGGAAGAAACAAGACGTATTGTCGAATCTGTATTGAATGAAATCTTAATTGATGAATTACAGACAGAGCGCAACCGCTTGTTCTTTGTATTGGTACGTTACATCTTGTCAGAACAATTCTATGTTGACTGGATCTTTAAGACATCCTTTATCAGTGCGAAGCAGTCATTTGATAGACTTGAAGAACTTCCAATCTTTCAGAAGGACAACCAAACATACTTAGAAGATTATATCAACGAAGTTAAGCCATACCACACTAAGATTCGTGAGTACTTGCTTAACTACGTTAAGACAGAAACATGGGACGGTGACGTCACAGACTTTGACTTACCTGCATACTATGATTTCAACTCTAATATTTTCCGCTCACCATCTGGCGAGCAAACAGAAGATCCAGAGTTGTTGAGCACACAACCAGAATACAACCAGTGGTTCAACAACCACAAGTACATCGTATCTAGTATTAGCGTAGAAGATGGCGGTAGTGGTTACAACGATGAGGTGCCACCGGCAGTAACAATCACAGGCGGTGGCGGTACAGGTGCGACTGCGGTAGCAGTGTCTGTTGGCGGCGTTATTACAGAAATCAATGTAACAAATTCAGGTAGCGGTTATACAACAACTCCTACAATTGGATTTGACACAGGCGCAGGCACAGCGGCAAGAGCTTACCCGCACCTAACAAACGAAACAGTTCGTAAGATGAAGATGACTATGAAGTTTGATAGAACTACATATGATACTGATGTCCTTGAATGGATGCCTAATACAAACTATGAAGAAAATGATATCATTACATTCAATAGCAATCCATTCAGAGCTACAGCAGACTTCCAGTCTGGACAAACATTTAGCGTAGAAAATCTAGCAGTTGTTCCGGCAGAAGACTTCACAAACGCAAATGACAGAACATGGGCTTATTACCAACCTGGCCCTGGCTTAGTTGGTCGAGACCTAACACAAATCTTCCGTGGATTAGAATACCCAGGCGTACAAATTGTAGGCCCGCGTATTGAATCAGGGTTTGATAGTTTTGGTTTTGATAACGAGGGCTTTGACCAAGAAGCAAACGACACAATCGATACAATAGTAGACGGTGGCACACTTACAACTAATTTTGATGGCATACGTCCAGGCGAGATGGATTTTGACGGCGGTGCGTTTATCAGCACCTACAGCACATATGCTCCAGAAGAATTATTGCCTGGCAGAGTTTTTGATACATTAGATTTACAAGTCTATTCACTTGTAGGTTCAGACTTTGAAGGCGACGGAGCTAACACTCGTTCTAGCTTTAGAAGCCATTTGGGTGACAATGTCACTGATACATTCTTGTACGCGGAAGTAACAGAAAAAGATACTGATATTATATTTGTTTATACTAAAAATCTTGGCAACCAGCAAGAAGGCGTTGACTACACTGTAGATTATAATGCTAAGACAATTACATTTACTACACCACCGGCAGCAGGTGATACCGTGGGCTTCTTTGTTACTGACCACGTAGGCACAGGCACAGTATTCAATCAGGTGTTTATTGGTAATGGTGTAATAAATTCTTGGGACATTCCATTGCCAATCTCTGCTATTGATACATCCTTTGTAACACTTAACGGTATACGAGAATTCAGTACCATTTCAAGTGTAGATGCATTTACAACAAGAGTGACTATTGGTGCACCACCTCCGATTGGTACACGAATTCACGTAAGAGCCTTACAACATGCGGCTATCACAAGTGATCCAATCAGCTACATTGAACGTGAAGGATTTGTAACATCAGGGCCGGCAGATTTAGAATATGAAACACAAAGCCCTACATCTATCTCAGGACCACAGGCCCACAAGATTGTTGTAGAAAAAGATGGTGAACGTTTAGTTCCACCATCCATTGAGTACTGGTTAGGTGACAGCGGTAGAAACAGATTTGCTACACCTCCATTGCGTGTGCTTTCACCAGCGGCTGTTACCCTGGCTGACATTGAAGTATACATTGACGGAAATATAGCACCTCCTGGTTCTTGGAACTTGGTACCATACAATGCAGGTATTGACACAGATAGTAGACGTGTAGACTTCTTCCCTGCTCCAGCAGCTGGAGCAGAGGTAGCAATTGAATTGAGCGCAGAAGCTGATTATGTATTGATTGATAATAATGGAACGGTGCAGGTGAAACCATCCGTTGGTATAGTTGGCGGCGAAAGAATGGATTACACTAACTGGACTAACCACGATCCAAGACGCATTCTTACTAAGATTTATGAACCAGCAGTACAAGACATTGTCTTGCCATGGTTCATTGAATTGCCACAGGGCTTTGATGTTGGCGGATTTGACAGTGTTAGCTTAGATGGACCAATTAGCTTACCGCCAATTGGTATATTTACTGCGCCTGCATACTTGTGGGTTACATTAAACGGTGTACGTTTATTCCCTAACATTGATTTCACACTTGATGCAAATACATCAAGTCTAGATCTAGTTGTACCTGCTAACCCAGGCGATGTATTGGTCGTAACAGCATTTACAGAAAACTTACAGAATCCACCTATTGCTTATCGCATGTTCCAAAACATTGCAGGCGATGTGGAATACTTGCGTATTGGTGAAAGACATACAACTCGATTAGTTGAAGACGTAGAGCCAGATGATGTTTACATTAGATTATTAGACATTGATGCTGTACCAATTCCTGACCCATCAAATGTAAGACCAGGTGTATTGTTTGTGAATGGCGAGAGAATCATTTACTATGGCAAGGGCGCAACAGGACCTACACATCCTGAATTCCCTAACATGCCAGCGAACAGTATCTGGCATTTATACAGAGGTACACAAGGAACAAGTATCCCGGCGATACATCCTGCCGGTGACCGTGTTGTTGATGGTAGCGTGGATCAACGTGTACCTAATACAACTAACACTCGTATTGATACAGTGATTGAACCTTACATTGTTTGGAACGAAGTTGTAAACACTAACGCTGAGTTAAATGCATTGGTATTCCAAGCATATCGTCCAGGTGCAAGAGTATTGGTATTGCAGCCTGACGCTGTAGAAAATACACAAGAAGTTTATATATTAGAAGAACCATCCCCAGGTAATTTCCTATGGGTATTAGAGAATGTCTACATTGACACAACCTGGTATGACGCTGGTTCAGGTACCGTTACTAACGGATTAGGATTACAGAGTGCAGAAACACCGCAGGCAATCTTCTTGAAGGATGCACCTGCGTTTGTTCCTGACACAACATAGAGTTGATAAATAACACAAATGAGTGATACAAACGAACAACACGTGGATGAAGATTCAGGCATCTTAGTAGAAGAATTTTTAAAGATGACGGATCCTGAAACAGGTGACGTTATATATGAGGGAAGAGCATGAATCATTTAAGTCCAGTAAAAATTGAAGGCTTTATTAAGATCTTTGAGCCTGAGACTGGAAAGGTTTTAGTAGATACGCATAACGCTATCCACTATGAGAACATTTCAGAAGCATTAGCATTAAGTTTGGCTAATCGTGAAACTGGTTTTATCCATGAAATGCATTTCGGCAATGGTGGTACTTCTGTTGATCCAACAGGCGTTATTGCTTACTTGCCTCCTAACACCACTGGTCAAAACGCAGATCTTTATAACCCAACCTATTACAAAGTAGTTAACGACTTGAGCTCGTTAAATACAGATCCTACACGTAATAGATTGGAAGTGCGACACACCTCAGAGGCAGTGTTTACGGACATCTTAGTAACCTGCTTATTAGACTTTGGTGAGCCAGCAGGACAGGCAGCATTTGATAACAGTCAAAACCTAGATGGTGAGTTTGTATTTGACGAACTGGGATTAAAGGCTTGGAGTGGGACTGAAGGTACAGGTAAATTATTAACCCATGCAGTATTTCACCCAACACAGAAATCTTTGAATAGATTATTACAGATTGATTATACCTTGCGTATACAATCATTAACCAACTTGAGTTCTAATGCATAAAAACATATTATAATAGCATTAGATAAATAGTTGTAACTTAGAATATATTGGAGCACAATAAAAAATGGCATATACTATAAATTTAACCAACGGTACTGTTTTAGCAACAGTTGCTGATGGTACAATTGATACAGATGCTACCAATCTTAAACTTGTAGGTAAGAACTTCACTGGTTATGGTGAGATCCTTAACGAAAACTATGTTCACATGTTGGAAAACTTCTCCAACACTACTGCACCAACCTCTCCTTTAACAGGCCAGATTTGGTGGAACAGTGACGTTGGTGTTTTAAACGTATATGACGGAACACAGTTTAAAGCGGTATCTAGTTCTACTGTAGATGTAGCAGAACCAACAGGCGCTGTAGAAGGTGACTTGTGGTGGAACTCTGCAGACGATCAGCTTTATGTTTATAACGGTACTGTTTGGGTATTAATTGGTCCTTCATTCTCAACTGGTTCAGGTACATCAGGATCAATTGTAGAAATTTTAACAGACACAGGCACAACAGATCACGTTGTTGTTACTTCTTTCGTAGCAGATACAAGAGTAGCAATTACAAGTAAGGATTCAATCTTTACGCCAGTTGACGCACAAATTTTTAATGACTTTGGTGATATCCGTCCTGGTGTTAATTTAGTTTCAGACGTTGAACTTCCAGGTGCACGTTTTGTTGGTACTGCTACTAACGCAGACTTATTAGATAATTTGGACTCAGCGCAGTTCTTACGTTCTGATGTTGCAGATATTACAACAGAAGAACTTAGAGTTCAAAACGATACAGGTCTACGCATCGGTGGCGCGGACGAAGTACAAATTAGCGTTGATTCAAACAATGCAAATATTTTTAACAGAAATGTTTCATCCTCAATGTTTATTGGTACTACAGACGGCGGCGCTGCTGAAAGAATCTCTATCACTATTAGTGGCACTAACGGTAACGTTGGACTTAACAACAAACAAATAACAGATTTAGCTGACCCAACATTAGATCAAGACGGTGCTACAAAAGCATATGTAGACGATGCAACAACAGGTGATCTTGACGGTGAGCCAATCTTTGCTGACGGTACAACTGAAATTGCAGCTGACATTCTTCCTGATGCAGACAATGCATGGAACTTAGGCTCAGCACCTCGTAGATTTGATACAATTTATGCAACAACTTTTGAAGGTTTGGCTACATCAGCAAACTACGCTGACTTAGCGGAACGCTTTGCAGCAGACAGTTCTTATGCTCCAGGAACTGTAGTTATGCTCGGTGGTGTTGAAGAAATTACAGCAGCCAACGAAGAGTTAAGCAACGATGTATTTGGTGTTATTTCAACAAGACCTGCTCACTTAATGAATGCGGCAGCAGGCGATAACGAAACTCATCCACCAGTAGCAATGAACGGTCGTGTACCGGTTCGTGTTGTTGGTGAGGTAAAGAAAGGTGATCGCTTAGTAAGCGCAGGCAATGGAATTGCTCGTGCCGCTAGTATAGACGAACTTACGCCTTTTAATGTTATTGGTCGCTCTCTTGATGACAAGCACACTAAAGGTGAAGGCACGATTGAAGCGATTGTTAGCATGAAATCATAATAGGGAATATTAAAACATGGCATACACACAAGGCGACGACATTTTAGACGATCACTACAATGATTTCGCAGGCGATTTAAACTCAATTTGGGGTGTTGGCACAGGCGACACTGGTTATGGACAGAGCGGTTCACTTTCAACTGTTTCTCCTGGACAAGACGTCACAGCTACCCAATGGGCTAACTTATTGAATCGCATGGATACAATTGCGTCACATCAAGGCACAACTATTACAACAGTAACTAATCCTGTGACAGGTGATGATATTGCGGCTATTGCTTCCATTTCAAGTGATATCGCTTTATTAGAAACTAACCGCTTAAATGCTGCTGGAACTGGCGCAGGAACAGGCCAAAGTGTTTCTAATTCAGGTTCTACTTGGACAAACGCATTAGTACATGAAGTTAGACTTACATGGCCTTCTTTCAATCAATCCCGTTACTTCTTTAATGCCGGCGGTTACATTACAATTAACTTTGTACACTCCGGTGGTTACTCACACTCTAAAGAATTAAACTGGGAATCATTGATGAATGATATGGGCGACTTCCGTATTAACTATACTGACAATGAACAGGTTGGCGGTGATGGTCTTAACTACGATACACATAACAGCGGTTTGGGTTGGATTGACATGACAACTTCTTACCAAAC
>JAAUXZ010148709.1_pt1 | contig 11406 bp, 8 predicted proteins | sample 7278131 | NCBI WGS metagenome assembly JAAUXZ01 (sample SAMN14350119, study PRJNA611818) | marine sediment metagenome | isolation source: surface marine sediment (3m) | place: French Polynesia: Moorea | collected 2018-08
CCTGTCCGGGCGGCGTATGCCGGAGATTATTTTCGTCACCGCGTACGACGAGTTCGCGCTGAAGGCATTCGATGCGAATGCGCTCGACTACCTGTTGAAGCCTATCAACGACGAGCGACTGGAAGAGGCTATCCAGCGTGCTCGCAAGCACTGCGATGAAAAGCTCGCAGATGAGCACCGCGACAAGCTTCTCAAGTTCGTTTGCGAACTGACCGGCAAGGAACTGACGCTCGAATCCGCGCTTGCCCGGGCGAGCGGCGATCGGGTGGGCTATCCCAAGCGTATCGCCATCCGCGACGGCTCCACGAGCAACTGCATAGACGTGGATGCCATTGACTGGATCGACGCCGCAGGCGATTACATGTGCGTACATGCGGGTGGTGACACCTTCGTTCTGCGGGGGACGATGAAGCACCTCGAGGAGCTGCTGAACCCGGAGATGTTCGTGCGCGTGCACCGCTCAGCCATCGTGAATCGCCACCGCGTAACGTCGATGCGGCCGCACCGGAACGGCGAGTATTTCCTGCAGGTGGGCGAACTGACCGAGCTCAAGCTGAGCCGCAAATACAAGGGCAACCTGGAACGTCTCGCAGACCGGGTCTGACCGAGAAGAGGCGACGTTAACGCCTCGTCGCGCGCCCGGAACGCCTCATCGCAAGGGCCGCAACCAACCCTGAAGCCCGGTTCTCTAAAGGGTATTGATCCCCCGGGGAACCGTTATGACGCTGAAACGCTGCCTGCTAGCCGCTGTGCTGTTGCTGTTCGCTGGTGAGGCGCTCGCTGCCTACACGGTCAACGGCCAACGGAAATCCTTCGAGATCTATCGCACCGACTCGCCTCCTGTCATCGACGGCATCCTGGATGACGCCGTCTGGCAGGATGCCGCAGTCGTCGACGATTTCCACCAGACCGTACCGACCGAGGGCGCGCGTCCAACCGAGCGAACCGTCGTGCACGTCACCTACGATGACGAATACCTGTACATCGCAGCGAACCTGCACGACAGTGATCCTGCCGCGATCCAGGCCAAGCAGATGATCCAGGGGAAGCTGTTCTGGTCGGATGATCGTTTCTGGGTCACGCTCGACAGTTTCAACAACAAGCGCAATGACTATTTCTTCCAGGTCAACGCCAACGGCATTCGCCGCGAGGCGCTGCGCGAGAACAACGCGAGTTTTATCGAAGAGTGGGCGACGATCTGGCTTGCCGAATCGCAGGTTCACGATAACGGCTGGTCGACCGAGATTGCCATACCGTTCAAGTCGATTTCATTCGCGCCCGAGTCGGATACCTGGGGCATCAACTTCGGCCGCGGCATCGTGCGGAAACAGGAGTTCAACATGTGGGCGTCGCACGAGCGACAGGACTGGCCGGCCTACGGCGGAGAGGTCACGGGCATCGGCGAGATCGAGCAGGGGCTCGGTCTCGATATCGTGCCATCGGTGAACGTGAGCCAGAGTCGCGATCTCGTCATTGGCGCCGATCACAGTAACTTCGAACCGTCGCTCGACGTGCGCTATCGTATTACGCCGTCGCTCAGTGCGACGTTCACGCTGAACACGGACTTCTCGACGGCCGAGGTCGATGAGCAGCAGGTTGCCCTCGACCGTTTCTCGCTGTTCTTCCCGGAGAAACGCGACTTTTTCCTGCAGGATGCCGGGATCTTCGAATTCGGAAACATCGAAACGAATGGCCGGCCGTTCTTCTCGCGTCGCATCGGGCTCAGCGACGACGGGCGGGCCGTCGACATCGTCGGCGGAATGAAACTGACGGGACGCATAGGTGATTTCAATCTTGGCGCACTTGCCATCCGCCAGGACGCGATTGGCGATGTGAACGCCAGCGACCTGTTTGTCGCGCGCGGATCCTACAACGTACTCGATGAATCCGCAGTCGGGTTCATCCTGACGCATGGCGATCCGACGTCAAATGACTCGAACACCGTGGCTGGCGTCGATTTCCTCTACCGGAATTCGGACGGTCCGTTCGGCGAAATCCTGACGGGCCGGTTCTGGGCGCAACAAAGCCGAACGACAGATCTCGACGGCGATGACAGCGCGTTCGGTGCGTTGCTGGAGATTCCGAGCGACCGTTTGTCCGCGTACCTCGACGTGCAGCAGATCGAAGAGAACTTCCGGCCCGCGCTCGGTTTCGTCAATCGTGCCGGTATTCGCCGCTACGGCGTCGGCAGTCGTTACCGGGTGCGGCCGGAAACCGGTCGCTGGCGGGCGATCAACTTCAGGGCCGACTATATGGCGGTCACGGACATGGACAACAATCGGCTATCCGAGCAGCTGACGTTCATGCCGCTCAGCTTCTACTCGCACCGTGACGACTACGTGTTCGTCGAGTGGTTCCGCAAGAAGGAAAACGTGCGTGAGGACTTCGAGCTCTTCGGCCGACTCGATGTTCCTGCCGGCGACTACGATTTCGAGCGTGTGCGCGCGGAATTGCGTACGGGTCAGCAACGGCCGCTGCGCCTGATCCTCGCCGTCGAGGACGGTGGCTTTTTCGGTGGCGACCGCCTGCTCAAGTCAGTCGACCTGCAGTGGCGCCAGTCGGCTTACCTGTCCCTGGGCCTTGGGTTCACCGAGAACGTTGTGGATCTGCCGAGCGGGAGCTTTACGTCCCATCTCGCCAGCCTGCGTTCCGACGTCGCTTTCAACTCGCGCTGGTCATGGAGCAACCTCGTCCAGTACGACAACACGGCCGACGTTATGGCGATCAACAGCCGTCTTCGCTACATCCCGGAGGCTGGCCGGGAGGTGATACTCGTGCTCAACCATGGTGCAGACGTCGACCTCGATAACCACCTGTCGAGCACGCGGTCGGACCTCAACCTCAAGGTGTCGTATACGTTCCGTTACTGATCATGCCGAAGAGCGCGACGGCTCGAACTGCGCGCGGATAAGGTCCATGTGCTGCTGGAAGCGCAGGCTCTCCGCCAGCGGCACGACTGCCGACTCCCTGCGCCGGTCCACGAGGTCCTGGTTCACGGCCTCGATCTGGTAGTCGAAACCCCGGGTCATGCGGCCATCGTCGAAACGATCAACCATCTCATCGAGCACCCAGAGCTGGCACTCATCAGCTCGCCAGAAGTTCGGGATCGCCACGTAGGCCTCATCACCGATGATGTAGGCCCAGTTCTGCAACTTGGCACGAAAGGATGTGCCGAGGGTTGCAACGAACCCGGAGTAGTCGAAGATAGCCGCTACATCGTCCTCGACGCCGTTCGGCGCGTGACGCGATACAACGGAGATACGCTCCGGATCCTGGCCCGAGAACAACGCTGCAAGCGCGACCGGGTAGACACCCATGTCGAGCAGGCAGCCGCCGGCAAGGTCCGCATTGTATTCGCGTTTCGTTGACGAGTATTCGACCGGATAGCCGAAATCCGCCTTGATCTGCACGAGGTTCCCGATACGGCCCGCATCGACCCATTGCTTCGCCTGGCGGATAGCGGGGAGGAACCAGGTCCACATCGCTTCCATCAGGTACGAACCGGATTCGCGTGATACGTCGATCAGTGTCCGGCATTCGGCCGCGCTGGTCGTGATCGGTTTTTCGCAAAGCACGGCTTTCCCCGCCCGCATCGCATCGCTGGCGTGCTGCAAATGCAGGTTGTGAGGTGTCGCGACGTAGATGGCGTCGATGTCCGGGTCCGAATACAGCGCCTCGTAGCCTTCGTAAGCGCCCGGCGCGCCGTAGCGTGTGGCGAATTCGCGCGCCGATTCGCCACTGCGGGCGGCGACGGCCCTGAGTACTCCGCTCTTCGTCGACGGCATGTCCCCGGCAAACGTGTGCGCAATGCGTCCGGCGCCGACTATTCCCCAGCGAATCGTATCCATCTGTCCAGTCTACTCCTGAGCGTTTACGATATGTCGATCGCGATCAAACAGGTTCGTGTCAGTGCCGCGCAACAGAATTCGCAACCCGATCCTCAGAGGATTCAACCCGGACCCATCGATCTGCAGGGTCGGTGATGAATTCTACCTCGCCGTCTCGACCTTCGAGTGGTACCCGGGTGTCCAGATCTATCACTCACGCGATCTCGCGAACTGGCGCCTCGTGGCGCGCCCGTTGAATCGAGCGAGCCTTCTCGACATGCGCGGCGTGCCGGATTCATGCGGCGTATGGGCGCCCTGCCTGAGCTATGACGATGGTCTCTTCTGGCTCTGCTATACAAACGTCAGGCGCTTCGACGGCAACTTCAAGGACACCCATAACTACCTCACGACGTGCGCGACGGTCGACGGTGACTGGTCCGAACCGGTCTATCTCAATTCCAGCGGTTTCGATCCCTCGCTGTTCCACGATGACGACGGCACGAAATGGCTGTTGAACATGGCCTGGGATCATCGAGCCGGGCGCACGCCTTTTCGTGGCATCGTGATGCAGCAATACGATGAGAAGAAACGTCAGCTCCTCGACGCTCCCGCGCTGATCTTCGAGGGAACGGAAATCGGCTGCACGGAAGGGCCACACCTGTTCAAGCACGATGGCTATTACTACCTGGTGACGGCCGAGGGAGGGACGGGCTACGGCCACTGTGTCTCCATGGCGCGTTCGCGCTCCATCGAGGGCCCGTACGAGCCAGACCCGTCCGGCCCGATCCTGACGGCGCGCAACGAACCGGACTGGCCGTTGCAACGGGCGGGTCATGGCGACGTTGTTCGCGCACCCGGGGATGCGTGGTTCCTTGTGCACCTTTGCGGCCGGCCACTCCCGGGTACACGACATTGTCCGCTCGGCCGCGAGACAGCTATCCAGAGGGTCACGTGGACCGAGGACGGCTGGCTGAGGCTGGAGAACGGCGGGATACTCCCGGACGTGGCGATCGACGGTCCGGTTCTCGAGCCCGATGACCCGATCGAGCCCGTGTCATACGACAATTTCGAGGCGGACGAGCTTGATCCTGTTTATCAATGGCTGCGCACCCCTTACCCGGAGATATTCAGCAATCTTCGCGAGCGCCCGGGTCACCTGCGAATCTACGGCATGGAATCGCCGGGCAGCCTTTTCAACCAGGCACTGATTGCGCGGCGGCAGACTGATTTCGTGTTCCAGGCCACTACGGTCATCGACTTCGCTCCGGACAACTCGCAGCAACTTGCAGGACTGATCTGCTACTACAACAGCAGCAAGTTTCACTACCTCTATGTCTCGACCGATGAAGATATCGGGCGGCACATTGGCGTCATGAGTTGCGAAGCCGAGGCGTCAACGGCCGTAACTTACCCGATAGAGGACGAGCGCATTGAGCTGCCCGCCGACGGACTTGTCTGGCTGCGCGCTGAGGTCGACCATGCCGAGCTGAGGTTGTCCTATGCACTGGACGGTGAGACATGGAATGAGATCCCCGTCGTCCTCGATCACAGCCTGCTATCTGACGAGGCCGGTTTCGAAAACGCTGAGCAGTTCACGGGTGCGTTCGTCGGTCTGACCTGCAACGACCTTACGGGCGGACGCAAGCACGCGGACTTCGAGTTTTTCAGCTACTACGGCAGAGACGCGCGCGCCTAGCCTCTCGGTGGCGCGACGCTCTGCCGGACCACGAGCTTGTGCGGGACTATCTGTGATTCGCTATTGCCGGCGCCCTCTTCGATACGACGGCACACCCTGTACAGGACGCGTTCGCCGATTTCCTCCGCCGGCTGCCTGATGGTCGTCAGGGGCGGGTCCGCAATCTCGGCGTAACGAATGTCATCGAATCCGATCACCGACACGTCATCGGGGACAGTGAGGCCAGATGCCTTGATTTCGTGCATGCAGGCTATGGCCATCTCGTCATTGGCGCAAAATATCGCAGTTGGGCGGTCGGGGCAGGCCAGCAGGTCTCGCGTTGCCTGGCGTGCGCCGGGGATGGTCATCTGTCCCTCGACGACCCAACCGTCACAGATTGGCAGTTCGGCCTGTTTCATGGCAGAGCGAAAACCGATTTCGCGGTCCTTGGTCAGCAGTGACGACTCCTGCCCGCAGATCATCCCGATACGCTCATGACCCTGGCTGATCAGGAAGTTAGTCGCATCGCCGGCGGCAGCAACGTTGTCGACGCGCACGCTCGGCAGGTCCGCGAGGTCCGGCGAGACTTTCTCGCAGCCAACGACGATGGGCAGGTTGCGCCGGCTCCTGGCGGACAGGACTTCGGTGCCGTAGGGCGATATCGAGCCGAGCAACACGATGCCGTCGGTCTGGCTCGAGACAAGCATGTGGCTGACGTCATCAGCCGTCATCGTGTTGGACTGCGTCTCCTCGATTACCACCGAGTAACCTTTCGCTTTCGCCGCTCTCTTCACGCCGCGCATGAGTGCAGAAAAGAACGGGTCGCCAACCGATGGAATGACGACCATGATCAGGTTCGTGCGACCGCGACGGAAACTGTGCGCGATCGTGTTGGGCGAGTAGCCGGTCCGGGTAATGGCGTCCTGTACCTTGAGCCGCGTGCTCTCCGTGACCTTTTCCGGATTGTTTATGCAACGGGAAACCGTTGCGATCGAGACGCCTGCGAGGTGGGCAACTTCCTTGATGGAGACGTCAGGCATTGGCAGGTTGCCCCCAGAACGGTCGGTCAGGAAGCGTCACGATCCCCTTCTCATAGTGGAGACCGCCCGGCCGGTCCGTGCGAATCAGCAGCGGACCGTCGATGTCGACGAAGTCGCAAAGTTGTGCGATGACGTGGTGAGGTGCCATTGCGAGAGAGGTGCCGCCCATGCAACCGACCATGAGCTTCATGTCGGCGTCGCGCGCGGCCTGCGCCAGCTTCAGGCCGTGTGTAAGGCCCCCGGTCTTGTCGAGCTTGATGTTGATCATCTGGTAGCGCTCGACGGCCTCCTCCAGTTCGCCGAGGTGCAGGCAGGACTCATCGCTGCAAAGCGGTAACGGTGCGTCGTAGTTCGCGAGCTCCGCATCGCCGCCGCGCGGCAGTGGTTGCTCGATCATGCTTACACCGAGCGAGGCGAGTTTGGGTGCATGCTGGCACAACTCATCGAATGACCAGCCCTGATTGACATCGACGACGAGCCGCGCATCGGATCGCGCGTCGCGTATCGCAGCGATGCGCTCGACTGGACGGTCATTGTTGAGTTTCACTTTGAACAGCGAGATGTCTGGCGCCGCGGCGGCCTTGGCTGCCATTGCTTCGGGCGTATCCTCCAGCCCTATCGTGAATACCGTTTCGATGGGTCCTTCATCGACGCCAGCCAACCTCCAGGCGCTCGTACCACTCAGCTGGGCATCGAGGTCCCATAACGCCGCGTCCGCCGCCATGCGCGCGCCGCCGGGCGGCAGAAGTTCGAGCAGGGCATTTCGATCGGCGCCGGCCGACAGCTCGGGCGCAATCTCCTCGAGCTGGCGCGTCATCGATTCGGGCGTCTCGTCAAAGTAGTAGACGCCGAGGGCTTCGCCACGACCGATGTACCCGTCCTGCTCGATTTCGCAGACCACGCAGGGGAAGTCGTGCCAGACATTGTTGGCGATGCGGAACGGGATGATCGAAAGCCAGGATTCGGTGTGGATGGAGACGCTACGTGTCATGGTGTGTGCTTCAGCATGAAATTGACGATCGGAGAGACGCCCGTCGCGATCGGGTCCACGCACGGCAGTGCAAGATTGTGCTGCAGCTCGCCGAGGTAGGTGTCGCGTTCGAGATCGCTCATACGGGAGGTATTGACGCTGACGCCGGCACAGAAGCATCGTGGCCGGGTACGGCGAGCCAGCCGCAGGGCATCATCGATTACTTCATCGAGTTCGGGTATCGGGTAGTCGCCTCCGACTTCGAGCGTATGCGTACGCGTTGCGTCATGACAAACGACGATGGCATCTGGCTGTGAGCCATGCAGCAGTCCGAGCGTTACCCCGGAGTAGCTCGGGTTCCAGAGGGACCCCTGTCCCTCGATCACGTCCCAGTGATCGTCATCATTGTCAGGCGAGAGCATCTCCGCCGCACCCGAAATAAAGTCGGCAACGACCGCATCGACCGGGATACCTTCACCGGCGATCATGATGCCGGTTTGCCCCGTCGCACGAAATGTCGCCTTGATGTTGCGACGCTCAAGCTCGCGATGTGTCGCGAGCGCCGTGTATTTCTTGCCCACGGCGCAGTCGGTACCGAGCATAAGGACGCGCTTGCCGCTGCGCGGCGTGCCCAGCCCGACAGGAATGCCCGGTGGTGGCACCCGAACATCGGTCAGCCTCGCGCCGCTCCGGTGCGCGGCGGCGACAAGATCGGGCATTGACGTCAGCCGGGTGTGCATGCCGGAAGCGATGTTGACCCCCGCACTGGCCAGTTCGATCAGCTGAGGGACCCAGTGATCCGGAATCTGGCCGCCGGCCGAAGCGACTCCGACAATAGCCGTTTTCACACCCGCATCGACGGCTTCGGCGACAGACATGTCCGGCAGGCCGATATCAACAGGGCATTCTGGCAGGCGCATCTGCCCGGCACAGAGCTCCGGCCGCCAGAAGGCGATGCCGAGCCCGGTCTTCGCATGATCGTCATCAGGCACGTCGCCGAGATACAGCAGGTAAGGCGGCTCTAGACTGACGGTCGTGAGTGGCATGCCGGTGTTTCCCCAGTTGGATTGTCTGATAGTGTAGCCGCATGGATTCGTTAACAGAACTCGCGAGTATCGTTGACGTCAAGCGTGTGCTGCCACCGGATGCCGTCGCGGAGCGTGCGACCAGTTACTGGAACAGTGCGCCAATGCAGGCGCGCGCGCTCGTGATGCCGTCGACAACCGCTGAAGTCGCCGCGATTCTGCGCGCCTGCAACAATGCGGGCCAGTCGCTGATCACCCAGGGCGGCCTGACGAATTGTGTCGAGGCGGTTGAGCCGACGACCAACGATGTTGTGCTGTCGACCGAGAAGATGGGCGGGATCGTCGAAATCGATCATGTCGGTGGTACCGCCGTCGTGGAGGCGGGTGCCGTGCTGCAGACCGTGCAGGAGACGGTGGCCGCCGAGGGCCTGTACTTTCCGCTCGATCTCGGTGCAAGAGGCAGCTGCACGATCGGCGGCAACATTGCCACGAACGCGGGCGGTATTAACGTTCTCCGGTACGGGATGATGCGAAACCTCGTGCTTGGTCTCGAGACCGTGCTCGCGGACGGCACTGTTGTCTCGTCCATGAACCGCATGCTCAAGAACAACGCCGGCTTCGATACGAAACAGCTGTTTATCGGCTCCGAGGGTTCGCTCGGTATCGTCACTCGTGCCGTCCTTCGTCTCTTCCCGTTGCCACAGACTCGCCAGGACGCGCTGGTCGGGCTCACCAGTTTCGACAAGGTCGTCGCGTTGCTTGCGCGACTGAAGTCAGAGCTTGCCGGCACCCTGAGTGCGTTCGAAATCATGTGGAACGACTATTACGCGGCTGTGACCGGAGACGGCTGGCATCGTGCGCCGCTGGCTCGTGACTACCCGTACTACGTCGTCTTCCAGGCGGAAGGCAGCGATCCTGACACCGACGAGGCCCGCTTCGAGCGCGTGCTCGAGGCGGTGCTCGAAGACGGCATCATCGCGGATGCCGTGTTGCCGAAGTCAAAGGCCGAAGTTCGCAGTGTCTGGTCGATCCGCGAGGACTTCGATGCGCTGATGCAGATGGAGCCGCTGTACCTCTATGACGTCAGCCTCCCGATCCGGGACATGGAGAATTACGTGAACGAGGTCTACCGGCTTGTCGAGCAGCGCTTCCCGAATGGCAAGGCCTGGACGCTCGGTCATATCGCGGACGGCAACCTGCATTTCTTCATCTGGCCCGGAGAAGAAGGCGACCATTACCACGCGGCGAATGAATGCGTTTACGATCCGCTACAGCAATACGGCGGGTCCGTATCGGCCGAACACGGCATTGGCGTCGGCAAACTCAGGTGGCTGCCGCACAGCCGCAGCCGGGCCGACATCGAGTTGATGCGCACATTGAAAAGAACCCTCGACCCCAGGGGCATACTGAATCCTGATCGAGTAATCCCATGTTGATCCGAAAGACCGCAATCGCCGCAGTACTTCTGGCGGTTGCAGCGAGCGCGACAGCGCAGCTCGCACCCGAGGAATTTACATCGAAATTCATCGAGAATTTGCGGCAAATCAATGCCGATGTCGGAATCAAGGATGTCGAAGCCCTGCAATTTGTCGTAACGACGCAGGAGGGTGACGAGCACAAGGCATTCCTCGACAACGCCTACGATCTCTATCTGCAGGATGAGGCGGCGCTGCAAGAGATCATGAATCAGTACGCTGATGCCCTGCTCGAATCGGTAACTCGAGTCGAGCCAGAACTGCTTGCGGAGAATATCGTGCCGGTCATCAAAGCCACGGCCTGGCTCGAAGAAGTTGCGAGGGTCACAAGGGAGCAGGGGCAGGATTCGGAACCCAACCTGTTCACACAGCCGTTGGTCGAGGGTCTCGTTGTCGTATACGCGGAGGATACGCCGTCGAACATCCGCTATATCGGCCGCGAAGACATCGAAGAAACAGGCGTCGGTCTTGAACAGGTAGCTACACTCTCTATCGATAATCTCTTACAGCGATTGCCCCAGATAGAGACACACGGAGGGGAGGGACTCTACATGGTGACGGCGGGTGGCAACTATGAGCCGAGCTTGCTGCTGATCGATACCATCTGGAACGCCGACAATTTTGATGTACGTGGCGATATTGTGATCGGTGTGCCGGCGCGGGACGTCTTGCTGGTAACGGGTTCGGAGGAAACCGAAAGTCTCTCGAGACTCGTCGCATTCGGTGAGGAGATCTACGCGGAATCGCCTTATCGCCTGACGACCAACCTGTATGTATGGCGTGACGGCGCGTGGCAACGGCACGAGCACTAATGTCACAACCTGCCGGGTTCCTATAAACAAGAACAACAGGGGAGTTCAATGCAAAAACTCGCAGCTTTTGTCCTGATGGTGTCCATGACGGTCTGCCTCGCGCTTCCGCGCGACGCCGCGGCGGAGGATCATCAGAAAGCGGTGCTCGTCACCGGCGCCAGCTCCGGTATTGGCCTCATGACGGCCAAGCACCTCGCGAGCAAGGACTATTTTGTGTACGCCGGCGCGCGCAAACAGTCTGATATCGATGCGCTCAACAAGATCGACAATGTCATGGCAGTCCGTCTCGACGTCACGGTCCAGGAGGACATCGACAAGGCCGTCGATCTGATCGAGGCGGAGGGGCGCGGCCTCTGGGGCATCGTCAACAATGCGGGTGTAAACGTCATCGACCCGCTCATAGAGGCCGACGAGTCGGATCTCGAGTGGCTGTTCAACGTCAACGTATACGGCGTGTTCCGGGTCACGAAGGCGTTTGCGCCGATGGTCATTGAGTCAAAAGGCCGCATCGTCAATATCAGCTCGATAGCCGGCACGTTGTCCGGTGGTCTCGACGGCTATGGCATGTATGTCATGAGCAAG
>JAAUXZ010038093.1_pt1 | contig 11405 bp, 12 predicted proteins | sample 7278131 | NCBI WGS metagenome assembly JAAUXZ01 (sample SAMN14350119, study PRJNA611818) | marine sediment metagenome | isolation source: surface marine sediment (3m) | place: French Polynesia: Moorea | collected 2018-08
CCAGGTGCTCTCCATGCTTGACATACTGGAGACGAATGAAAACCTGGAACTGGTTTATCTGACAAACCCTGGCTCATCACAGCAGCATATCCTCCCCCAGGACCATCCCCGTATTCACCAGGTCCACAAACCGATTCATCAGAGAGAATTTGTGCAACAGATACAGGCAGTTCTGGACGGTATCAGCACGGATGTGGCTCAGGAAGAAGATGCTAAAGAGTCTCCGAGTCGTCTTAAGGGCCTGAGGGTATTACTGGCCGAGGATAACGCTGTTAATCAGCTACTGGCCCATGAGATTCTGCTCAAGCTGGGATGCACGGTCGAACTGGCAAATAATGGTATTGAGGCAATTGCTGCTATCGAGGAGAACGAATTCGACCTCGTCCTGATGGACTGTCAGATGCCAGAAATGGATGGTTATGAGGCAACCCAAACCCTGCGTGACTGGGAGGCAGTTCAGGGCAGGCCCAGGCTCCCTGTGATCGCCGTCACCGCAAATGCCCTGGTTGGCGAAGAAGAATCCGTGCTGGATGCAGGCATGGATGACTATCTGTCTAAACCCTTCAGCATCAGCGACCTTAGCGATCTCCTGAAGAAGTGGGCACCAGACCGCAAGGTTGGTTAACCCGACTCATCCAGACAATGAGTTAAACACAGACGGGCAAGCTTACGAGATAAACATAATTTCGTAGTACTGAACCGGGGGACTCATATGCTGACAGGCATGCCAATCTGTACCGTTTCTAACACGACCAATTTAAGCGTAGTAAGGTAACTTGCCCCTTCTGATGATTGCAAAGATTGCGCTGGTTCGGTAACTTCACTTTCATTAGGGGTATTAATAACTACAAAGCAAACCTTGGGATCTTTTTCGCAGTGAGAAGAATATGCACTATCTGCGCGTCTCGATAATTCTGTATCTCTTCTGGTTGATACTCTCGGGCCATTTCAGCCCCCTGTTACTCACCCTTGGTGCCCTGTCCGCTATGTTATCGGCCTGGTTGCTATGGCGTATGGATAAGGTAGACACAACATCTGTTTGCCTGGTACCCAGCCTGGCCTTTTTAAGTTATGGATTCTGGCTTTTGTGGGAACTGGTCAAGGCCAATATCAATGTCGCCCGCCGCATCTGGGATCCGGCCCTGCCCGTGGAACCAGGTTGGGCACGGTTACCCGTCAATGTTTCAAGCACCATGCAAAAGGCGCTTTACGCTAATTCCATCACGCTTACCCCGGGCACCCTGACCGCGGACGTGTTTGATGATCATTTCCTTGTGCACCACCTGTGCAAGCAGGGCATAGAGGAATTACGCGAAGGTGAGATGGAACGGCGCATTCGCCGTACCGGGATTTAAGTATGCTTAATGCCGCGGTTCTCGCCATTATCGTCACCATGGTTCTTGCCCTGGTCCGCGCCTTCATGGGGCCGACAGCCTATGATCGCCTGCTGGCGGCCAATCTATTCGGCACCAAGACCGTACTGCTCATTGCCGTGGGCGGCCATGCCCTGGACTGGACCGGTTTCCTGGACGTGGCACTCCTCTACGCCATGGTCAACTTTGTTGGCACCATCGCGGTCATGCGTTTCTTCGAATATGGCGCAGGGGAGGAAACCAAATGAGCCTTCTACTCGATAGCCTGAGTGCGCTATGCCTGCTGGCCGGCAGTTTCCTGTGTATTACCGGTGGTGTCGGTTTATTGCGCCTGCCTGACTTTTTCTCCCGAGTACACGCTGCCGGCGTCACAGAAACCCTGGCTGCCCCACTGTTACTAACCGGGCTCATGCTGCAGATGGAATGGTCCCTGGAACTGCTTAAGGTCCTGTTGATCATGCTGTTTATACTGGCCACCAATCCAACAGCCAGCCATGCCATGGCCAAGGCCGCCCTGCATGGCGGCCAGGGACCAGAAGACGAAACCGGAAAGGAGGATAAGGTATCGACATCCTGATCGATATCCTGCTGCTGGGATTCCTGGTCATTATCGCCGTAGCAGCCATTCGCATGCGTGACCTGTTCGCAGTCGCGATGATGTTTGGTATCTACAGCCTGCTGACCGCTGCCCTGTTTATGGACCTTGACGCAGCAGATGTGGCATTCACCGAGGCGGCCGTTGGCGCCGGGGTAACCACGATACTACTGCTTTCGAGCCTGCGCCTGACTGGTCGCTGGGAGCGACGCCCCAAACACGGCCCCTTGCTGCCACTGCTGGTAGTGGGCGTAACCGGTGCAGCCCTGATCTATGGCACTCTGGATATCCCCCATCTGGGTGATCCCCAGGCACCAGTACACCAGCACGTGGCCCCGCACTATATCGAAAATGCGCCCAAGGAAATGGGTATCCCCAATATCGTTACCGCTGTGCTGGCAAGCTATCGTGGCTTCGACACCCTGGGTGAAACACTGGTGATATTCACCGCCGGGCTGGGCGTGTTCCTGTTGCTAGGTACCAGCAGAGGACAGGGCACTCCTCCTGGTCAAACAGCCATCGGGGCACAGCCAGTCTTGCGGCTGGTGGTCAAGGTACTCATCCCCTTCATCCTGCTCTACGCACTCTATGTCCAGTTGCATGGTGAATACGGTGCTGGGGGTGGTTTCCAGGCCGGGGTTATTTTTGCCACCGGCATGGTGCTCTACGACCTGGTATTTGGTGATGGCGATGCCCGCCTGGTGGTACCCGCCCGATTGCTGCCGAAGCTGGCCGCTTTCGGCGTCCTGGTGTATGGCAGTGTCGGCCTCTATGCCCTGCTTCATGGGCGTCCCTTCCTGGACTATGCCGTGCTGGCTGAAGACCCGGTGGCGGGGCGGCATATCGGTATTCTCCTTGTTGAACTGGGTATCGGTGTCTGCGTGTTCGCCGTGGTTCTGAGTATCTTCTATGCCCTGTCCGGACGGAGGCGACAGCTGTGAGCGACGTGTCTGATCTGTTCAATTACTGGGTCGTGGTGTTCCTGATGATGGCGGGCTTCTACGTTGTCATTGCCCAGGGCAACCTGATCAAGAAACTGATCGGCCTGGGGCTCTTCCAGGCCTCTGTCTTCATCTTCTACATCTCGCTGGGTTTCGTAGAGGGCGGGATCGCGCCTATCCTCGAGGAAGGAGTAACGAAATATGCCAATCCGTTGCCCCATGTACTCATCCTCACCGCCATCGTTGTTTCTGTAGCTACCACAGCGGTGGGTCTGGCCCTGGCGGTGCGCATACACGAGGCCTATGGCAGCGTCGAAGAGGATGACATCCACGCTCTTGACCTCCAGGCAGACGACCCGGAAACAGCAAGCACTGATAAGCCGGAGGACCTGCCTTAGTGAACCTGGTAGATCACCTGCCCCTGCTGGCGATCATACTGCCACTGCTGGCCGCACCGGTCTGCGTGCTTGCAGGGCGTGCTGGTGTAGCCTGGCTGATCGCACTGAGCAGCAGCGTTCTCAGTCTGGCCGCTGCGGCTGCCCTGTTGCAGCGGGTTATCCAGGAAGGCACCGTTAGTTATCAGCTGGGTGGCTGGGCGCCGCCATGGGGCATCGAGCTTCGCGTCGACCTGCTTGGCGCCTACGTGTTACTTATTGTCTGTGCCATCGCTGCGGTGGTGATGGCCTATGCTCGTCGCAGTGTGACACGAGAAATCGAGGAATCCCGCATCCCCGCCTTCTACGCCGCCCTGCTGCTGGTCTGTGCAGGCCTGAGTGGAATCACGGTGACCGGCGATGCCTTCAACCTCTTCGTATTCCTGGAGGTCTCATCCCTTGCCTCCTATGCCCTGATCAGCATGGGGCGCGACCGCCGGGCTATCAGTGCAGCCTTCCAGTACCTGGTGATGGGCAGTATCGGCGCCACCTTCATCCTGATCGGTATCGGTTTTCTCTACCTGATGACCGGCACCCTGAACATGCAGGACCTGGCGCAGCGCCTGCCTGAAGTAGCAGATACCCGCTCGGTACGCGCTGGCTTCGCATTTCTGACCGTGGGCATCGGCCTGAAGCTGGCGCTGTTCCCCTTACACTTATGGCTGCCCAATGCCTATGCATATGCGCCGTCTGTAGTCAGTGCACTGCTGGCCGCCACCGCCACCAAGGTGGCCGTCTATGCCCTGCTCCGCTTCACCCTCGATGTGTTTGGTGTGGACTTCTCCCTTGGCGATATGCCGCTAAACGTATTACTGATCCTGCTTGGATCCTTAGGAATCCTGATTGCCTCCCTGGTTGCCGTTTACCAGGATAACGTCAAACGCATGCTGGCCTACTCCAGCGTAGCCCAGGTCGGTTACATGGTCCTGGGTATCGGGCTGGCCTCTACGGCCGGGGTGGGCGCCGCCATTCTCCATCTGTTCAATCATGCCCTGATGAAAGGGGCCCTGTTCCTCGCCCTGGGTGCCGTGGCCTATCAACTGGGCCGTGTGGGCCTCAGGGATATTGCCGGGCTCGGGCGTAGCATGCCCTGGACCATGGCAGCGATTGTGATCGGTGGCCTTAGCCTGATTGGTGTACCGGGCACGGCCGGCTTCATCAGCAAGTGGTACCTGGTGCTGGCCATCCTGGAGCAGGACCTGTGGCCTCTGGCCGTGTTGGTTCTGATTGGCTCGATCCTCGCCCTGTTGTATGTATGGCGCCTGGTGGAAGCTGCCTATTTCCAGCAACCTGCCGAGGGTGCAGTAGTACCCCGTGAGGCGCCATTGTCCCTTTTACTACCAGTGTGGGTGCTGGCCGCAGCCAATATCTATTTCGGCCTGTTCACTGAGATTAACGTCGATTTGGCCCAGCAGGCAGCAAGTCAGTTGCTGGAGGGCCGACCATGACCGTACAGGCCCTGTTACCCTGGATCATCACGCTACCCCTGCTCACAGCGATTGCAGTCCTGCTGACCGGGCGCTGGCCCAACCTGCGTGAGTCCGTGAGCCTTGCCGCCGGCGTGGGACAGTTTATCCTCGTGGCGCTGATGGCCAGTAACTGGACGCCAGAAACGAGCAGCACACTGGTACTGGCAGAACCTATCCCGGGTATGGCCCTGGCCCTGTCACCGGAACCCTTGGGGATACTATTCGCACTGGTTGCCAGTTTCCTGTGGCCGGTGACTACCCTCTACGCCATCGGCTACATGCGTGGCCACGGTGAGAAAAACCAGACCCGCTTCTATGCCGCATTCGCCATCTCCATAAGCGCAGCCATGGGCATCGCCCTTGCTGCCGACATGCTGACCCTGTTCATCTTCTATGAGGTGCTGACCCTGGCCACCTACCCCCTGGTCACCCATGCGGGCACGGACGAGGCACGTCGTGCAGGGCGTGTTTACCTGATACTGCTGATGGGCACCTCGGTAGGCCTGTTACTATTCGCGATCATCTGGACATGGCAACTCACGGGCACCCTGAGCTTCACACCGGGTGGGGTATTCGGCCCTGAGACTGATGGCCTTTTGCTGGGTGTGCTACTCATGCTTTACGTGCTGGGTACAGGTAAGGCAGCATTAATGCCCTTCCACCGCTGGTTACCTGCTGCCATGGTGGCACCCACCCCGGTGTCTGCCCTGTTGCATGCGGTGGCAGTGGTTAAGGCCGGTGTCTTTACCATTCTCAAGGTAGCTGTCTATATATTCGGACTGGACACCCTGTCGGGATTAGCTGCAGCGGATTGGCTGGCCGCCCTGGCGGGCCTGACCATTCTGCTGGCATCGCTGATCGCCATGACCAAAGACAACCTCAAGGCGCGACTGGCCTATTCCACTGTCAGCCAGCTTGGCTACATCGTGCTGGGTGCCATGCTGGGCGTTGCTGCCGGTGTGGTCGGCGGGGGCATGCATATCGCCATGCACGCCTTCGGCAAGATCACCCTGTTCTTCTGTGCCGGCGCCATCCTGGTCGCCGCTCACAAGACACGGGTAAGCGAACTTAATGGACTGGGACGGCAGATGCCACTGACCATGCTGGCATTCACCATTGGAGCTGTATCCATCGTCGGTCTCCCCCCGTTTGGTGGCACCTGGAGCAAATGGCTATTGGTGCAGGGGACCCTGGACGCGGGCATGTGGCTGCTTACTGTCGTACTAATGGTGAGTTCTCTGCTGAACATCCTTTACCTGCTGGTGGTTCCGCTGCGGGGCTTCTTTGCGGCACCGGCGACTGAAACGACCGGCATCCGCGAGGCGCCATTACCCAGCCTGCTAGCCATAGGTATCACCGCCTCGGGCTGTCTGCTGCTGTTCTTCTACGCCGAGCCAATATACCGGCTGCTTGAGGGAATCCTGTTATGAGCGAAGAGCGCAAGTATCTGTTCGATAATCCGCGTAACACTCGACTAGTCGTCCGCGCGCTGGTCGCGGCCTGCGTGATACTGGCCGGGCTGGACCTGGTGCTGCATCGTCATGGCGAGCACCCCTGGGAAGGCGTGATCGGCTTCTATTCCCTGTACGGATTCGTTGCCTGTGTGCTTCTGGTGCTGCTGGCCAAGGAAATGCGCAAACTGGTGATGCGCGACGAGGACTACTATGAACGTCGGGGGCAAGACGATGACTGATCTGCTTGCCCCGGTTCTGCCCCTGTTCCTGGGCGCAATCCTTTCCGGTTTCACCCGTGGCTGGCTTCGTGCCGTAGTGATGATGGCCGCGCCCGTGCTCGGAGGCCTGGGTGTGTACCAGCTGGAACCCGGCACCCTGATACAGGCCGAGTTGTTCGGCATGACCCTGACCCCGGTGCGGGTGGACTCCCTGTCTATTCTGTTCGGCTACCTGTTCCATCTGGCTGCCTTCATCGGCGTGATCTATGCCCTGCATGTGCGTGATCGCCTGCAGGACGTGGCCGCCCTGGCCTATGCCGGTAGTGCGGTAGGCGCGGTGTTCGCAGGTGACCTGCTGACCCTATTCATCTACTGGGAACTGATGGCACTGACCTCAGTGGCCCTGATCCTGGCACGGCGTACAGAACAGGCCTTCGGCGCCGGCATGCGCTACCTGGTGATGCAGGTAGGCTCTGGCGTATTGCTACTGGCAGGCACCATTATCTATGCCTCCAGCGGTGCTGGCCTGAGCTTCGACTATATCGGCCTGGATGCCCCCGGCAGCTGGCTGATCTTCCTCGCCTTTGGCATCAAGAGCGCCTTCCCTTTCCTGCACAACTGGCTTACCGATGCATACCCTGAGGCCACACCAAGCGGCACTGTCTTCCTTAGTGCCTTCACCACCAAGGTGGCGGTCTATGCGCTTGCACGCGGTTATGCCGGTACCGAGATCCTGGTCTACATTGGCGCCCTGATGGCCTGCTTCCCCATCTTCTATGCCGTCATCGAGAACGACCTGCGCCGGGTACTGGCCTATAGCATGATCAACCAGGTTGGATTCATGGTAGTGGGCATAGGCATCGGTACTGAACTGGCGCTCAACGGTGCCGTGGCCCATGCCTTCAACGACGTCATCTTCAAGGGCCTGCTGATGATGAGCATGGGTGCTGTATTGCATGTCACCGGCGAAATGCGCGGCTCGGAACTGGGGGGACTGTACAAGAAGATGCCCAAGACTGCCGTGCTATGCATGGTAGGTGCGGCCTCCATCTCTGCCTTCCCCCTCTTCAGTGGCTTTGTCAGCAAGTCCATGGTGATGAGTGCTGCTGTAATGGAGGGTTATGACTGGGTCTGGCTGGCTCTGCTGTTCGCCTCTGCCGGCGTTTTCCACCATGCCGGCATCAAGATTCCTTTCTTCGCCTTCTTCGCACACGATTCACGGTTTGTAGCTGAGGCCCGAGAGGCGCCCAATAACATGCTGATCGCGATGACAATCGCGGCCGTACTATGTATTGGCATCGGCGTTTACCCGGTATTCCTCTATGACCTCCTGCCTTTCGAAACCGGCTACACCCCCTATGATACAAGCCATGTTCTGGCCCAGATGCAATTACTGGCCTTCTCCGCCCTGGCCTTCACCTGGCTAAAACTGGCTCATATCTATCCGCCAGAACTCAAGTCCGTGAACCTGGATGCCGAATGGCTGTACCGGTACGTAGTACCTGATGCCATACAGAAGTTCATGGTCCGGCTGACCTCGGTAAAAGAGCAGACAAGCCGATACACGCAGGCTGTACTAGGCATGGCACAACGCGGGCTGGCCCGTCACCACGGAGAGCATGGTTTACTGGCCCGTACCTGGCCTACGGGTAGTATGGTGTTGTGGGTAGCGGTGCTCCTGGGGTTATCCCTGGTGCTGTACTACTTCTAATTTACGGCCGCAGTGCCCATCTACTGCATCCCAATTTAGCCGGCTATAAGCGACGCTTTCCAGACAAGCGAGTCATGACTGTTTCGGCCTCGTCAGGAGTAATTTTACCGATACCTCAGGTGCCGAATTGCACTGGCTTGAAGGTCACTCAGTTCACGATGGCCTGATTGTAGCCCTCCCTTGAAGGAACAGATGAAAACCAGGACAGCTTGTGGATTTCTCTGTCTCCGTATCAATCCTGATCCTATTAATTTGAGCAACCCCTGATCCATATCAAGGTAAATCCGCCTATCTGAACTATAAAAAATAATAACCCTATCAAATATAGGGGTTTAGGAGGTGAAAACAATGAAAACGATAATTACTAATTCAATAACGGTCCTATTTGCTTCTCTTGCCATATGTTTTGCTACTAGCTTGGGCGCAGCAGGTGTTTCCCCACTCGTATCAACAGAATGGGTAGCCGATAACCTAAAAGGCATCACCCTGATAGACGTGAGTAAGAAAGGTTATGCTCAGGGGCATATTCCTGGAGCGGTGCATCTCAAGTGGGGTAGCGAAGTATTTGCACCGGAAACCGATCACATGGTGCTTGGGCTAGCAGAGATTGAGCGCGTAATGGGCTCTAAGGGTGTAACCCCACATGATCATGTCGTTCTATATGATGGCGATGAGAAAAAACCGCATCATGTAACGCGTGTTTACTGGACCATGAAATACTGGAATTTCCCCAAGGTCAGTATCATGGATGGCGGGATTTACAAGTGGAAACAGGAAAAACGCCCGGTAACTACCGAAGCTACTAAACCATCCAGAATCAGGGCTGAGGTAGCTTATCCACCAAACACCAGGATTCGGGCTATGTATTCGCCCCATATTACTCATGCCCTGGCGACTGGAAAATCAGTGATTCTTGATTCTCGACCCAAGGCCTATTTTGATGGTGAAAAATATAGCCTGAAAAAGTGGGTACGATCAGGGCATATCACAGGCTCTGTAAACCTGGCTGCACTTGGCGCGGCAAATAAAGACACTACATACAAACCTGTCGAAGAACTCAAGGCCATGCATGAAAAGGCCGGATTAACTGCTGATAAAAGCATCATCACTTACTGTGATACTGGTGTACTGGGCACACATTCCTGGTTTGTCATGTCCGAGTTGCTCGGTTATAAGAATGTCAGTGTATACGATGGTTCTATTCGAGAATTTGGCAACTGGTTTGACACCCCAATGCAACCTGGTGTGGTTGGTGGGGAGTTCCCGAAAGGCCCAATTCAGGAGCTACAGGGAAAAGTTAAATAGGATTAACGCTTATGCTTCTTTGATGTGTGGTGATACATCTTCACCACACATCAGCTCTTTCACCTGAAACGACAACCTTAGTTATTAATCGCTAATAGCGGATGTCATCAAGCCGGGGATTAATAGTGAGGAAAAAGTAGCCCTCGCAACCTGTCATAGCTCCAAACAAGCAGCTGCCAGGCAATAAAACTGCTGAACCTTATATCGTCTATTTGAAGGCTGAACAGTAGCCGATGATTACTGTAAAGCCAGTTATAGGCCGTACCATCTAGAGAGTTATTAAGCGGGTAATCCCTGGTAGCATCCAAACTCCCGGTAAAACGGCTAAAAAGCCTAACTATGGCAATAATACGGAATAAAGATTACAGGCATAAAAAAACAGCAGATTATCTCTAACCTGCTGTTTTTCAAAATATTTGGAGCGGGAAACGAGATTCGAACTCGCGACCCCAACCTTGGCAAGGTTGTGCTCTACCAGCTGAGCTATTCCCGCTTAGAAGAGCGCGTATTCTAGGGAATTCACCGAATCTGTCAAGCCCTTACAGAACAAATATGAATCTAGTCTGACATCTGCCCTTTGCTGGAAAGCAGGCAGATCATAGGGCTTATGCGCTAGTAATGGCGCTGCCTGCCGAAGAAGGCATAGCTTAGGTGACCAATGCCGGCATAGGCATATAGCCACACCACTATCGTCGAAATCTCTCGCTCATAAAGATCAGCAACTATCAGATTAACGAAAATAACCATCAGCAGAATATATGCACCCATAAGCCCGGCAAAGATACGCGCAGGTTCGCGTTCATGCATGAACATTCTGAACCAGAGGAACAACTCAAATCCGACCAGGAAGAACGGACCCAGAAACACCTTGAAATCATACCCAGCTGGGTATTCTCCGATGACCTGCCCAGGATTCATGGCGTAGACGACCATGTTATAGATGTTCAGAGCGATAAAGAGCCATATCGCAGTGACAAAGAATAATCGCAGCATCATTCAGAAATACTTCATGTGTATCTGAATCTAACTACCAACTTCCATGAAGGTAATACTGACACTATTTTCTTCAGTGAACTCCTGAATCGCGACAGTGACCACACCATTTTCTCTTGGTATCGAGATGGCTGTTTGCCGGCCCAGTTCAGATTGATTAGACATCACTTCGTAAGGATAGAGGCTAAGGGCATCTTCATAGAAACTGACGACCTCATCAAATGAATCCGAGGTACTGTACTGCCTGAGGCTACCGCTCATAAAGCCCATCATGCTTTGCTCCATGCGCTCCCCTTCCATGGCTCCAGGATATTCGGGTATATCCAGTATGGAAGGCCCGTTATCTGAACCACCACAAGCCGCGAGCAGCAGAACCACTGCAAGGGCAAGAAGATAACGAACATGAAATATTTTCAATCGAGTAATCATTGAACGCATCCTATTTGATCCAGATTCATTGCCCCGTTGGCAGGCTTAATAATAACCCGATAGGTAGGCAGCCGGGCAATACCGCAATCGAATTCCTGTACCGCTACAGGTAAGCATGTTTATACATGAACGTTTATTAAACGCACTCAGGATAAGCCTGGAGCGGTTTAATCTACACGTTTACAGTTTTCAGATAACAGTCATGCAGCTTTAGAAGGCTATCGCCTACCGCCTGTGGATCCCCAATTATCCCAACTCTTGTCTCAAGGTTTATCTTGTCACGTATTGCCGGGCTTTGCAGGACCCATATGATATTTGCCTCATTGGCACTTGTAATCGTGTACTGGGCATAGGAGTGCCTGAAGCCTTTTATGCTACGCATGCCGCTTTTTTTATATGAAGGCCAGTCACTCTCCTTGTAGCTTGAGAAGTTATATTGTTTTTTAAACTGACTCTTGTCCATGCAGTCGATGATATGTGCTC
>JAAUXZ010087866.1_pt1 | contig 11403 bp, 11 predicted proteins | sample 7278131 | NCBI WGS metagenome assembly JAAUXZ01 (sample SAMN14350119, study PRJNA611818) | marine sediment metagenome | isolation source: surface marine sediment (3m) | place: French Polynesia: Moorea | collected 2018-08
CTGCTCGATGTTCAGCGCCATGCCGAAGGTGTTGCCCGGGAACTCGAGCATCTCGCCGTAGCGAGCGTCGGCCAGACCGTGGATGCGGACGATGCCGTCCGTCAATGCGATCACGGTACCGACGTCGCGCGCTTGTGCCGCGGCCTCGAAGTTCTCGATACGCTCTTTAATCAGCTGGCTGATTTCAGACGCTTTGAGTGCCATTGGTTTTATCCTCTTTACTTGACCAGTGCGTTGGCCAGGCCCTCGAGCCGTGCACGCAGTGATCCGTCAATTACGACATCGCCGGCGCGAATCACGGCGCCGCCAATCAGGTTTTCGTCTATCTCCGTCGTGACGCGGACTTCACGGCCGAGCCGTTCGGTCAGCGAGCGTGCGATCTCCCTCGTCTGCTCGTCGCTCAGCGCGACGGCTGACGTCACGACCGCGTCGACGCTGTTCTCGACGCGCGCTTTGAGCGCGTCGAAATGCCCGGAGATTTCGGGCAGAACGGCCACGCGGCCATTCTCGAGCAGCAGCTTCAGGAAGTTGGCGCCGCGCTTGTCGTCGCCGGCCAGCAGCTTTGCACCGGCCTCTGCGAAAAGCCCGGTCAGGAACTCGAAACGCTGCTTGTCGTTGAAGTCGGGGTTGCCGAGGTATTCGACGAGCGCCCGATCGCCGAGCAGTTGCCCCGCTGTGGTCAGTGTTTCCGACCAGTCGTCGAGCTGCCCGGCGGCCTCGGCGACGTCGAAGATCGCCTGCGCGTAGGGCCTCGCTATCGTGTTGTTCTCAGCCACTTACAGCTCCTGTGCGAGCTTGCCCAGGATGTCCTCGTGCGCCTTGCCGTCGATCTCGCGATTCAGGATCTTCTCGGCGCTGGCGATGGCAATCGCCGAAACCTGGCCGCGCAGTTCCTCGCGGGCGCGATTGGCCTCCGCCTCGATCTCCGTCTTGGCCGCGGTCAGCTGCCGCTCCCGCTCCTTGACGCCGTCTTCCTTACCCTCGGCAACGATCTCGTTGGCACGGGCATGAGCCTGGTCCAGAATGCTGGTCGCCTGCTGGCGAGCTTCGGCGACTATGCCGTCTGCTTCGACCGCAGCCTGCTCCAGCTTCTCCTGGCTCAGGTCAGCGGCTGCCAGGCCCTCCTCGATCTCCTTCTGGCGCTCCTCGAGCGCGTGCAGGATCGGCGGCCAGACGAACTTCATGCAGAACCAGACGAACACGATCATCGCGATCGTCTGGCCTATGAGGGTTGCATTGATATCCACGTAATGCTCCTTCGTAGGAACGGCCACTGGCCGCGATAGCGGCTCGTTTATGCTCCTACGTTCCCGGATCGCGGCGAATCGCCGCTCCTAATGCTTAACCGCCCGTGGCTGCCTGCAGCTGGCCGATGAACGGGTTCGCGAACGCGAAGAACAGTGCGATACCGACACCGATCATCGCGACGGCGTCGAGCAGTGCGACGACGATGAACATTTTCGTCTGCAGCATCGGGGCCAGCTCCGGCTGGCGTGCAGCACCTTCGAGGAAGCGGCCGCCGAGCAGGCCCATGCCAACACCCACGCCGAGGGCGCCGAGGCCGATCAGGATTGCGACAGCGATCGCCGTCAAACCAATAACAAGTTCCATCAGTTTCTCCTAGGGAGGTTCAAGTTAAATCAATGCGATTCTGATGCCAGGCTCAAATAGACAATGGTCAGCATCATGAAAATAAACGCCTGCAGCGTCACGATCAGCAAGTGGAAGATAGCCCAACCGAGGTGCAACACACCTCCGAGAGCGCCGATCACTATATGACTGCTGTACATGATTGCTATCAGGATGAAAATGAGTTCGCCGGCGAACAGGTTGCCAAACAGACGCAGGCTAAGGCTGACGGGCTTGGCTATCAGCGCGACCGACTCGAGGATGAAGTTGAAGCCGATGACCACCGGTGCGACGAGCAGGCCGACGCCTTTGGTCGGCGGCGCTATCGGGTGCAGCGTCAGGTCCTTTACGAGGCCGAACGGGCCCTTGAAAATGGTCGTGTACACGACAATGAGTATGAACACGGCGATCGACATCCCGAAGGTGACGTTGACGTCGGTGGTAGGCACGACCTTCATGTAAGGGATGCCCAACATCCATTCGGCGATGACGACCGGGATCCAGTCCACCGGGACCAGGTCCATGAAGTTCATCAGGAACACCCAGACGAAGAGCGTCAGGGCAAGTGGCGCGATCAGGTTGCTCTTGCCGTGGAAGGTGTCCTTGACGGCGGAGTCGACGAACTCGACGATGATCTCGACGAAAGCCTGCCATTTCGTCGGTTTGGTCGTCGAGGATTTGCGGGCAGCAAGCCAGAAGGTGAGGCAGAAAATCGCCCCGAGGAAGACCGACCAGAACATCGAGTCGACGTTGATCGCCATCGGGTTGCCGGCACATGCGTTCCATACCCAATCGCCCGACTCGTTCGGGCAGACCTGCAGGTTCTGCAGATGGTGGGTGATGTAGTCGCTGGAAGTTTTTGGGCCGTGTCCGCCTTCAGCTGCCATTGCTTATTCTCTTTTCCTGTTCTTGTTCGTCCCGCATCAGGAGCCCGGAGAAGGTCACCAGCTGCGTCACGATAAATCCTGCAAAAAGCGCCGCTGCCGACAGCGGCCTGACCAGCACGAACACGAGACTGAAAAACAGCACGGTCAGCGCCAGCTTGCCTATTTCACCAATGTAGGCGGCCCGGACGAGGGCCTTCGCCCCCGGGTCCCGACGCGGCACCAGGAGCCTCAGCGCCAGGAACGCATTCGGTACAACCGCGGTCAGGTTGCCGAGCAGCGCGGAGTAGCCAACCACCGTGCCGTACATGCCCCAAAGAACCGCCGCCAGGCCTGCCCCGACCAACAACTGCCAAACGAGCACCTTGATGATGATGGCGGAGCCGCTTATCTGTGCGCTCTCGCTCATCGCTAACGGTGTGCCTCCGGCACTAAAAACGCCACGTCCATCGGGTCGACCGGCGGCTTGTGGCGCTGTGGTGTTGATGTATCCAGGCGGGCCTTGAAATAAGCGTGCGCATTATAGTGGCAGGCCCTTGAAAGGGCAATACGAAAGAACCCTACAAAACCGCTATTTGCAGCGGTTTCTTGCGGGTTTTTTCCCCGTTTCCGCAGTGCGACATGGCGCACATTCGGGCCGTGCCCGTGCAGGTATAAATGGGGCTCGTTGACCACTGTCAGCCGTCCGACATGCTATTGATTGCAAGTGAAACCATTCGCTCCAACCGGGCCCTGAATGACGTCGTTCGGGAGATGAGCTTTACGCTCAGCTACTTCGCCAGCCCGAAGAAACTGAGGGAGCTGATGCAGGGCCAGTCCCGGCGTATCGTGCTGCTCTCGGAGGGCGACCTGGTGCGCGAGAACCTGTCGATCCTGGCGGCCGCGGCGGAGCGCTCGGCGTTCGGTGTCGTCCTCGCTGCCAACCGGGCGAGCCTGCGCAGCAGCGACCAGGCCGAACTCGTCGACAAATTGGCCGAGCTGGATAACGTCGAGTGGGTCGGCGACGACTTCGATTTCGATCGCCTGGGCGGATCCGCGCGGCGCTGTCGGCGGCGGCTACTCAAGGTGTCTCGAGAGGACCTGGAAAAGGCACTGGACAACAACGAGTTCGTGCTGCGCTACCAGCCCAAGGTCGAACGCGTATCGGAGGCCGAGTGGGTGACGCGCGAAGCCGAGGCACTGGTGAGGTGGCACAGCCCGGAGCACGGCCTGATCGGCCCTCTGGAGTTCCTGCCCGAGATCGAGGCCTTCGGCCTGATGGGCGCGCTGAGCACCCTCGTCCTACGCGAGGCGTCGCAGCAACTATTGCGGTGGCAGAACAAAGGCATCGAGCTCAACTCCTGCATCAACCTGGCGTCGAGCCAGCTCAACGATCCGGAGCTGGCGGCCAGCTACGCCGCCATCGTCGAGGAGTCGGGCCTCGAATGCTCCCGCTTCACGTTCGAGGTCATCGAGCAGGACCTCAGCGATCCGGACGCGCCACACCTGCATACGCTCAAAGAGCTGCGCGAACGTGGCTTCCGGATCTGCCTCGATGACTTCCGCGTCGCGGCCACGTCGCTGGGTACCTTCGAGCAGCTGCCGCTCGATGAGATCAAAATCCATGCGTCAGCCCTGAAACGCGCCCAGCGCGACAAGGTCTCACTCACCGTGCTCGCCGCCGTGACGGGGCTCGCGCACAACCTCGGCGTTTCGGTCTGCGCCGAGGGCGTAGAGACCGAAGAGACCTATCACTTCCTGCAGCAGATCCAGTGCGACAAGATGCAGGGCTTCCTGATCTCGGAGGCCGTGCTGCCGAACATCATCCGGCGCACTTACTCCGCCGGCGACGATTCGGAGGACGTCGCCTGAGGCGACGACAGCTCACTTGATGTGTTTGAGGATGCCGTCGAGTTCGTCGAGGCTGTTGTAACTGATGACGAGCTTGCCGGCGCCCTTCTTCGTGTGATCGACGCGCACCTTGGCGCCCAGCTTCTCGGATACCTCGATCTCCAGCCTGCGAATGTCGGCATCGACGGCGACCGGCTTTTTCGCCGGCTTCGCCTTGCCCTTGTCGAGCATGCGGCGGACGAGGCGCTCGGTATCGCGCACCGACATGCCTCTCTTCACGACCTGGCGGGCGGCGTCGAACTGCTGCGTTGCGTTGGTGATCGCCAGCAGCGCACGCGCATGGCCCATTTCGAGCTGGCGATCTTCCAGCAGCGGTTTCACCTTGTCTGACAGCTCCTGCAGACGTAGCAGGTTGCTCACCGACGCCCGAGATCGCCCCACGGCCTCGGCCGCTTCGGCGTGCGTCAGGTCGAACTCGCGGATCAGCCGTTCGAGCGCCCGTGCTTCTTCGAGTGGATTCAGGTTCTCGCGCTGGATATTCTCGATCAGCGCCAACGCGATGGCGGACTCGTCGGGCACATCCCGCACGACCGCCGGGATCTCGGCGAGCCCGGCGAGCTGTGCAGCCCGCCAGCGCCGCTCACCGGCGACGATCTCGTAGCGCTGGGTGCCGCTGTCGGTCGTGCCGATCGGGCGCGCAACGATCGGCTGCACAACGCCCTGTACCTTGATCGAGTTGGCCAGGTCCTCGAGCGAGTCCTGACGCATGTCGACACGCGGCTGGTACTGGCCCCGTTGCAGCAGCTCGACCGGGATCTGTTTCAGCGTGTCGCCATCGGTCGCATCGGACACGGTCGTGGTTTCGCTCACGGGCTTGCTGAGTAAGGCGTCGAGCCCGCGGCCCAGTCGTTTCTTCGGTGTCATCGGTAGTTCCTAAACGGCTTTCGCCACGCGCGCATCCTCGCGCCGGAGCACCTCGCCGGCCAGCGCCAGGTACGCGATCGCGCCGCGTGACGAGCGGTCGTGCAGCAGCACCGGGCGTCCGAAACTCGGCGCCTCGGCCAGGCGGATATTACGCGGAACGACGGTACGGAACACCTTGCGATCGAAATGCTCGATGAGCTGCATCGACACCTCGTTCGACAGGTTGATGCGCGGATCGAACATCGTGCGCAGGATGCCGTACATCTCCAGGTCCGGGTTTACCGAGTCTCGAACCTGTTCAATGGTGTTCAACAGCGCGCTCAAGCCCTCGAGCGCGTAGTACTCGCATTGCATCGGGATCAGCACGCCGTCCGCGGCGGTCAGCGCATTAACGGTGAGCATGTTGATGGACGGCGGGCAGTCGATGAGGATGAAATCGTACAGCCCGGTGACCGGTGCGAGCGCTTTCTTGAGCTTCATCTCGCGACCGATTTCCTGCAACAACTTGACCTCCGCCAGCGTCAGGTCCTCATTGCCCGGCAGCACCGCGAAACCGCCTTCCGGTGGCGAGACGATGGTATCGGCGGCTGTCGCTTCGCCCAGCAGCACGTCGCACGCGGAACGCTCGACTTCCATCTTGTTGACACCGCAGCCCATGGTCGCGTTGCCCTGCGGGTCCATGTCCACCATCAATACACGCCGCTGCGTGGCGGCGAGGGACGCGGCCAGGTTGACGCAGGTCGTGGTCTTGCCGACCCCGCCCTTCTGATTTGCAACTGCAATAATTCGCGTCATGGCTCAAGCTCTTCGCAACAACACCGCGTGCCGCGACCCCGCATCCAGGCCCGGCACCTCGAGTTGCACGACCGAATGGTTCCACGCAGCCGTCAGCTGTTCTAGTTCTTCTGCCGGGTAGCGCCCTTTCAGCGCGACAAACACCCCGTCCTCTCCCACGTGGTGACCGGCGATTTCAGCGAGCCGCGGCAGTGCCGCCAAAGCCCGGGCAATCACCGTATCAAAGCGCCGGCCGGGTGCAAAGTCCTCGGACCTGCCTTTTGCGGCCTCGACGTTGTCCAGTCCGAGCAGGCCCGCGACGTGCTGCACGAACTGGATCTTGCGGGTGTTGCTGTCGAGCAGCGTGAAGCGGCGCTCCGGCTCGGCGATGGCGAGCGGCAGGCCCGGGAAACCGGCGCCGGTGCCGACGTCGAGCACGGTATCGCCCTCGAGCAACGGTCGCACCGCCAGGCTGTCGAGGAGGTGCAGGGTGACCATCTGCTGCGGGTCCCGCACCGCGGTCAGGTTGACGCGGCGACTCCATTTGTCGAGCTCTGCGAGCAGGGCGGCCATTCGCTCGGCCGCTTCGTCCGGAAACGTACCGGGCAGCGGCCGTATCGCCGCCGCGATTTCTTGGCTACGCATGATCCTATTCGCCGTTCAGCAGGTGTTCCCTGAAAAACAGCATCATAGCCTGCTGGTACTTGTCGCGATTCTTGCGCCGCTTGTAGCCGTGACCCTCATTGAGGGCGTTCATGTACCAGACGGTGTGGCCGCGCTCCCGCAGCGCCTCGACGATCTGCTCCGATTCGGTGACCGGCACGCGTGGGTCGTTCTGGCCCTGCACGACGAACAGCGGTATCGAGATCCTGTCCGCATTGTTCAGCGGGCTGATCTTCTGCAGGTGCGCTCGCATCACGGGATCACGCTCATCGCCGTACTCGGCGCGACGCAGGTCACGCCGGTAGTCCTGCGTGTTCTCGAGGAAGGTCACGAAGTTGCTGATGCCGACGTTGTCGACCGCGGCGCTCAGACGGTCGCTGTAATGGACCGCGCTAGCGAGCACCATGTAACCGCCGTAGCTCGCACCATAGAGGCCGACCTTGTTCTCGTCGAGGTCCGGCTGGGTCGCGATCCAGTCCAGCAACGCGCCAATGTCGCGCACGGAATCTTCGCGCCGATAGCCGTTGTCGAGGCCCAGGTAGGTCTTGCCGTAGCCGGCCGATCCGCGCACGTTCGGCCGGACGACCGCAACGCCGAGCTTGTTGAGCCACATCTGGTACGTGGCATTGAACACGGGGCGTGCCTGTATTTCCGGCCCGCCGTGGATCGCGATGATCACCGGGTGCGGACCGTTGCCTGGTGGCTTGTATACCCACGCGGGAATCTTCCGCGGCTTGTCCTCGACCTCGTCGAAGGTCGGGTAGTGGACGAGTTCCGGCGCACGAAACGTCGACGTGTCGAGCCCGCCGGCCTCGCTCGTCGTCCAACGCATCAGGTCCGTGAATTCCAGCGGCTCCTCGCCGAGCTCCAGCACGAAAGTATCGCTCGGGGACTGCGGCGTATTCAGCGTCATGCCCAGCCGCCGCCCGTCGGGGCTGAATTGCAGCCCGAATACGACGCCGGTCGGGATGCCGTGAACCTGCGTGTAGCGTCGCGTGCGGGTATCCATCAGGTACAGCCGCGAGCGGCCGTCCTCGTTGACGATGAAAGCAAGGCGGCGGCGGTCGGTCGAGATCGTCGAACCCGACACGCTCCATGGAATGTCCGCCGTCACGCGCTTCGGTACCGAGCCCGGTGCGGCCGGCATCCACGCGAGTTGCTTGAATTCGCTGCCACGGTCTGTCAGCAGCCAGATGCCGCCGCCCTCATCATCGAATGCGACGGGGCGATTGGCGCTGCCGTCGCCGCCGGCAAGCCGTACGGCCTTGCCGCTGTCGAGATCCAGCAGGTAAACGCTGGCGTCGGTGATACTGACGTACTTCATCAGCAACAGCTTGCTGCCGGTGGCCGAGAACTCGAACGGTTCCCACCAACTGCCATCCGACGCCTCGAGTACGAGTCGTGCGCTGTCCTCGGTGAACGGGTCCATGATCCATATGTCGTTCGCGGCGCCGTCCCTGCGCGTGCTCTGCCACGCGATGCGGCTGCCGCCGCGGTCCCAGATCACCGCCGTGTTGCGCGATTCGCCGTCGGTGAGCATTTCCGCATCGCCGGTGCCGGGGTCGAAGCGGAATATCTGCGAGAACTCGCTGCCACCGACGTCCCTCGTAAACAACAACTCATCGCCGCCGGGTTGCCCGATGACGGCGCCAATGGGTTCATCGTAGAAGGTCAGCTGGCGACGGGCGCCGCCCGGCTGGTCGATGCGGTGTATGGAGTCGACGTCCCCGAACCCGGTCAGCACGTACAGCCCGTCGCTGTCGGCGGTCCATGTTCGGAATTTCGCCGCACGAATGTTCTGGTAGCGCATCAGGCTGACCAGCACGTCACGCGGGATCTCCGGGATGTCCTCCATGATCAGCTTGCCGTCGAATACGGTCCGCCGATCGACCTCTGCCACCACCGGCATCGCCAGCAGCAACAGCACCACAAAAACAACCGGGGTCGAACCGAGGTTTTTCGGGACGAAAAATGGGGTCGAACCGAGGTTTAAAAACCTCGGTTCGACCCCGGTTTTCGGTTTTTTGGCTATGAGCCGCCGCCGAAGATCCAGGGGACCATTGCGCCGATCGCCAGCATGCCGACGAAGGCGCCGACGAGCACCGACGTTTCGCCCTTGTACCAGTGGCCGACGCCCTGATCGAGTCCGGGAGGCGCCGTCGATTCCTCATGCCGGATGGCCGAGATGATCAGCGCAACCGACAGCGAGACCACGCAGCCAATGAAGTTCCACCACAGCCAGAAGATGTGCGGCGCGCCGAGCCACAGGTAGACGTTTACGCCGACACCGGTGAGGAGGCCAACGTTGGCGCCCAGCGAGTGAACCTTGTTGAAGAGGATGGCTAGCAGGAACGTGGCCAGGATCGGGCCGTAGAAGACGGAGCCGACCTTGTTGATCGCTTCGATAACGGTCGGCGCGATATCGCCAGCGTAGATCGACAGCACGACGATGATGATGCCCCAGAAGAACACGGTGACTCGCGACCAGAACACGTAGCGAGCCTTTTCCAGTTCCTTGCCGGTGAGGCGCACATAGTCCTCGATGAGCACCGCCGACAGCGAATTGACGACCGAGCTCAGTGACGACATCGCGGCCGCGAGCAGCGCGACCACGAGGATGCCGATGATCCCGTGCGGCAAGTACTGGACGATGAACAGCGGCACCATCGTGTCGGGACGCTCGGGGTCAATCTGCGACAGGAACTCCGGGGTCATGACCGCGAAGGTGCCGAGTATCAGGCCCGCGGTGCAGTACAGCAGTACTATCGGGAAACGGGCCAGACCATTGGCAAGCAGAATCTGGCGCACGGTCTTCTCGCTCTTGGCCGACAGCGTGCGTTGCGCCTGCGTCTGGTCACAGCCGTAATAGGACGCATACAAGACGAAACCGCCGAAGATCATCGGCATCAGGCCCCACTCGTCACCCGAGAAACCGAAGGAATTCGTGCGCAGTACGGTCAGTCGCGTCGTATCGACGTTGGCCAGGAACGCATCGACGCCACCGAGATTGTAGAGCGCGAAGCCGCCAACCATGATGACGCCGAAGAAGATCAGGATCATCTGTATCGTGTCGGACCATACGACGGCCTTCATGCCGCCCTGGAGCGAATAGATGATTGTGACAACACCGATGATGCCGATAGACGTCATGAATTCGATGCCCATGACGCTGTTCAGGATCAGCGCCGTCGCGTAGATCGTGACGCCGGTCGCGAACGCCCGGCTCACCTGGAAGACGACGCTGATCAAGAGGCGTGTCCCCGGACCGAATCGCCGCTCGAGGTAGTCGTAGATGCTGACCACGCCAGAGCGATACAGCGCAGGTAGCACGTAGACCATCAGGAACAGCATTGCGAGGGGTACGGCAAACTCGTAGGACAGCCAGACCATGCCGCCATCCGGCCGCAGGCCGACGAATGCCGGTGCCGAGATGAAGCTGATCGCCGACAGCTGCGTTGCCATCGTCGATAAGGTCAGCGGGAAGACCCCCATCTCACGACCGCCGAGGAAATAGTCCTTCTTCGACTTCTGCTCTTTGAAGAAGTACCCGAGGCCGAGCAAGAACCCCAGGTAGCCGAAAACGATGATGAAGTCGAAGGTATTCATGAATATGCCTGATCGGGGTTGTTATTCTTCTGCGGCTATCCAGCACACGGCGTAAGGCGCCATCCTGTGCTGTCCGGCTGCGTATGACTCGCCGGAGACGAGGTCCTTTCCTGCAGCGTCGGCCGGTAGATCGACGGATACCCCTTCACCCGTCAGGTTGGTGATACAGAGAATACTAGCACCGGCGTCCTTATCGCCGCGGCGCAGTGCGAAGACTTTTTCACCCAGTTCCATTACCTGGAAGGGTGCGTAGGGATCGAAAGCCGCCTTCCGTCGCCGAAGACGAATCAGCGCCGTGAGTCGCTCGAAAACCTGGGCTTCCAGCGTTTGCGCGCTGGCCAGCTTGCGCTTGACGTCACCATAGTCGTGTTTCGATCGATTGATACTGCGAGCCCTGCCGGTCTGTTGCATGCGTTCGACGTCATTACGAGTGCCCAGCAGGGACTGGATGTAGATCGCAGGAACGCCGGGCATCGCCAGCACGATCGCCTGCGAGGCGACGAAGCGATCGACGAGCGTCGCCGTGTCGTCTCCGGGCGACGAAATCAGGTCCAGATAGGTGCAGTTCAGCTCATACGGGTGCTCGCGTCCATCCACGGCCGTCCGTGAGGACACCCTGCCGTCCGCCGCCAGCGATGCCTGCACCAGGGCCTCACGCTCCTGGTCGTCCAGGATCTCCTCGACAGGCCGTACGCCGACGCCGTCGTGACTTGCCGAGAAGTTGAGGAAACACACTTCGTTGCTCGGCAGGCGGAGGGTTCGTGCCCAGTCGCTGAGATGCGTCGAATTGCCGACGATAAAGCCGTGCGCGAGTAAGGGCGGCAAGGCGAAGTTGTACACCATCTGCGCCTCGTCGTACCCGTCACCGAAGTAGGCGATGTTCTCGCGATGCGGCACGTTGGTCTCCGTGATGATCACGATATCTCCGCGCAGCATCGATATCGCGGTTCGGAGGATCTTGATCAGCCGATGCGTTTGCTCGAGGTTGGCGCTGGTTGTGCCTGGTTCCTTCCACAGGAATGTCACCGCGTCGAGCCGCAGCAGGCGGGCGCCCCTGGCGACGAGGTGGAACAGCACGTCGATGACGGCGAGC
>JAAUXZ010029155.1_pt1 | contig 11401 bp, 15 predicted proteins | sample 7278131 | NCBI WGS metagenome assembly JAAUXZ01 (sample SAMN14350119, study PRJNA611818) | marine sediment metagenome | isolation source: surface marine sediment (3m) | place: French Polynesia: Moorea | collected 2018-08
CTGTGGAATGGGACCGCCTCAAATCTAAGCCGCGCGAGTCTCTTGAAACTGTAATAGCTCGGTGTCCATCAGTCCGGGGAACTTGTCCTACTTGAGCAAGGTCAATCGCAGCGATGTTTTAGTAATCAATATTTTTTATTGCAGAGAGGCATCAAAAAGCATTTAGCGGCGTCTTTAGTAAGGTTTATCTCCCCCAGATTGGATTAGTTGGGGCCTTTTATTGTCCATCAACCTTTGAAACCTACCCATTCTGAATAGGGGTTATACCCACACTGAATAGGGCCTCTATCTACACTGTATAAGAGATTAATAATATTAATAGCGAAACAAAGAATGTTGATTTGATTTGTGCACACATTTTAATCACCATCCCGTCCGTTTAATAAACAGAGGCGAGATTAAACCCATGTTCGATACCAATCCTTTTTTCGCATTGTCAGGCACTCTGACACCTGCAGTAATGCAGATGTACGTGATTGCGATGGTTATTGCAGTCGCTGCAGGTACCATTTTCGACGTCATCCACAAGAAAAGCGCTAAGTACTTCGCTGAGAACGCTAAAAAGGCGCAGGCTGCAGCCCGTCGCACAGTCTCCAGCAGTGACAAGACTTCTGCAGCCATTTCCACCGTGACTAACGAAGTACTGATGTCTTCAGAGTTCGCAAATCCTCAGCGTCGTCTGTCTCACCTGATGACCATGTATGGTTTCATCTTCTTTGTGGTCAGCACTGTTGTTATGGCTTTTGGTACAGTTGAATCTGGCCTTTGGCCATTGCTTTGGCACCTGGGTGCGATTTCGCTCTGTGTTGGCGGTTATTGGTTCTGGTTCTTCATCCGTTGCGATGTAAATTCTGAAGGTAAAAAATGGTACCAGCTGGTTCGTGCAGACCTGTTCATCTTGTCATGCTTGATGATGGCTACATTTGCTTTACTGTGGTCTTTCACCGGTAGCACCTTACTGTTTGCGATCTTCATCCTGGCTGCTACTGTTTTGTTCACTACCGTTCTGTGGTCAAAATTTGCACACATGTTCTTCAAGCCTGCTGCAGCTTACCAGAAGAAGATCACCAAGCTGGATGGTTCACAAGAAAACCTGCCTGATGTGGGAGAAATGAATGACCCTGCTATCCAGGCAAGATATCCAGACATCCCTGAATATATGGGTACTAACCCTGAATATATGGGCCTGGGAATCAAGCGTGAAGCTCCTAACCATTACTAAAACTTGGATAATCTGATTAACTTTACGAGAGAATTATTATGCCTACATTTGTATATATGACTCGTTGCGATGGTTGTGGACATTGCGTTGATATCTGCCCTTCAGACATCATGCATATCGACCCGACTTTACGCCGCGCATACAACATCGAACCCAACATGTGCTGGGAATGCTACTCCTGTGTTAAGGCCTGCCCTCACCACGCGATTGATGTTCGTGGTTATGCTGACTTTGCTCCACTGGGACACTCTGTTCGCGTTATTCGCGATGAAGAAAAAGGTGTTATCGCCTGGCGCATCAAGTCTCGCAATGGCGAAACTGATCTGAATCTGCTGGCACCTATCACCACCAAGCCCTGGGGTAAGCATATTCCTCAGCTGAAAGATGTTTCTGGCCCGAGCCAAGAACAGCGTGATAGCCAGTTGCTGTATAACGAGCCCAAGTACATCCGTATGGATGATGGTGATATTCACACCTTGGAATCTAACGGTCTGGAAATGAAAGCAGGAGTTTACTACTAATGGCTAAAACTATTGTTGAAGATAATATCGATATCCTGGTCGCTGGAGCTGGCCTGGGTGGCACCGGTGCTGCTTTCGAAGCACGCTACTGGGGTCAAGATAAGAAAATCGTAATTGCTGAAAAAGCAAACATCGACCGTTCCGGTGCGGTTGCACAGGGTCTGTACGCGATTAACTGCTACATGGGTACCCGTTTCGGTGAGAACAACCCAGAAGATCACGTGCGTTACGCTCGTATCGACTTGATGGGTATGGTTCGTGAAGATCTGCTGTTTGATATGGCACGTCACGTTGACTCAGCGGTTCACCAATTTGAAGAATGGGGTATGCCGATCATGCGTGATCCTAAGTCCGGTTCTTTTCTGCGTGAAGGTCGCTGGCAGATCATGATTCATGGTGAGTCTTACAAACCGTTGGTTGCTGAAGCTGCCAAGAAGTCGGCTGACAAGGTCTACAACCGTATTTGTGTTACCCATCTGCTGATGGATGATGCCAAAGAAAACCGCGTTGCGGGCGCTGTTGGTTTCAACGTACGTACGGGCGATTACCATGTATTCAAATCCAAAACTGTTATTGTTGGTGCCGGTGGCGCATCCAACATCTTCAAGCCACGTTCAGTGGGTGAAGGCGCAGGTCGTGTCTGGTATGCACCTTGGTCTTCTGGTTCAGCTTACGGTCTGATGATCGGTGCTGGTGCGAAGATGACCCAGATGGAAAATCGTATCGTACTGGCTCGTTTTAAAGACGGTTACGGTCCTGTAGGTGCATACTTCTTGCATCTGAAAACTTACACTCAGAACTGTGATGGTGAAGAGTATGAATCAAAGTGGTTCCCTGCTCTGGAAAAAATGGTTGGTAAAGCCTACCTGGATACTGAAGCGTCTCACGTTTCGCACCGCCCGATTCCTACCTGTCTGCGTAACCACGCATTCATCAACGAGGTAGCATCTGGTAAAGGTCCTATCCACATGGTTACCATGGAAGCTTACCAGGATCCGCATCTGGAAGAAATCGGCTGGCATAACTTCCTGGGTATGACTGTTGGTCAGGCCGTACTGTGGGCAGCTACAGATGTGAATCCTAAGTACGAAAACCCAGAACTGACGACATCTGAGCCATACGTAATGGGTTCACACGCTACCGGTTGTGGTGCATGGTGTTCAGGTCCTGAAGATATCTCTCCTGATGAGTACCAGTGGGGCTATAACCGTATGACGACGGTTGAAGGTCTGTTCGGTGCGGGTGATGCTGTTGGTGGTACGCCACACGCATTCTCATCCGGTTCCTTCACTGAAGGTCGTATCGCTGCGAAAGCGGCCTGTAAGTACATCGATGACGGTAAGGCGAACGGTATCCGTGTTTCTCAGGAACAGATCGAGCGTCGTAAAGAAGAAATCTTTAAGCCACTCGAGCACTACAAGGTTTATCGTAACGAAATCGTTGCAGGTACTGTAGCACCTAACTACATCAACCCACGTCAAGGTCTGGACCGTCTGCAGAAGCTGATGGACGAGTATTGTGGTGGTGTAACGGTTAACTACATGACCAACGAAAAACTGCTAAACATCGGCCTGAAGAAGCTGAAGACCCTGGAAGAAGATCTGGACAAGATCGGAGCAGAGAACATTCACGAACTTCTGCGTGCCTGGGAACTGAAGCATCGTACTACAGCTTCTGAAGCGGTTTTCCATCACACGTTGTTCCGTAAGGAAACTCGTTGGCCGGGTTACTACTACCGTGGTGACGCCATGAAACTGGATGATGATAACTGGCATGTACTGACAGTATCACGTCGTGATCCAAAGACTGGCGAATACACGATGGAAAAGGCTCCTCTGTATCACCTGGTGGGTGATATCGAAGATAAGGCCCTGGCTGAACTGAAAGCTACTGAAGGCAAGTAAGTAATCGCTGATAATATCGGGGGTTGCGCAATCAACCCTTGATAGTTGAAAAAAGATCAACATTTCTATGTTGATCTTTTTTTTTACTGGAAATGTTCCAGACATTTCCAGTACTTCCACCATCCATGGCGGTCGTACCGGCAATTGCTCCTGCGTTACCAGCAGTTTCCACTTCCATGTGGGTCATGTATATTACTTTCGCCTTATCTCAACATGTGTGAAAGTTTTTAATGACTGTTAGATCTACGACAGAGATTATTGATGAATATTAACGACAAAACCGACGAAGAAATTGAAGCCATCGCCCTGCCCATCTGGGAGGCGCAACTCAAGCATTCCCGCGCGGGTGATTACGAAAGTTTTTCACGTAACATTGCAGAAGAGATGCTGGCCTCTGTCAATCCGGAGATGGCAGCAAAGCAGTTTGCTGAAGACAAACTGACACGGAGCCTCTCTCCCGAATATGAGTTTCTAGGCCTGCTACGCCGTGGCGAACAGGTCACTTGCCTATTCAGAACTTTCAGTACAGAGAAAGAAGGCGAATGGTTGGGTAGAATGGTACTCGGCTATGATAAGGATGAAATTAAAATTTTTGCATCATCAATCTTTTAACTGCTATGACTGATACGATTCAAGACGATAAATTTGTCGAACTCAATTACAAGGTACTCGACGAAAAAACGGGGCAGGTTCTGTCGACTGTAGAATTCCCAATCAGCTACGTCCATGGTGCCGACCAGGTGCTCGCAACGATGGTCACTGACCAATTAATCGGCAAGTCCGCTGGGGAAGTTATCGAAGTACCCATCGATGGTAATTTGATTTATGGCCCACGTGACGAGGGCCTCGTGTTTACTGATCACATTGAAAATGTGCCAGAAGAATATCGCGAGATTGGCATGAAAATTTTAATGGAGAACTCAAAAGGTGAGCCGATGGAATTTATTGTGACTCGCATGGATGACAAGACCCTGACTATCGATGGGAACAACCCGTTATGTGGCAGGAACCTGATCTTCAAGCTGGAAATCCTGACCGTTCGCGATGCTACCGAAGAAGAAATCGAAGCCGGTACCAAGGTCATTGACGGACCGGATGTTGATATTGATCCTGACCGAATCGTACCAATAAATTAATTCAAGGCCGCAAGATATGCGTCTTGCGGGTTAAGCTTCGAACATTTCTTTTAAAACACCTGTTAGAAACTCATAGGTGTACGCATTTTCCCCACAGTGTACAAGATGGTCTTCTCCGGAACGGAAGGTCAGGTAAGGGTGTACTTCTTCACCATTAGCCTTAATAAAAGAGGTATCGTCGAGAATACTGGCAATACTAAAGGCAATATTCGCAGTCGTATTCTCCATCACTTCTCCTTCTAGCCCGGCTTCGACCAGCTTAAGCGCGATGTTCTGGGTAATTTCCTTGATGAATGCAATCTGGTATTCATCAAACCGCTCGGAATCTTGTATGAGTTTCATTGTTGTGCCTGGAAGATCATTTAGTAGGAATTAAAAGGTCGTTTACTATATCAAAATGAGTTTGTTCTTCACTATATGATTGGCGCTAATTCCTCTTATTTAATCCACTGCCTTGGGCATTGTTTTAATAATTGGCCTAACTGTTATTATGTAGCCAATTAAAAACTGTAATTTGGCGTAATCTATGAGTTCACTGGAGATTAAAATACCCATCATTTCTGATCTGGCTTTAGGCATTATGAAGCGCGTTATCGATGAGAACGAAAAAACGCAAAAAATTACTGACGAGCAATCAGGGCCGATACCGCTCGCTTCGGCCATGTCCGATTTCTTTCAGATTGCCTCGGCGCTGGAGAATGGACAGGAACTCGAGGACAGTGATGCCATCTCGGATCTTGCGGATTATGCCCTCGACCTTGTGGACCGCCTCAAATCCCAGCTCTGGTATCTCGACATTCACGATCAGCGTGATGCACTGTCTCGCCTGTTTGCCTCACTGGCAGTTTGGTTCGCACGCCAGGATGCCATTCTGAATAACCTCAATGGCGCTGCCGACAGCTTTGCCATACTCGTTAATGGCGAGAACGACAAAACCACCCTGGCTAGCATGAGCCGCCAAATGGATGAGCTGTTACAGGCCGCATCGAATGAAATCAAGATGGACGAAGATCGTAGCGATAACTTCCGTCCCTGGCGTGTGCTCAACCTCAATTCCGGTGTTGCCGCGACACGTTCATTTAATGCCGAACTCATGCAATCCACATTTGACAACATGGGTCGGCGCCTGCCCTATGATATGCCAGGCTTTCTCGCCGACGGTAAAAGACAGGCCAGCACGCAGCAGGTACCCGAAGAGGTGATTGAAGTTCTCAATCAATATGCCGAAAAATGGCCCGCACCCAAACCGCATTAACACTATGAAACTGATTCAGAAACATCTGCTAAAGGGAACACAGGAATTTGAACTTCTCGATAACGAGGTGCATGTTAAGATCAGAGCACCCTTTAAAAACAAGGATAAAACCGTACCTTTAGAAATACTTAATCCGGAACCGGAAATCAATGGTTCACAACTAGACTTCCACAGCCGGGTCAAATGCGGACCACTTTTATCACTTTATATCAACAAACCTAATCCTGAGGAATTCAATGCGTTTGTGGATGCGGTCAAAGAAAAGGCGCTCAAAGAATACAATGCATTTGCTGGGATCAACCAGGAGCCTTGATAAGTTAAAAGAGGCAAAGTCATTAAAAGCTTTCGTAAGGATCACCTGACATTAAAATCCCTACATAAGGCGCATAGGTTAATACCGCACCCTGACCAGGTCCCAGCGCTTCAAACTCTTTAAACACATTCTTGCGAATCTCAACATTCTCGGGATCAGACAGCAGTGATTTAAGTGCAGCGAGTAACGGACTGATCTCGTCACCGCCGACATAGTCTTGCAGCATACGTATTGATTCCTCCAGACTCTCTTGATTGACCGGCTTCCACTGCTTGAGATTATTCGCATTTTCAGTGGTGTCAAATTCTGGGGGCTCATCATAAACATTACCCTCCAGCTCGCGAGTCGTATCTGTTTTTAATCCCGCAAAAGCCTTGAATTCATCCTGTGCTTTTTGCTTTAGAAGACTTACGAAAGTGTTGAATTCCTCGGCATTGGGTTTTGCCAGGTAAAGCGAAATCAAAGCCTCGTTATTCACCCGACTGGTAAATTCCAGGCGTGATTTAGTAATGACCGGCTCAGGATTGAGGACCGCCAGCATCACGGTCAGTGACTCTTCCTTCTTAAAAGGTGATTTGATATGAATATTGACGGCATCATCCAGCAGTTCAAATTCCTGGGTGCCTTTGATCAGGTCTTTCTGTACTAATTTGGTTCCCATAATAAATCCAATAGTAATCTATATCAGTTTGTTAAAAACATTATTTTTAAGAGGAGCAATAATTCGCTCAGCGAATCCTTTGGGCCGGCGTGGTTTGAAGAAAGATAATGCATAGCGCGATCTTCTCTCTGACATCCAATCCTGTTTATACGCATCATTACCTGTCAAAAAATCAATCTCCTCGACCTTATCGGTTTCAATCACATGTTTCATCAGGTAACGGATCAGAATTGATCCTGGTGAATAATGTTTCCAGGCTTCATCGTATACCAGCTTAAAAATACTGGCTTTGCCATTGGCCACAAACCAGAACTGTGCCGCGGCCGGTTTATCATCAATATACAGGATGGCTAACCGTAACCAACCTGGAGACGATAAACGTTCTATCAGGCCACCGATAAAATCTTCATATTGCTCATAAGCCTTCCAACTCGCCCGGTAGACGTCCTGGTAATCTTCCAGTGCCTGATCCAGGTCCCTGTCAGTATAAAGACGCACTGTGTAACCATGTTCACGTTTCAGTTTGCGCTGTTTACGAGTTATGGTGTTACGCACCCTGGAGGGTCGCGCAGCCATATAGTCTTCAAATGACTGTCCTTGTACTCGATGAATCCAATTATAAAAGCGAAAGCGTCGATGGCATTCATAGCCCATGGCTTCCATTGCCTGTTGTAGCATTTGCATATTGTGGTCATTTTCTGCAACCGGACCCAGCCGCAAGGAGCCAATGGACATCTGATCAAAACCCCGGACCAGGCATTTTAGTATGGCCGGTTGATCATGCTGCACGAGTAAGAGGCTAAACAGCGAAGAATATAAATGTGTGAATCCGTACAGGTGTAAACCGTTTCGCGCAAGCAGCGGCAGGATGGCTAATACCTGCTCCCCTTCAATGACACAGGCCAGTAACAACGACTGGCCTTCATTCAGAACCGTATTGCCCAGGTTCTCGAACCATGGGCGGGAAAAAAAAACACTATCCTTAGCAGACTCGTCAAATAAGTGATTGGCACTCTCGGGTAATTGAGTCCAATCATCGTAACAGACAAACTTCATCAGGGTCTGAAGCCCCTAATTGGGCTTATCGCTAGCACCCTCATCTGAGTTACTGGACATCTCAATCATCTCCGACACTTCTAGCGCACCTTTGATCTCCAGAAATGGGCAGGCTTTTGCGGCCGCAAGCGCTTCCTCCATAGAATTCATCCTGATAATACTCATCCCCGACATCGCTGACATACTGCCTGGTGAAGTGGATCCATCAGGTTGAACGGTATGTGTGTCCTTAAAAGGTATAGCAGGGCTGAGAACCGCATCGCCCAATGAATGCAGCCATTGCTGATATTTTTCAAAATGTTTTTGCCCTTCTTCCGGGTTGGAAGGGTACTCTCCGCCCAGATAAACGAAAATGTATTGTGGCATGCTTGATAGCCCTCATATAAGACGTAACTCATAAAGCGCGCCATTTTATCCGAAAAGACCATCCTAAGCAGGAAAATGTCGCCACCATGGACTTTTTGTCTGTTAGATCATCCCAAAGATGTTTTTAAAGTACTCTCTTGACAATTAAAGCGGTTAATAAACGATAAATACCCGGGAATAGTGCTATTGCGGTATTGATCTTTTGCTGTGGGTTCGCTACAAAGCGCATCTTGTATTGAAAGAGCGCGTAAATGAATATTATTGACCATACAGATGATGAGATTTTAGAAACAGCCAACCCCTGGTGGATGGACCTGATCAAATTCTCAAATAAAGGGCAGTACGGTAAATTCATCAAGAACTTTTCTTACGAACTGCTGCTGGGTTTGAACGAAGTAGAGCTGGGTAAGCAGTTTGCAAAAAGTGAGCTGGCACGAAACCTGTCAGAAGACTGGGATTACATCGGAATCATTCGACGCGGTGAACATGTCACGGTCCTTTACCGGGTTCGCAGCAGTGAGAAAGAAGGCGAATGGTTAGGACGCCTGGTACTCGGTTATGAAAAAGGCGAAATCAAGATTTTTTCTGCATCCATTTTCTAATTCTGGTGAGCGCTATGAGCACAGATACCATTGCAAACGGTAAATATGTTGAACTGGTTTATATTGTCATCGATCAGAAATCCAGGGCCGTACTGACACGTGTGGATCACCCACTGGGTTATGTACACGGAACCATTGAAATACTGGCTCCGGCGGTGATGGCAGAGCTTGAAGGTAAAGCCCAGGGTGAATTGGTCGAAGTACCGATCGACTGTAATCAAATCTATGGGCCACGGGATAAATCCCTGGTGATTGCCGCACGTATTCAAGATGTACCGGAAGAGTACCGCGAAGTGGGCACCTCCATTCTAATGGAGAATGAACAGGGGCAGACTAAAAGTTTTCTGGTGACTGATGTTGATGCCAAAACGGTCACCATCGATGGCAACAATCCGTTGGCCGGACGTGAAGTCATTTTCGAGATAGACATCAAATTGGTCCGTGATGCGACAGAAGAAGAAATCGAATATGGCGGCAAGGTTCCTGAAGATAAGGCCCCAAAAAGTTCTGCCTAGATACCACTACTCAGTCCAACCCGTTTTAAGAGAACCGCATGTCACAAGCCAGTAACACCTCCAATGAATCCTGTCGTTTTGTACATCTCAACCAGGGCGACGATGAGAATCCAAAAGGAGGGGTACGTCAGGTGATACCCCAGAATACACCCTATACCATCAAGCCGGATTAGCCATTGAACGCATCGATTCATCGTTAATGGCAAGCGACAACACATGATCCAGACCTATTCACAAAAAATACTGCATCCTTATGCAGGTCAAGTACAGATCGCGGAATCCGAACGAGCACGGGCACTGACCATGGATGGCAATTACTGGGAAATCCAGTTCCTTAGGGGCCTTAAAAGTGGTGAAAAAAAGCAGTCTGGACTTGATGTACCTCACAGTTATGTCCGGGTGGCCAAAATTAAGCATAGTGAGATTGAGAAAATTGCCCTGCCCGCCTTTCTTCATGATAGTGAAATTGATGAGAGAATCGTTGAACTGGCCAATTTTATCGCGGGCGTTGAATTGCCTTTCCCGGCCATGGATCAATATGAATATTGGTTATTGGACAAAGTGGATGAATCTCCCTTGGCACTTATTTTTTCCTGTTGTGAAGCAGAACAGATGGACACTTTCCCGGATCGGCCGGAATGGGTAGCCCTGCCCGCAGCGGTCATGAAGATTGACAAAACCGATGAGGAAGAAAAAAGTGGTGAGCCTCCAGTCAATTACCGATTAGAAAGACTCGTCGCTGAACGCGCTGGTCAACGTCCAAAAGCAGCCTGGTTTAAAAGAGAGGAAGGCGATGCCGATAGGTTTCCATCTTTAATCGTAAGAGAGGATTGGGAGGAAGAGCGTGATTCACAACTGTGTGATCGTTACATCACGCGCCAGGCGCCTCGTTTGCTGATGTTGCACGGATTGACACATGCTGAGCGACTGCGTCTGGAACAAGCGGCCCGCAAGTATGCACTCGAAGTCGGACGGTTTTATCCACTTTATCCAGAAGTGGCAGATGAAAAGCTGATGAAATCAATCCTGGTGGAGGAGCGACTGCGTACTTCAGCCCGAAATGAATAGAAAAACCCAAAAGTCGAAATCGGATTCTTGATTCAGATTCAAGGCCAAAAAAAACCGGCGAGGATAAAAATCCAGCCGGCTTTTTGATCATTTCACTATAGCGCTGAGTAAAGCTTAACGTTTACCCAAATCTATGGATTAAGGACGCTTTGGAGTAACGTACTCGGCCTCTTTTTGAAATGATTCCCAAATGGTTTCATAGCCCACGAAACCTTTGTCATTAGCTTTTTTCTGACGGGTTGTTAGAAAACGCGCTTTACCTTCAGGTACCTTGGGTCGAGTTTTGCTGGGTGCACTCATAAATCACCTTTATTAATCAAATTAACTGTTGATACTTATCCGTGATAGCTACCAGAACATGATGTTTGGCAGTCTATCCAGGCACTAAAACTTGTTTTTCGGGCGCACATTATACCAATATCTATTTGAAAAATCCTGTCTATAAGCCATTCCGTGGCTATTCATTTTAAATAGGCACATCAACAGATCTTATATTTAAAGTATGATTTTATTTGGCTATCGAAATATCAGGCTTTTAGAGCGCTAAATTATCCAATAAGAGTTCAATAGCGGGGTAATACGTTTTTTAAACGGCCAAGTCGGGCCAAAGCACTCCATTTTCTTAAAAATGAGATCCCAATAAGGTGAACCCCATAATGCTAATGATTTGCATTTTTAATAAAATCAAGTCTATTGAATCCTCTAAACGTGAAGGATAGGGAATTTACCATCAGTCAGTCTTCTTCAGATCTGATGCCAATTAAATGATCAATGGAAATACC
>JAAUXZ010029786.1_pt1 | contig 11397 bp, 10 predicted proteins | sample 7278131 | NCBI WGS metagenome assembly JAAUXZ01 (sample SAMN14350119, study PRJNA611818) | marine sediment metagenome | isolation source: surface marine sediment (3m) | place: French Polynesia: Moorea | collected 2018-08
CACTTCTGCCCCTGGAACTCGAAGGCTCCTCTTGTGATTGCTGTTGCCACTTGCTTTGGGTTAGCGCTCGGGTGGGCGATAATGAAATCTTTACCACCGGTTTCCCCGACTATTCGAGGATAGGTCTTATAATTAGCAATATTATCCCCGATCTGTTTCCACAGGCTATTGAACACTTCTGTAGAACCTGTGAAGTGAATGCCTGAAAACTCGGGATGAGCTAATATTTTTTCCGATATCATTGCAGAATTGCCTGCTACCATATTGATAACTCCAGGAGGTACTCCTGCTTCCTTAAATACCTCCATGATCACCTTTGCTGAAAACATTTGAGTTCTACTTGGTTTCCACAAGACAACATTGCCCATCATGGCCGCACTTGAAGGCAGGTTTCCGGCAATGGCGGTAAAGTTAAAAGGAGTGATCGCATAGACAAAGCCTTCCAATGGGCGGTATTCTACGCGGTTCCATATACCTTCGGCAGAATCAGGTTGTTCTGTATATATCTGGCTCATGTATTCTACATTGAACCTTAGAAAGTCGATTAATTCACAAGCCGAATCTATCTCCGCCTGATGAATGGTCTTGCTTTGGCCTATCATGGTCGCCGCATTGATTTTCGCACGGTATGGACCAGCAAGCAGTTCTGCCGCTTTCAGAAAAATAGCGGCACGTTGCTCCCAGGTCAGTGCTGCCCATGCGGTTCTTGCATCTAAGGCTGCTTCAATAGCGGCATCTATTTGCTCGGGTTCGGCTAAATAGTAATGGCCAATAATATGTTTGTGGTCGTGTGGTGGCGAAATATGTTTGGTATCTCCAAGAGCTATTTCATGTTCTCCGATATATAGAGGTACTTCTGTTTTGCTTTTGAAATAAGCGCGATATTGTTGAATTACTTCTGCTCTTTCCGGACTGCCCGGTGCGTAACTTTTAACCGGTTCATTGACGGCCACCGGGACCTGAAAAAACCCTTTACCCATGGATGTGTTTCTTTAGTGTGAATATGGGCGCAAAGGTAGTGAAAAGGGGTGAAAATTTTGGTAGATGTTGGAATTGATAATTGGTGATTAATAATAGCCCACAACCATGCAATGAACTTGCATGTAAGAGTTACTATCCATGAATTCTTAAAGGAATGTTAGCCTAATTCAACGCAAAAGGTGCACTGAATTTAAAAGCAGGAATAAAGACCTTAAACTTTTCGGTGGTTGCAAAATTAACCATGTTATAGTGGCCTTTCATGGCCCCGATGGGTGAGGCGAGAAGGCAACCAGAGCTGTAAGTATGTGATTCACCAGGACGTATAACAGGTTTTTTCCCAATAACACCTTCGCCATCCAGAACTTCGAAGTCGTTCAGAGCATCATAGATCTGCCAATGCCTTGATGTGAGTTGAACAGAGTCTTTGCTTTGATTTTCTATGGTAATAGTATAACCGAAGGCAAAGTGCATTTTATAGTTCTTGAAGAAGGTACCTTCAAAACTTGTGCTAACTGAAATTTTTATGCCCTTGGTTACCTGAGTAATCATCTTCTAAGTGATCCTTTTATTCAATATTGCCAACTGATGTTATCGGCGTAGCTAAGTTAAAAAAATAGCGGCAAGGAATTTTAAGTTTAACAATAGTTTAAATCCCTCGCCGCCAATTTTCTTCATTCAAAGACCTGAGCTTTAAATTATACTTAGAATGAACTATTTTGGGGAACTACATCAGGCCTTACTTCCTAGCTAATATAGGGTATGAAAAGGGATTGAAAAAAATAAGCAGGCAATAATCGTCGAAAGTGTGTTTTTTCCTGATGTAGTTTAAGAGAGGTAGTAATATCAGTTGGTTATATTCTCTGAATTTCCGTTGCCAATACCGATAATACTGTCGTAAATATCACCGAAATTTCTGTAGTAGACCAGTACCAGATATTGGTTCTCCGTAAAGTGAAAATTGCCGCATACGGTATTGTACTCAATAGCGCCGTTTTCACGTTTGATTACATATTTGTAGTTATAAAAGCCTTGTTTTAAACGAATCACCGCCTCCAGATTTCCGTTTTCTTCATTGTAATTCATACGGTTGAGTTCTTCAAGTGCATAGTTGTTGTACTTTCCAAAGACATAGACTTGATCCAGACCAACTATTGGGGTATACGGTAAGCTAAAATGTACATCTGTATATTCTGATTCCCGTGAATCGTCTTCCCCCTGAAGTGTCAGGAGTTCAAAGTAACCATTAATATCCGGGTAGAAATTGTATTTTTCTTCACTTCTGTAAGCGTCGGTAAACAGGTAATGATTGTAAACATCCCGATATTCTATGAGGTTTATGCGAGAGCTAGGTCGTCTCAGATCGCTGGTGTCGAAATTCTGATATTCATTGCCACCTTGAAAAGCAGTCTTGTCGTTGTACCGGTATTCCAGCAAACTGCCTCTTGTGAATTGTGGTGGAATATTGTAGATGGCAGTGGGCCAATGATAGTTTTGCAGAATGGCTACCTTCACTTCTTTTTTAGGATTGACCACAGGAAAACTACTTGTATTGACACTAATTTGTACTAATTGCTCTGCATTGAAAACGTCGAAATCACGAGAGCGTTTCAATTCCACACCTACATCAACAAGGTCTTGAAAAATGACAAACCTTCGGGAGAACTGCAATTCATTGTAATTATTGAATATTTGTAGCACATAATTTCCACTTAACTTTGGACGCACATTTTTATTTGGAATCCTGAGCCTGTAGTGGGAATAAGGCTGTAGAGTGCTATAGCTGTTCTCATAGTCTATTATGCGCTGGTTGTCCACTCCATCGAGATATTGCGATTTTAAGAGATCTGAAGGAGTCCAGTCGTAGTCGCAATGAAGAATTTTATAGTAGTAATCCTGTTCAGTTGCACTTAGATCATCAAATCGTAAAATGATTGGATCACCGAGTTTAACGATAGGGAATTGATCGGCGGTGACACCCTTGAAAACAATCGACTTAATATTGTCTGGAGGATTGATCTCTTCCACTACCTGACCAGCCAGTGGAAGGGTGATAAGAAACAACCAAAAATGTTTAATCTTAAACGCCATTTTTGCTCGATTTATCAGGCAAAGGTAAACAAAAATCAACCCTAGAATATTACTATGGTTGTATCGCCAAATTTTATAGGCATTTATTATGATAACTTTCTATTAAGTACTATTTTAGTCCGGTATTTTTTTAACCTAATGGTTACCCTCATATGTCTGAAAATATCCGTATCAAGAAAGGATTAAATATCAATCTAGTCGGTGCCGCAGAACATACAACTTCCAAAGCTGTTTCCAGCAACGTTTATGCCATAAATCTTCTCGACTTTTACGGGATGACCCCAAAAATGCTTGTCAAGGTTGGGGCAGAGGTAAAAGCTGGTGAACCTCTGTTTTACAACAAGGATAAACAAGACATGCTTTTTGTATCTCCGGTTAGCGGTGAAGTTATTGAAATTGTTCGTGGCGCAAGACGGAAAATACTCAGTGTAAAGATCCTGGCCGATAAAGAGCAACTGCAAATCAGCCATAATCCTCCCAGGCTTGAAGAAGCTACTAATGAAGAGATCAGGCAGTTCTTGCTAAAAACAGGATGCTGGCCATTCATCAAACAGCGGCCTTATGATCTGATCGCTAATCCAGAGACCACTCCGAAAGCCATTTTTATCTCAGCATATGTGACGGCTCCTTTGGCGGCTGACATGGATTATGTGCTCCAGGGAAAGGAAAAAGAACTTCAGGCAGCCATTGTAGCTTTAGGAAAAATGACGCCGGGCCTGGTTCATGTATCGGTGAGCAAGGAAGGGAATTCTCCCTTTAATAAGATCGAGGACATTGCACTTCACAAAGTATCAGGACCTCACCCTGCTGGACTTGTAGGTACGCAGATCAACAAGGTTGACCCCATTAACAAAGGAGAACTTGTGTGGACAATATCACCACAGGACTTGGTGATTATCGGTGAGTGTTTGCTTACTGGCAAGTTCAATTCTGAACGTACCGTGGCTTTGGTAGGATCATCTGTTAAGACACCTAAATACTACACCACAAAAATTGGCGCAGAACTTTCAACTTTTCTTTATGCCAGTGGTGTAAATCACGATAATTTCAGGGTTATCAATGGAGATGTACTCACAGGCTCAAAATCTCAACCCGATGGCCATTTAGGATTTTATAATGCTACAGTCACTGCGATTCCTGAAGGAGACGATTACGAATTATTTGGCTGGACAAAGCCAGTTTTTAACAAGATCTCCAAAACGAGAGCACTCACATTTTCCTGGATGCTACCGAAGAAAAAGTACGATCTTGACACCAATACCAATGGCGAACACCGGGCATTTGTGGTTACCGGTCAATACGAAGAGGTTTTCCCTTTAGATATTTATCCAATGCAATTGCTTAAAGCATGTATGGTTAATGACCTGGACGAGATGGAACAACTCGGACTATACGAGGTTATTCCGGAAGATTTTTCACTAACCGAATTTATCTGTATATCAAAACAACCTCACCAGCAGATCATCAGAGATGGTTTGGATTTACTTCATAAAGAAATAGGTTAAGAATGAGAGATAAGAGACTTACTTTCAAAAAAAGACTGCATATTCTAAAGCACCGCTACAGGGGTAAAAAGATGGCTCCGGCCTTTAACGCCTTTCACACCTTCTTGTTTACGCCAAACGAAACTACCCACTCCGGTGGGCATATTCGTGCAGCTGATGACTTGAAGCGTACAATGAATACCGTGATCCTGGCGCTGGTACCCATATTGATATTTTCATTTTTCAATACCGGATATCAGCACTTTGCGGCCATTGATGTTGCGGCTGGCACACCCAGAACACTGGATTTGTGGACTAACTTTTTTACCTGGGAAAACTTCTGGCTGGGATTCACCCTGGTCCTTCCCTTGGTAATAGTATCCTATGGTGTTGGACTGCTTATAGAGTTCATATTTGCAGTTATAAAAGGACATGAAGTAGAAGAGGGTTATCTGGTAACAGGAATGTTAGTTCCCTTGATAGTTCCTGTGGATACTCCGCTTTGGATGCTAGCCGTATCCGTTGTATTCGGAGTAGTCATCGGTAAGGAGGTATTCGGTGGGACAGGGATGAATATCCTTAACCCGGCCCTTACCATCAGGGCGTTTCTCTTCTTTGCATATCCTACCTGGATGAGTGGTGATAAAGTTTGGGTTCACGGTGCGGTTGAACGAGCAGGAACAGCTGATGCCATATCCGGTGAAACAATTTTGGGTTATCTGGCCCAGAACAACACAAGTGAATTTGCCTATTCCACTTCGGATATGTTTTTTGGTTTTATACCGGGTTCAGTAGGGGAAACTTCAGCATTACTCTGTCTTCTCGGAGGAATTTTTCTGATCTATAGTAAGATCGCGAGTTGGCGAATAATGGTAAGCGCGGTAATCGGTGCCCTGGTCATGGGTCTTATCTTCAATGGAGTGGTTGATGTAGGCATCATCAAAGAAACCAGTACTTTTTATGGCCTGATGAGTTTTGAATTCTGGAAACACCTTATCGTAGGTGGACTGGCATTCGGTATCGTATATATGGCTACAGACCCTGTCACAGGATCACAGACCAATCGGGGTAAATGGATTTACGGCTTCCTTATAGGATTTTTATCGGTAATGATACGTGTTTTTAACCCGGCATATCCAGAGGGTGTTTTCCTGGCAATTCTGTTAATGAACGTATTCGCCCCAACCATAGATCACTATGTTATCCGTGCCAACGTCAGACGAAGAATGAAGCGTTTGAAAAATGCCACTGTATTGGCAGGCCCGGGTGAAGGTAAGGAAGAAGAACTAAAAGTAGAAACAGTATAGAAATGGCGCTAGATACAGAAAAGAACGTTTATACGGTATTTTTTTCAGCACTAATGGTTGTTGTAGTTGGCTCTGTTTTGGCATTTGTGGCTTCAGGTTTAAGTACAAGGATTGCCGAGAATGTACGTTTTGAAAAACAGCAGAATATACTATACGCCATGGGTGTTCATGAAAACGAGGATGAAGGAAGTGTAAATTTTATTCCCACCAACAGGGTTGAAGCTGAATTTCAAAACTATATCACCGAGCAATGGGTGTTTGAAGGCGCTGATAAAACATCTGATGATGAGGCCTATCTTATTGATATGAAAAAGGAAATTGCAGCCGCCAAAAAGGGCCTTACACCCAGGTTACCCGTATTTATTGGAGAAAAAGATGGTAAGAAATATCATATTCTTCCGATGCATGGCAAAGGACTATGGGACGCCATCTGGGGCTACATCGCGATTGATGAAAATATGGAGGTTCTGGGAGTGTATTTTGATCATAAACAGGAAACCCCGGGATTAGGTGCCAATATCAAACAACGCTTTTTTATGGATGATTTTATTGGCGAGTCTATCCTTGATGGTTCACAATATGCCGGCATTACTGTGGCCAAGGGTAATAACGACCCGATTAATGAAAGAAAAGACGATAATGCAGTCGATGCGATTGCCGGTTCCACAATTACAGGAAATGGTGTGTCGGCTATGATCAGCGAAACAATTAGACTCTATAGGAATTATTTAGAAACCATAAGGTTAAATTAAAATGGCTTTACTATCAAAGAAAGATGCAAATCTTATACTTGATCCACTAGCGGACAATAACCCGATCACCATTCAGGTATTGGGTATCTGTTCGGCACTTGCCATTACTGCAGAACTTAACGCCTCTGTTGTGATGGCTATTTCCGTGATCTTTGTAATGGGCGTGGGGAATATAGTAATATCACTCCTAAGAAATATTATTCCCACCAAAATCAGGATTATTGTCCAGCTGGTAGTCATCGCTACTCTGGTTATCATAGTAGACCAGGTTCTTAAGGCTTTTGCATACGAGCTTAGCAAGACTCTCTCCGTATTTGTGGGATTGATTATTACAAACTGTATCATTATGGGTAGGTTCGAGGCCTTTGCTCTGGGTAATAATGTGTGGAGGTCTTTCCTTGACGGTATTGGAAATGCACTGGGTTATGGAGTTATCCTGATCATTGTTGGTTTTTTCAGAGAATTATTCGGATCGGGCACTCTATTTGGAATGAAAGTCCTTGGCGATCCCGTTGCGAAAACGGGGCTTTATGCCACGGGTTATGAAAACAACGGATTTATGATAATTCCTCCGGCTGCTCTAATCGTAGTTGGAATTGTTATTTGGGTACAACGCTCTCGAAACAGAACATTAATTGAAGAGAACTAAAAACCGGAAGAAATGTTAGAACACATTGAATTATTTTTTAAGTCGATTTTTATAGACAACATGGTGTTTGCTGTTTTTCTGGGTATGTGTTCCTACCTGGCTGTATCCAAAAAAGTGGCAACTGCGGTAGGTCTGGGGGCCGCCGTGATATTTGTACTGGCGGTAACCGTTCCTCTCAACTGGTTGTTGGATCAATACCTTTTAAGAGATGGAGCACTGGTTTGGTTGGGTCCTGAGTACGCAGACTACAATCTGAGCTTCCTTTCTTTTATCATGTTCATAGCCACCATTGCCACCATGGTTCAACTGGTGGAAATTGTTGTGGAAAAATTTTCTCCAGCGCTGTACAATTCTCTGGGTATTTTTCTCCCGTTGATTGCAGTGAACTGTGCGATCCTGGGAGGGTCACTTTTTATGCAATCCAGAGAAATTGCAAGTCTTGGTCTGGCTTTAAACTATGGAATTAGCTCAGGTATCGGTTGGTTCCTGGCGATCCTTGCCATTGCAGCGATCCGTGAGAAAATACGATACTCCAATGTCCCTGCACCTCTTAGAGGACTAGGTATAACCTTCATTATAACGGGCTTGATGGGTATAGGTTTCCAGAGTTTTGGTGGAATGCTCACAGGTGGTGATGAAGCAGCTTCTGAACCAGAACCGACTACCGTTCAATTGGAAAAAGAAAAAGAAAACAAAGAAAAAGAAGAGATCGATTCAAAAACGGTCTCCTATAACGACGCTACAAAAGAATAAATATGGTATTAGCGAGCACATTAGGAACTATTATAATTACCGTTATCGCATTTATGGTTCTCATATTGTTACTGGTAGCCTTGTTGCTATTTACCAAAGAGAAATTAGCTCCATCCGGACCTGTAACAATCACAATTAATGGAGAAAAAGAGATTCAGGTACCGTCCGGAAGTTCTCTCCTGGCAACTCTTGGTAACCAAAAAATATTCCTTCCTTCTGCCTGTGGTGGAGGTGGAACTTGTATTCAATGTGAATGTCATGTTCTAGCAGGTGGTGGAGAAGCCTTACCAACTGAAACACCGCATTTCTCCAAGAGAGAACTAAATGAAGGCGCTCGCCTTGCCTGCCAGGTCAAGGTAAAGCAGGATATGGATATTACCATACCTGAAGAGGTATTTGGTATAAAAAAATGGGAAGCTACAGTAGTTAGAAATTACAATGTGGCATCCTTTATCAAGGAATTTGTAGTGGAGATCCCTGAAGATATGGCATATAAAGCAGGAGGATATATCCAAATTGAGATTCCCCCATGCGAGATAAAATATGCGGATATCGACATTACTGCCCATCCCGAGGAGCACGAAAGCCCAGACAAATTCCAAACAGAATGGGATAAATTCAACCTGTGGCCTCTAATTATGAAAAATACAGATACCGTAGAAAGAGCCTATTCAATGGCTTCTTACCCAGCTGAAGGTAGGGAGATCATGCTCAATGTGCGTAGTGCCACTCCTCCATGGGACCGAGCTAAAAACGGATGGATGGATGTTAATCCTGGGGTAGCATCTTCTTTTATTTTCGCTCAAAAACCAGGTGATAAGGTGACTATTTCCGGTCCTTATGGAGAATTCTTCATCAACGAGTCTGAATCTGAGATGCTCTATGTAGGTGGTGGTGCAGGTATGGCGCCTATGAGATCTCATTTGTATCACTTATTCAAGACCTTACAAACGAACAGGAAAGTAACTTTCTGGTATGGGGGTCGATCTAAACGCGAATTGTTTTATATAGAACACTTCAGGGAATTGGAAAGGGAGTTCCCTAATTTCAAGTTCTACATGGCGCTTTCCGAGCCTTTGGAGGAGGATAACTGGAAGGTAAAAGAAAACCTGGACGCGCCCGGTGATGGCTTTATAGGTTTTATTCACAACTGTGTGATAGACAATTACCTAAACGATCACGAGTCGCCTGAGGATATAGAACTCTATTTCTGTGGTCCTCCATTAATGAATAAAGCGGTTCAAAAAATGGGAGAAGACTTTGGTATTCCTGATGAACACATTCGCTTCGACGATTTTGGAGGATAAGATTGGTTGATAGATGTTCGTTGATGGTTGTTCGTTGATGGTTGATAGTGAAGGATTAGTTTTTCTAGATACTGATTATTAAACTACTAATACCGAAAACGAATCACGATATTCGAACAACCGATTACCTAAAACTTAACCTTATAAATATCCCTTAAGCGTGAAAGCTCTTACCGCACAGGAATTACATAATCTGGCAATGAATATTGTTGGGCGTCAGCTCGAGGCCGAAGGATATGAGTTCATGGGAGTAAACAGCAAACCAAAGTCTAATCCACAATTTGTCTGTCTTAAAGAGAAACAACTACACTTCATCGTAGTACGCAATGTACCTTATCCTGAAGATCCGAAGTCTTTTGACGACCTTGTACTGGATAAAGTGAAGGAACATGCTCTTAAGTATGAAGCCAGGACCTATTACGCCGGTGTTGGTTTGTCTAATGCCGAAGACCGTAATCTGCCAGTCTATTTGAATGAGCCTTATATTGTTGAATATGAAGGACTTATCGAAATTCTTTAAAATTTTTATTGCTCTTTTGCTGGTAGTAACCAGCCTGAAGTGCACACCGGATAGGGAACTCATTCGCAACGTTGCAGCAGGTCCCGCCTTAGGAACAAGTTACAGTATTATCTACTTAACTCCCGAACCACTTGATTTACAAACAGAGATCGATTCCGTATTTGCAGTTGTCAATAAATCGATGTCTACTTATATACCTGAATCTGATATTTCAAAGATCAACTCTGGCGACACAACCTTAGCAGTAGATCATATGTTCAAAGAGGTATTTGATCTTTCCAAACAGGTTTACAACAATACCGATGGATATTTTGATCCTACCGTTGGTATACTGGTCGATGCCTGGGGTTTTGGTCCGGGTCAGCCATTGGAATTGGACAGTATGCGGATTGATAGTTTACTGGAATATGTAGGATTTGACAAAGTACGGATCACAGCCGAAAACCGAATTGTTAAAGAAAATCCGGCGATCAGATTCGACTTCAACGCCATAGCTAAGGGATATGCCATAGATCGACTAGGACGATTGCTGGATGAAATGAATATAGACAACTACCTGATTGAAGTTGGAGGAGAGCTGTTGGCAAAAGGGGAGAACCGGCAAAAGGATAAAAGATGGGTAGTTGGTATAGACGATCCTCAGGTAACCGAAGGAAGAAGACTAATGCGGACGATCTTTTTGAAAGACAGGGCCATGGCTTCCTCCGGGAATTATCGCAAATTCAGGATTGATTCAATCACTGGAGAGAAATACGTTCATACTATAGATCCCAAAACGGGCTACACCAAGAATTCAAAGGTCTTGGCCACAAGTGTAATCGCGGAAACATGTGCCAGTGCCGATGCTTACGCAACTGCATTTATGGCTATGGAACTGAGAGATTCTAAAGATATCCTCGCCAGGGAAGACGACCTGGAAGGTTATATAATATACTTGAATGATAAAGGTGAAACACTGGAATATATGACCGAAGGTTTTACCAATCTTCTAACTCCTTAATGTTTATTTTCTTACCAGTGGAATGATCTCACCCATAGCCAGTCTGTAACGATCTACGTCCTCAGGATTCATTTCAGAGGTATAATCGATTTCCTCAACTGTAAAACCTACGGATCTCAATTTATCAAAATAATCCCGACCATAAATACGAACGTGATCGTACTGCCCAAAAATTTCCGCTCTTTCATCCCTGTCGGTAATAGAGTTGTCTTCGTAGGTTTCTGCTCTCTTAAGATCTTGGGGTATCTGAAAAATTCCCCAGCCGCCAGGTTTTAGTACCCGATAGAGTTCCTCCATGGCTTTGGTATCGTCTGGAATATGCTCAAGTACGTGGTTGCACAGGATCACATCAAACCTGTTTCCTTCAAAGGGTAGTGAACAGATATCTGCCTTTACATCGGCTAATGGTGAATTCAGATCCGTGGTCGTATAATCAATATTGCTAAGATTTCTAAATCTTTTGTAGAAGGCCTGTTCCGGGGCGAAGTGCAACACTTTGGCAGGTGCTGTAAAGAAATTTGTCTCGTGCTTTAAATAGAGCCATAGCAAGCGGTGG
>JAAUXZ010029240.1_pt1 | contig 11374 bp, 11 predicted proteins | sample 7278131 | NCBI WGS metagenome assembly JAAUXZ01 (sample SAMN14350119, study PRJNA611818) | marine sediment metagenome | isolation source: surface marine sediment (3m) | place: French Polynesia: Moorea | collected 2018-08
CGACCCGTCCGACGCCATGGCGTCCGCCGATGGTGTTGAGCTTGCGGAGCAGCGGGGCCGGGTCGAGCCGCTCGCCGTTGACGGCGACGGGATTGCCTCGCTCGAAGGTCACTGTGACCTCCTCGACGATGTCGTCGGCTTCCCAAGGGTCCACCGTCATCTGGAACATCCCCTTGGGCGGACCGGCCCACGGGTCCTCGAGGACTCCGCCCTCGTAGGAGATGTGCAGCAGGTTGGCGTCCATCGAATACGGCATGTCCGGAGTCACCGGAATCGGGATTCCATGGGCTTCGGCGTACCGCACACAATCCGCCCGGCCCCGCAGGTCCCATTCGCGCCAGGGGGCAATCACCTGGATGTCGGGCTTCAACGCAAAGGCCGACAGTTCGAAGCGCACCTGGTCGTTGCCCTTGCCCGTTGCGCCGTGGGAGATGGCGTCTGCACCGAATTCGTTGGCTGCGGCAACCAGACCCTTGGCGATCACGGGCCGAGCCAACGATGTCCCGAGCAGGTAGTAGCCCTCGTAGAGCGCTGATGCCCGCAACGCCGGGAACACGTAGTCGACAACGAACTCATCGGTGAGGTCCTCGGCGATCGCTTCGACGGCTCCGGTCGCGATTGCCTTCTCCTTGGCCTCGGCGACCTCGTCGCCCTGACCAACGTCGGCGGTGTACGCAATCACCTCGGCGTCGTACTCCTCCATGATCCACTTCAGAATCACGGAGGTGTCGAGTCCGCCGCTGTACGCGAGCACCACCCGGTCGATCTTGCGGTGTGTCGTCATCCTTCAGCTCCCATGTGTTCGAGTTCTCGGGCAACGGCCGCTCCACCAACGTCCTCGGCGGCAATGACCAGGAGCGTGTCGTCGCCGGCGACCGTGCCGATGACGCCGTCGGGTCGGCTGCGATCGATCGCACCGGCCACGAGATGCGCGGCGCCCGGGTTTGTCTTCACCACAACGAGGCTCCCGGACGAGACCACCGACAATGCAAAGTCACTCAGGGCTTTGGCCAGCTGGCGTCGCTCAGCACGCTGATCGTGTCCATTCGCCGGGATGGTGTACGTCCCACCGGCCGTCCGGTCCTTCACGGCCCCGATCGCATCGAGGTCGCGCGAGATCGTTGCCTGGGTCACCTGGTGACCGGCATCGCCCAGCAACGCCGCCAGTTCGGCCTGGCTCCGGATCCGGTGCTCGCTCACCAACCGGCGCAGCAACATGCGGCGGGACGCGGTCGCCGTCAAGGAACGACCTCCCGTGTGATCATCGTCCCGATCCCCTCCGGCGTGAAGATTTCCAGCAGCAATGCGTGCTGGACCCGACCGTCGAGGATGTGCACGCGCTCGACGCCGGCCTCGATCGCATGAATGCAGCTCTCGAGCTTCGGGAGCATGCCCGACGAGACCGAACCGGATCCGACGAGCGTGCGAAGATCCGGCGCAATGATCCGAGCGATCAGCGAGTCCTCGTCGCCGAGGTCTCGGTAGAGGCCCTCGACGTCCGTCAGGTAGACGAGCTTCTTGGCGCCCAGAGCCTCGGCGAGTGCTCCCGCGGCCGTGTCGGCGTTCAGGTTGTACGGGCGCCCGTCCTCGCCCCGGGCCAGCGGCGCGACGACGGGGACGTATCCCTGGTCGATGAGCCCGCTGATGAGGCCCGGGTTGACCTCCGTGACCTCGCCGACGAAGCCGAGCTTCGGATCTCTCGGCCTGGCAACGAAGAGGTTCGCATCCAGCCCGTTGACGCCGATGGCCACCGAGCCGTGGGCGTTGATCAGCCGCACGATGTCGGGATTGATCTCGCCCGTCAACGTGGTCTGCACCACCCGGATCGTCTCCTCGTCGGTGACGCGCAGGCCGTCCATCCACTGGGGCTCGATCCCTTGCTGGCCCATCGCTCGTGAGATGTGGGGACCACCGCCGTGCACGATCACCGGCTTGATCCCGACGAAATGCAGCATGGCGACGTCGTCGGCGAACGTGTCGCGGAGGTCCTCATCCACCATCGCCGAACCGCCGTACTTGATCACCACGATCGTGTCGCGGAACGACTTGATGAACGGCATCGCCTCACTGAAGATCTTCGCCTTCCCCATCGAGTTGGCGATACGTGTCTTCGACACGTTGGGTGACGAGTGTCCGGTCGACATCAGCTGCGCTCCCCATTGAGCCTGGCGTATTCGGGTGTCAGGTCGGTCGTCAAGATCGAGGCCCGTCCGGGCCCGCCACCGATCATCATGTCAACAACGAAGTCCCCGATCTCGAGGTGCGCCAGCAGCGATGCCTCGTCGTGCTCGGCGGCCACACCCCCGCGGGCGACGACGATGCCGTCGAAGGCAATCACGACGTCGTCGATATCGAACGCCACGCCGCTGGCGCCGAGCGCTCCGACCAGACGCCCCCAGTTGGGATCGCCACCGAAGAACGCAGCCCGGACCAATGCAGAGTCGGCGACGGCACGGCCGGCGTGCCGAGCCGTGGCATCGTCGGCGGCTCCCTGGACCCTCAGCTCCACCAGACGTGACGCCCCCTCGGCATCGGCCGCCATCTGTTCGGCCAACGAACGGCAGACCGAGCTGACGAGAGGCGTCAGGCGCTCGGAGTCGACCTCGACACCTGTGGCACCGGAAGCCATCAGGACCACTGTGTCGTTCGTCGATGCGCACCCGTCGATGTTGAGCGAGTGGAACGACTCATCGACGGCAGCGCGCAGGGCCGCGTCGAGCGTGGCACCGTCGGCGACTGCGTCGGTCGTGATGACCACGAGCATGGTCGCCATGTCGGGGCGAATCATGCCCGCACCTTTTGCCATACCCCCGACGACGAAGTCGCCGGCGGACGCAATGGCTTCCTTCAGAACGGTGTCGGTCGTCATGATCGCGCGGGCTGCGTCCACCCCGGCTTGCTGAGTCGACTCAAGCACGTCGGTGATGTCACCGACGCCGGCGACGATGGTCTCGACGGGCAACGTAGAGCCGATCGTTCCCGTCGAACAGACGAGGACATCACTCACTGCGGCGTCGATCGCCGACGCAACGGCGACCGCCGTGGCCAGCGCTGCGGCGGCGCCGTCCTTCCCCGTGGCCGCATTTGCGCAGCCGCTGTTGAGCACTACCGCCCGTTTGGCCGATCCCGCAGCCATGTGGCTTCGACTCAGACGAACCGGGGCGGCTGCAGCAGTGTTCACGGTGAAGACGGCGGCCGTGGCCACGGGTTCATCGGTCACGACCAGCGCCAGGTCCGGAGTCCCATCCTCCTTGATGCCGGAGGCGATCCCGGCAGCACGGAATCCTGCGGCGGCGGTGATACTCACGGCATCCACCCTGACATCGGCAGCCCTTGCGTCTCTTCCAGCCCGAACATGAGGTTGGCGCACTGCACGGCCTGGCCTGCGGCACCCTTCAACAGGTTGTCCTCCGCAGCCATCACGATCACCGTCGAGGTCCGCTCGTCGACCCACGCCGCAAGCAGACAGCGATTCGACCCGACGACCCACCGAGTCTGCGGCGGCTGATCGATCACTTCGACGAACGGCGCCTCGGCGTACGCCTTGGCAAGCACTTCTCTCACGGAGGTCGTCGTCACCGCGGGGGATGCGGTGGCGTAGCAGGTGGACAAGATGCCCCGCTGCATCGGAACGAGATGGGGGGTGAAGACGATCGTCGGCTCGACACCGGTTGCCTGGGCGATGCCTTGCTCCATCTCGGGGCGGTGCCGATGGGTCAGGACTCCGTATGCGACCACTCCCTCGTCTACCGCTCCAAAGGTGAGGTTGGCCTTGGCGGCTCTGCCGGCCCCGGAAACACCGGACACCGAGTCGACCTTGATGCCACGTGGATCGACCGACCCGGACGCAACCAGCGGCGCCAGCGCAAGGATCGCCGAGGTGGGGTAGCAACCCGGAGCTGCCACGCGGTCGGCGCCTGCGATGGTGTCGCGGAACAACTCGGGAAGGCCGTAGGCCCACTGGCCCAGTTCACTCGGGTAGGGATGATCGACCCCGTAGGCCTCTCGATAGCGATCGGCGTTGTCGAGCCGGAAATCGCTCCCGAGATCGACGATCCTCGCTCCCCGGCCTGCGAGGGCCATGGCCGGATCCGCCGAAGCACCATGCGGAAGTGCGAGGAACACCAGATCAACATCCGGAATCGTGTCGGGATCCAGCGTGCCCAACACTCGATCTCCGCCTCCGAGGTGGGGATGGACGGTTGCCAGCGTTGCCCCGGCCTGCGAATGCGCTCCGAGATGCGCCACACCGAAGTTCGGGTGATCATCGATCAACCGAATCAGCTCGCCCCCGGCGTAACCGGAGGCACCGAGAATGGCAACGGTGGCTTGGGCGGACACATGACTCCCGTCGTGGAGGACGGGAGCATATACGCATATTCATGGAATATGCAAGGTGGGAGGGGCGGTGCGGTGGGGCAGGACCGATAGGCCGGTACTGGGACGCACGGACGGGACGAGCTCAGCGAATCGAAGGGCGGCCTCAGTCGCCAGTCGCCAGTCGAGATAGGTCGAAGCGAACTCGCTCGAATCGTCCTCCTGCGCGACCGGGGTTGCGCTCCAACCGCAGTACGCGATGCTGGGGCCCATGATGGCCCTGACGTCGCTCCGCCTCGTCGTCCCTGCAGGATGATGGGATCGGCAACGGCTCGCTTCGCGCCGGTGTTCGCCCACCAGTACGGGTGGGATGAGATCGCCATGTTTCTGGTGCCCATTGCGCTGGCGATCGCCGGAGTCCGCTACGCCGAGAAGCGAGCTGCCGAGCGCAAGCGCCGGGAGACCGACGCCGGAGACGACCACGTCACTCCGGAGGCGGAGCAACCCACACCTTGACGACGGGCTCCTCGTCGTGGGGACGCCGCCGAGTCCTTGCAACAACGACGACCAGGCCGCAGATGAGCACCAGGAGGATCCCGGCGCCCACTGCACTTCCGAGGTCGTCCGGCGGTCGTGGCGGAGGTGGTTCCTCCCCGACCGGAAGAAAGGTCCCGGTGACCGCATAGGACCACTGACAGTCCGGCCCGGTGCCCGCCTGGAGCATCGCCCATCCCGCACTGTTGATGGTGAACGTGCCCTCATCGACGGCGACGTCCCGAGTCACGAGATCGGCCTGGAGCACGTCCTGGAGCAGGACGGCAGGTTCGCGGTCACCAGGGAACAGGCTCGCCGCAACCACACAATCGCTGCGGACCTCGTGGCGATAGGTCCCTTCGAGCAGATACACCTCGACATCGCTCTCGGATCCGATAGACCCGGTACGCGTGTAGCTCCGCGTCTCGTCGATCGGCTCCGCTGCCAGCGGACCCGACGACAGCGTCAGAACGATCAGGAACCCGATCCACGGCATCGCACTCGTACCGTAGGCCGGCGGAGCCTCCCGAAACCACCGCCCAACCGTGCCAATCCCAGAGCCGCTACCGTGCCCCACACAGAGCCGTCGACCCTTCTCGAGGATGCGATGACGACCGAGGCCACAACAACTGATGTCACCCGGGTGCTGGACCTGATCGACCAACTCGTCCGTGCACACGACCCCAACGGTGACCGTCACGAGTTCATGCGTGCGCAGTTCGACATGGGTCTCGCCTGGGTGCACTTCCCCGAAGGCCGCGGCGGATTGGGCCTGGCCCCCAACCTCCAGAATGTGATCGACGAGCGTCTCGATCAGCTGACGCCGCACCGACCCCGGGTCTTCGACATTCTCGGTCACGGGATGGGCGCCCCGATGCTGGTGGCCCATGGAAGCGAAGCGCAGCTCGATCGTTATCTCCGACCGATGTTCACGGGCGAGGAAGTCTGGTGCCAGCTCTTCAGCGAACCCAACGCGGGGTCGGACGTCGCCGGGCTGGCCACGCGCGCGATCCAGGATGGTGAGGAGTGGATCGTCAACGGCCAGAAGGTCTGGACCACCGCCGCGCAGCTCGCCAAGTGGGGCATGGTCGTCACCCGCACCGATCCCGACCTCCCGAAGCACAAGGGAATGACCTACTTCCTGATGGATATGGAGGCGGAAGGTGTCGAAGTGCGCCCGATTCGCCAGATCACCGGCGAAGGAGAGTTCAACGAGGTCTACATGACCGACGTTCGGATCCCCGACTCGAATCGCATCGGAGGGCGCGGTGACGGCTGGCGCGTTGCACTGACCACGCTGATGAACGAACGCGTGGCCATCGGCGCTCGGGTTGCTCCCCGCAACTCTGGAGCCATTGCCGACCTCCTCGAAGTGTGGGATTCAACCGGACGGCCGGCAGATCGTCGAGACGAGGTCATGCGCCTCTGGGTTGCGGCCGAGGCCGCCCGCCTCACCAACCAGCGTGCGGCTGAAAACCGCAAGGCGGGGACCCCAGGGCCAGAAGGCTCGACGGCGAAGCTCGTGTTCGCCGAGCTGAACAAGAAGATCTACGAACTGGCAACCGACCTGATGGGCCCTGAAGGCATGCTCTACGACAGCTACTCCTTCACCGTTCCGGACCCGACCGAGGAAGCGTCAACCGACGTGCGGCGCCGGTTCCTGCGAGCCCGTGCCAATTCGATCGAAGGCGGCACCTCGGAGATCATGAAGAACATCCTTGGAGAGCAGGTCCTCCGCCTTCCCGGCGAGCCTCGGGTCGACAAAGACGTCGCCTGGAGTGACATTCCGCGGTCCTAGGTCGGGACGAGGGCAATCGGCGCTGGGCGAGGGCTTATGGCTAGTCGGCTTCGAGGTGATGGCCGGTCCGCACGCGTACGGAATCCAAGCGTCTCGCCGAGATGTCGGTCGTCAGATGTCAGCTGAAACGGAGACCCCGTTCTGGGTCTGACTACTGACGACTGACGACCGAAGACTCCTTCAGCAGGCCGTCAAGACCCCGCAGCGTCGCTACTCCCCCATGACCCCGCCCCGAGAAGAACCTCAAGCTGCCCCAGAAAATGCCGATTCCACCTGCACATCGCCGTCGTTCGAGGTGCGCGCACAATGCCTAACTTCCCAGGTTCCCTTCGTCTCGCTGCCGACCCGCAGAGCCGGGTCAGGGCGGAGATCGAGGTGGATGATGAGCGTTTGGTGGTTCGTGCAGGCGGGGATGAGCTCGGCAACTGGGCGCTTTCGTCGGTGAGTTTCGATCCTGCGCCTGGAGGATTCCGCATGAGCGCCGACGGCGAGGACCTGATTCTCACAACGGGTGACAATCCGGCCTTCGCCAAGATCGTCGGTGTCGATGCGCCGCCACCCTTGGTCACGAACGGTGACGAGCCCGAGCCGGTCAAGGAAGCGCCGACGAAAGGGGCCGAGTCGAAGCGGTTCGGTCAGCTCCGTAAGCGGTCGGCAGCATCCTGGGTCGACGACGACACCATGGACCCATTGCTCGCCTACATCCTCATGGCGACCGGTCTCCTGGTCATCGTCGGCGCCGCCCTCAACTGGGGCGATTACCGACTCCTCGGAGACGACGGGTTCCCCTGGAGCCGGATCTTCGTCGGAGCTGCAGCCGTCGGCGCCATCGTCGGGGCCGTGTTGGCATGGCGCGAACAGCGCCGGATGATCGGGGCAGGAATCGCAACGGGCGCAGGCGTCATCAGCCTCGCCGTCCTGTACTTCTACGCCGCCGAAGCCGGCCTCGGCCTCGGCTTCTTCTTGGCCATCCTGGCGATCGTTCCGCTCACGATCACCGCCGTCGTCGGGCTCACGCCGAAGGGAATCGCCCCGCCGCCCGAACGCGACTGATCAGACACCGGTCTCGCGTCGTTCCATCCACTCGTCGAGGAGGCGATACGCCTCGTCCGGCTCGTACGGCCCCTCCTCGATACGATGCTCGAGCAGCATCCTCATCGCGTCGCCGATGATCGGCCCCGGTTCGACCCCGAGGTGCGCGATCACCTGGTGTCCGTCGATTGGCGGACGCAGCGCGTCGATCGCCTCCTGCTTGCGGAGCTCGACAATTCGGTCTTCGAGCTCGTCGATACGCCGCTGGATGGCTCGTGCACGTTTTGCGTTACGGGTGGTCACGTCACATCGCACGAGTTCGTTCAGTTGCTCGAGTAGGTGCCCGGCATCGCGCACGTACCGACGGACCGCAGAATCGGTCCAGCCCATCTTGAAAGTGTGCGGCCGCATGTGGAGGAAGACGAGCTGACCGACGTCGGACACCTGCTGTTTCGTGAACCGCAGGTCACGCATACGTTTGCGGGTCATCCGGGCGCCCACGACCTCGTGATGGTGAAAGGTGACGCCACCCTCCACGAACGCCCGAGTCGCCGGTTTGCCGATGTCGTGGAACAGGGCGGCCAAACGAAGCTCGAGCCCCGAGGACCGCCGAGTCTTCTCGACCACGGCGATCGAATGGGCCAGCACGTCCTTGTGCCGGTGCAGCGGATCGTGTTGCGAGGCCAGATCGGAAACCTCCGGGATGAACTCATCGGCGAGTCCCGTGGAGACGAGTCCCCGGAGCGCATCGCCGACATGTGCCCCGAGCATCAGCTTCGAGAACTCGTCGCGGATCCGTTCGGCCGACACGATCCGAAGACGCTCCCGCATCCGTCCCGCCGCAGCGAACGCCACGTTGTCCGGCTCGAACCCGAGGGTCGATTGGAACCGGAACAGGCGCAGCATCCGGAGTGGGTCGTCCCCAAAGGCGATTTCTGGATCGAGGGGAGTGCGCAGCACCTTCTCGAAGAGATCTCTCAGGCCGCCGTGAGGATCCACCATCTCGGGCTCGTCACCCGGCTGCGCGGGGAGCCGCAGAGCCATGGCGTTGACCGCGAAGTCGCGACGAGCGAGGTCACCCTCGATGGCGTCCCCGAACGCAACGTGTGGCTTGCGACTGTCGTCCCGATAGATCTCGGAACGGAATGTCGTGATCTCGAGGATCGCCCCGTCCTTGATCGCCCCGATCGTCCCGAACTGCTCCCCCACCAGGTAGAGGTCGTCCGCCCAGGCGCCGGCAATGGCCTTGATCTGATCCGGACGGGCATCGGTGGTGAAGTCGAGATCCGGGGCGTCGTTGATCCGTCCGAGCAGCGCATCGCGCACGCTGCCGCCCACGAGGTACAGCGTGTAGCCGGCTTCACCGAAAGCGCGAGCCAACGACGCCGGGGGAGCGTCGTCGCGGAGCAGCGGCTCGAGTCGAGGTGGGATCATGCGCTGAGGTTACCGGCGGTGGCAGGGGCGGCGATCACTGGCCGAACATGAGGACCTCGAGCGTCTCCCCGAGGAGCCAGAGCCTCCCGTCGAACACGACGGCGTTGACCTCGGACACCCCCGACTGCCTGACCAGAAAGACGGGCGACTCTCCTTCAGAGGCGTAGAAGACGTCCCCGTCGCTCGACACGACCCACGCAGCCCCCTGCGTACCCTGAGTCGTCACGAGAAGCCTTCGTCCATTGATCTGTTCGTCGACGACGACGGTGCCATCACCGCGCAGCTTGACAACGCCCCCGTCGAGGCCCGTCACCCACACCGCAACGTCGGACTCGAACCGATCGTCCTCGACCAGGATGTCGAAGGCCCTGATCCCAACATCGAATGGGTCCAGGAAATCCTCGAGAGCCGGGTCGTAGCGCAGCACCATTCCGTCGAGTGACGCGATCCACAGGACACCGTCGTGGATCTGCATCGCGTTCGGCTCAGCGCCCGGAGGCATCGGGATGACGCTCGTCAGGGCGGAGTCGCTCCGTCCGATGTAGGCGATCTGTGCTGACTCGTCGCCACCGGCCCACGAGAGAATCCACACGCCGTCCGCGGTGACGGCGAGATCCCTGGTCGATAGGTCGCCGAGATCGATCTCCTCGACGCTTCCGCTCGAGTTCGTGATGCGCGCCAGGGTGTTCGCTGGAAGCCCGCCGTCCCCCGCCCGGGCCGCCCAGACGATGCCGTCACCAACCGCAAGCGCATTCATCGGAGCCGACACCTCGAACGCAGCCACGAGCTCACTCGTCCTCAGGTCAACCTGGAGGATCTCGCCCCACTCACGTTCCAAGTCGAACCGATAGGGACCGGCGATCCACAGGGTCTGTTGGTCGGCCACCATTGCTCGACCTGCGGCGGCACGTACCTTCAGGGCATCAAACGCTCCCGCCCTGCCGAGGGCTCGCCGCTCGATCTCGACGCCCGCCTCCGTGCTCCGCATCGAGTACACCGCACCGTCGCTCCCCGGCCGAATCAGCCCGAAGGGTCCAACCTCGGCCCACAGTGAGCCGTCCCAGGTGAAGCCGTCGAGCATCTCACCACGCCGATCGACAACTGCGGCGAGCTGCCCGACTCGTCCGTCGAGCTCAATCGATCCCGTCGACGCCGTCACGAGGAAGTTGTCCGGGCCATACGGCTGAACGAAGTGTCCCCAGGTCTCGCCGCGAGCATCGATCTCGGTGCGATGCGTAGCTCCTTGCCGGTCGGTGTGGACGATCGCAACACCGGTTGCCTGCGGCGTGAACTCCAACTCCATGGTCGTACCGTCGGACAGCAGGAGCGCCCGTCGTACCTTCTGGTCACTGAGATCGATGATGTCCCCGACCTCAGTGCCCAGCTGGATCCACCGCACCCCGTCTTGACGCCACTTCGTCGCCCACACGCTGCCGGCGCTGTTCACCAGCTCGACGTTGCTGTCGACGATCGTCTCCGCCCGCTCGATCACCGTGCCGTCCATCGTCATCGTGACGAGATCGTGCGGACGGCCGGGGCGGTTCGTCATCCCGAGCACGAAGACGACGTCGTCATTCGGCTCCCGTGCGATGACCATTGCGTCGGGCACGAAGTCCGCCGGATCCCATTGAGCGATCGTCCGCGGACCGATCAGCGAATCCGTTGCGACCAGACGCTGCTTCGCCGTGTCGAGCACGACGACAGTTCCGTCATGGGCGACGTCGAAGCAGCAGGGTCCAAAGGACTTCTCGCTCAGCCCGAGGTTGCCGACCCCATTGCCCCAGCCGAAGGACGCAACGGTCGACGGCTCGATCACGTTCGTCAGTTCGACCACGAGATCCTCGATGACGCGGGTGGTGTTGACCGGTGTCGGAACGACGGTCGCCGGCGGCAAGGTCGACGGCGGCGGCTCCGGTGATGCCACCGTCGTCCCCGGCAACGTCGTCGGCGCAACCGTCGGCTCGGGGAGCGTCGTCACGGCCGGATCGTCGTCATCGCGGGGGCCGCCGAGCAGCACGAGCGGTACGAGCACGAGGGTCAGAACCACCACAACCCCAGCGGCGAACGCCCACGCCGGACGCGACCGCGGCAGCGAACGAGAAGGGACCGGCGGCATGTTGGCATCGGCGGCCTTCGCCGCGAGATCCGCTGCTGCGTGGGTGCCACGATCGTCGATGTTCACGGCGTTCCCTCCAGTTCTCCGAATCGCCGAGCGAGCGAGGCTCTGCCCTTCTGGAGCGAGGTCTTGACGGTGCTCTC
>JAAUXZ010074225.1_pt1 | contig 11364 bp, 13 predicted proteins | sample 7278131 | NCBI WGS metagenome assembly JAAUXZ01 (sample SAMN14350119, study PRJNA611818) | marine sediment metagenome | isolation source: surface marine sediment (3m) | place: French Polynesia: Moorea | collected 2018-08
CGTCACCAAGAGCGGCGATACCTTCATCGTCGATGCCGGTACCGGCATTCGCCGGCTCGGCAACCAGTTGATGATCGACCAGCGCTATACCTACCATTTTCTCATCACCCACGGCCACTGGGACCAGTTGTTGGGATTTCCTTTCTTTAAGCCGCTGTATCTCGATCACGTCACCATTCGCGTCCATCGCTGCCCGTTTCCGAAAAAATTTGTCGAGAACATGGTCTCCAAGGTCATGACCCCTCCCAATTTCCCTATCCGCCCTTCCGAATTGCGTGCCAAGATCGTCTACGAAGACGGCAACCCCATGCGGTTCGAGGTTGGTTCGCTGGCGGTCGACCCCATTCCCCTGAGCCACCCCAATATGGGCAGCGGCTACAAATTTATTGAAGACGGGAAGACCTTTGTTTTTCTGACGGACAACGAACTGGGGTTCATTCATCCAGGAGGCCTGCCCAAGGATCACTACATCGAATTTGCCTACGGCGCCGACCTGCTTTTTCACGATGCCGAATACACGCCGGAAGAGTATGAATCCAAAGTACTCTGGGGACACTCCGCATACACCGAAGCCATCGATCTGGCCATCCAGGCCGGCGTCAAAAAACTGGGTCTCTTCCACCTCAACCAGGAGAGATCTGATGATGAAGTCGACCAGATCGTGGATCAGTGCCAGAAAATCATTTCGGCCGAAGGCCATGCACTGGAGTGTTTCGGTGTGGCCGCCGATATGACCTTCGAACTCTGACGCCCCCTTTGCTTCGCCCGCGAATATCCGCCATACAAGGTTGTTTTGCGATCCAGGATAAGACCTGAACGCTGTATATGGAAAAAGTAATTTCACTGCCAAGGAGAAAAGATGCCGACCGCCACAGTTCGCTGGGTTGACGGAATGCAGTTTGTGGGAATGGATTCGGGAGGACACAGCGTCGTTCTGTCCGGAGACGATCAGCAGTCCGGTGTGCGCCCTTCCGAAATGCTGCTGGTGGCACTGGCTTCGTGCACCGCGGTCGATGTGGTCGAAATCATGACCAAAAAGCGGAAGCCCCTGAACACGCTTGAAATTGTCATTTCGGGCGAGCGCGATCCGGAGCCACCCTGGCCCTATCGCCGTATCGAAGTCAACTACCGACTCAGCGGTGAAGGCCTTACCGAGAAAGCCGTTTCCCAGGCAATTAAGCTTTCTGCGGAGAAGTACTGCTCCGTCGCCGCCACGGTGCGGGGGGTAGCGGAGATCCGTACAAAATTCGAGATTCTCTCTTAGGCATGCCCACAGGCTTCACGGCTGCTGAAAATAACCCGCTCGAGGGGCTATAGTTGATCCGCTTGCGGATCCCGGCATGCCGCCTTGACCTGTGTTGGGGATTATCCGTGCTGCGCCCCTGGCAGGCCCACAACAGCCCGTCGTGATTGGCAGGCATCCCGAAAAGCACTGAACAGGGCCAGCATCGCCTCACTGCGGTCCACCAGCCATTCCGGATGCCATTGCACCCCCAGAACCCATTGTTCGCTGCTGCTCTCTACCGCCTCGATAATGCCGTCATCAGCACGGGCCACAACCACCAGTCCCTGGCCGATCTGGCTTATGGCCTGGTGATGCAGGCTGTTTACATTTACCCGCGTCTGCCGACAGATATCCGCCAGCCGACTGCCCGGCGCGATCTGGATGGGGTGCGCCAGATGATCTTCCCGGTAATCCGGGTGTTGATCATGCTTGCGGACATTTGGGACCTGACTGGCGATATCCTGCCACAGACGGCCGCCGGCAGCGACATTGAGAACCTGAATACCCCGGCAGATCGCTAAAATGGGCATCTTCACCTGCAGCGCCCAGGTGGTCAAACGCAATTCCATGTGGTCGCGGGAAGGGGTCATCTGCCGCAGCCCTGGATGTGCAGCCTCCCCATAGTGAACTGGATCGACATCCGGTCCCCCGATCAGCATCAATCCATCCACCAGATCGATCAGATGCGAAAGCAGGTTTTGATCGGCAATTACCGGGATGATCAACGGCGAAGCCCCCACCTGGGCCAAAGCGTTGATATAGGTGTTGGGAATGGCCGCCGAATCCCTACCCAGGAGGGCATCACAGGCGTGGGCATAGGCCGGTATGCCGATCAGCACCCGCCCCGTTTCCGCTCGAAATTCCCGGCCAGAGAAACGGCTGTCCATCGCATCGTTTCCTTTTATCCCTTGTAAAGGTCCTTTTTGCTACCTGCAGCCCGGATGCCCCGCCTGTCGCAGCGCGTCTGCCATGCCACCATTCTGTCCGTCCGGGCGGCGGCGTGCCCACCTCCGCAAATTCAGGATACCATAGAGGCGGAGGAGGAACTTGTAAAGCACGAACGGCCGCCATGACGGCGACGGCCCATCCGGATCGCTAATGCAGCGGGTTGCCGGCAGAAGGAGACCGCCGGAGGAACAGGCAACAGATTGGAAAGGGATTGGGTGCAGCCGGTGCGCTTTACTGGATCGAATCGCGCATATCCATGGGGATTTCTTCCCTGTGCAACAACCCCAGCGCAACCGCTCGGGAAACAGCCTGATCGGGTGCCAAATGATCATAAAGCCGAAGGATTTCGTCGGATGTTTCCTGCATGAATTTAAGTTTCATATCCGTCATTTGGAAAAACTTGTTCTCGCGATGGCGATATAGTTCGAGATGCTTCTGCAACTTGGATAATTCGCGGTTTAACTCACGCTCGTAGGCCAGATTGGCCAAATCTTCCATTTTGTTGTTCATGATGGCACCTTCCTATACGTAAATCCTTCATAAATCAGCGCTCGAAGTCATCGTTGCAAAGCTTCGAAGGCTGCCATGCAAACAGAAAACGATTAGAAGGTTGTTAAGCAGAGGCTTGTCAGGGCACGCTCACCAAAGCAGCAATTGGCATGCCATACATACTGCTGGCTGGATGGATATACGACAAACCCCACCGAATCAGGCTTTTCGCCCCAAATCGATATCCATGCCCGATTGTCGAGGCCATAATGGCTATTTCGTTTACATTTTGAATGCATATTAGTTTTACACCGCTTGCAGGTTCCGTGACATCATCCGCGCTAAGCAAACTCGACAGGTACGATCAAATTCATCTCCACGAGGGCACGAACCGTTTCCTGCATTTCGGTCATGCTTAACCCGGTCACGAATGCCACGCTGGCAAGACTTCGATGCCCGTCGATTTGGCGAAGAACTTTACGCATATTCTCGTCAATCGGCAGATAGCAACGCCGATCCTGATTGGAGCACGTGAATATGACCCCGTTTGTCGGTCTTGACTTTGTTCGCATTTAGACTCCTGAACAACTGATGGGGGCCGCGGTGCTTGATCCTTCCCCAAAAAAAACGGGTTGCCGATCTTCGTGGCAACCCGGCTGTCTCGCTGAGACCCGTGGCTTTCCGTCCCCGCCTCACGACGGGTTTGGCTTTAGTCGCTTCATGCCCCTCTTCGGAAGCTTGACCCCAATTTTGAAATCTATTCTTTTAGCAAGTCCCATACCAGCGTAACGGCATCAATATTGACAAAATATATCAATCGGTTAAGGTTCTAAGGCTTTTTGATTGCGTTTAACCTGACGCAATTTGTCATTCATACGAACGTAATTTGTCAACGTAACCGACGGGGAACACGACAAGCGCCGCCACCCGCACCAGAGCTGTTTATTGAAACCCGAAACAGATACGAGATCGATCAATTTTACTGACACGCCGTCAATTCATGCCAGGGCTCCTGTAACCGGCGCCGTCAATCTAACGGCAAGCGGCACGATGGCTGCTTGCAATGCGTCCCGATTGCGATTAGGATGATCTCCGATCGATGTTCAACCCGAGCAAATGAAAGCGCCATCATGGCCCCCAATGCCACTTCTGAAGCGCGACCGCTGGAGGACCCTTCGGTCTGGGTCGATCTTTACGGGGATTATCTCTATCGTTTTGCCCTCGCGCGCATAAATGACCCCACCCTGGCAGAAGATCTTGTTCAGGAAACCTTTGTGGCCGCCTTGAAATCCCGCCGCAATTTCGAAATGCGCTCCGCAGCCAAAACCTGGTTGACCGCCATCCTCAAACACAAAATCGTCGATTGTATTCGCAAGCGCCAGCGGGAGCGGATCGTAGACAACGAAGAGGCCCTGGACCGCAGCCTGGAAGCATTCTTCAATGAAGACGGCAATTGGAAAATCCACCCGCCCAGGTGGGAAAACAACCCCGTAAAACACTATGAACAAAAGGAATTTCTTGACATTCTTTTTGACTGCCTGACCGCTTTGCCGCAAAGAATTGCGCGCATCTTCATGCTGCGGGAAATGGAAGGTCTGAAAACCGACGAGATCTGTAAGGTAATGGAAATCAGCGCGACCAACTGCTGGACGATGCTTTACCGCGCCAGGGCCGCCCTGCGCAGTTGCCTTGATCTCAACTGGTTCGGTCGCGAGCTTTAAGGATTGGAACTACCATGTTGATGATGCCCAACTGCAGGGAAACCTCACGACTTGCGTCCGAGGCGATGGACCGTAAATTGCCCCTTGTCAAGCGTTTGCTCCTCCGGCTGCATCTGCGCATGTGCAAATACTGCCATCGGTTCGAGCAGCAGCTTCTCAAAGTGCGGCAGATAAGCCGCCACATCAATCAACACATCGAGAGCCTCGACACGTCGATAGCGCTGTCCGATGAAGCCCGGGAGCGTATTCGAACGGCAATCAAGACCCATAGCGGCAATTTTTAGGAAGCCCCCCTTCCCCTTCCTTGGGAAGCGTACACCGCCTGACCTTCTGAAAGCCCCTTGAACCCGCAGCCTCCTGGAAATCGGTGACAGCCCGCGTGTTTACGACCGCTCGCGCCGATATTTGATTTCAATTTCGGCACACAGGCGCTGGATCGTCTCGGGCGTTAGCGGGTTGACGCAGGTTGTTCGAACCACCCCGACGATGCGCGCCGGGTCCGCCATGATGACTTCGGCGGTATCGACGGCTTCGATCGCAAAGCCTGGAAGGGTTAAAAGCGGTTGAACCCGCACCGCCTCTCCGGCAGCGGTCAGAAGCCAGTTGGCCAGCCAGGCGGCATGAAAGGCCGTGGTCCGAATTGTTACGGCATCGGTGGTCTTCAGAGCACGCAATTCTTTGCCCATCGCCTTGACTGCGAAATGCTTGCGTTCAACCGCACCATCGAAGCACGAGGGAATTCGCGATTGAATCGTGAAAACACCGTTCGGGCCCACGATGATGTGATCGATATGAAATCGGCCCGACGGAAAATCATGGTAGACCCGATAGCCCGATGACAACAGCCGGTTGATCTCCTGGGCAACCATCTGCAAACCCGTATAAACCCGTCGCAACCGCTTCTTCTTGGCGTCCAGGCGGCGCAGCTTATGGGTGCCATAGAGTAGAAAGCCCACCAGGAGGCCGGTCAGATATACCATATCCATCAATCTGGCGCTTTTTCCGCTGACATGCAGGTAGGCCAGATAGGTCACCAGAAGCGTCATGGGCACAACGACCACGGCCACCCCAAAGACCGTAAATTCCGAAGTGGTGCGGTCGAATCGATCGAGGACCGACGCTCCCGGAATGCGAAACGGCAAGTCATTCAAGCGGCCATAGGCGCGACCGGCGTTGATGCCGCCCAGTTTACGCTGGAATATGGCCAGCAGCGCCACCAGCACGCCGAACATCAGAAACAACGGCAGCAGTTCTTCGAAGGTTTCCAGCCTCGGATTCATGCAGACGGATGTCCTGTCCAGGGATTAGAGACGGAAGGCTTGTCCGCAACAGACAAAACATCAGCAAGTGTGCGGGGCAAGATCTCTATCGCTGCGACCTTGCCGCCTTTTCCAAACGCTCATATCACAGGCATCGGAAGAAGAAACGCTCTTTTCCGCAGGCACAGGCCCGGTGAGACCCACCCCGGGGCTGTTCACGGCCGGCCTTTCACCCGCATCGACCGCGTCTGGCATCTAACAAAATTAGAAGCCGGTCAACACCGGGCGATATTTGATCCTGCCGTTTGACAGGTCAGTGGAATTAACCTATTGTTTTGAAACGTTTTGACAACTTCACTGGATCGATCGGACAGACAATGGCCGCGGTTGAACTGGAAAAATTCAAGACCATTTGCCACCGCATAGGTCTCAATATCCCCGATGGTTGCCAATGGTCCTGGGACGACAAATTCGGCCACGCGCTGGTTGTATTCGCCAAGGAAGATCTCGAATTGATCCTGCTTCCGATCGCGCTTGAATTTGAACAGAAATGGGATTTTGCAACCATTGACGGCTCCGCCGCCGTTATCAGCGATTTCGTTCATTCCGGCTTCGGCCTAATGCCGGGGCAGGATTTCTTCATTGCCCAGGACCCGCAGCACCGTGAGATCATCCTTTACGCCACCTGCTGGCCATGGGGAAACGGCGACAATTTCTCTCTCCGGATCGGCATCTTCAGCACCCGGCGCGATCTTATCACCTCCGATCGGATCCGCGACTGCCTGACCCAATGGTTTCCGATGGCCGACACCGCGGCACCCTGACAAACATTTGGGCGTCATGCGACAAAACCGGCGGTGGTCACTGCAGCCGTACCATCCCCTACCCGGTGCGTCCCCACCCGGCTTCGATACATGGCACTGACCGGTGGCCAAGAAAACGCCGCTAGCCGGCGACCATTTCATAATGCGAATCACGCTGAACAGGGATAAATCCGGCGCTGCGTATCATCGCCTGGATCCTGGCGAGCGTGGCTGACGGTTTGTGTCCCGCTTGCCGCAGCACGTTCTCTTCCATCAGGATGCCGCCAAAATCGTCGGCGCCGGCGAGAAGCCCCAGAACACCGGCCGACGGTGTTTCACTGAACCACGAAGACTGGACGTGGGGAAAATTGTCCAACACGAGCCGCGCGGTTGCGATCACGCGGACATACTTGGCCGGGTGGGCCGGGGCGGGAACCTTGCTGCTCAGCGGCGAATCACCGGGTTTGAATGACCAGGGGATAAAACTCTGGAATCCGCCGGTCTTGTCCTGCAGACGCCGCAGTTCGATCAGGTGCGTTATGATATCGTCGTCGTTCTCCAGATGGCCGTACATCAAAGTGGCTGTCGTCCGGAAACCAAGCCGGTGGGCTGTTTCGCTGGTATCCAGCCATTGCTTGGCCGTGGCCTTTTGGGGAGCGATGCGCCGGCGCTTTGCTTCCACCAGAATCTCAGCGCCGCCCCCGGGCATGGTTCGAATCCCTTCGTGGTGGATACACGCCAGAACCTCCTTCACCGGCATTTTTTCACGGGCCGCCATAAAGACATATTCCGACGGACTGAAGGGATGGATGTGAATGGCCGGACAGGCATCCTGAATGGCCCGGATGTAGGCCACCCAGTCTTTCAGACCGACGGCGGGGTTGTGGCCGCCCTGCAGCAGCACCGTCGTGGCCCCGGCCTGGTGCGCGCGAAGCACACGCTGCGCCAGTTCCTGCGGTGCGAGGGTATAGGCCTGAGGGTCATCATCCGGCCGGCAGAACGCACAGAAAGTACAGTTCGTCGCGCACACGTTGGTGTAGTTGGGATTGGTATCGAGCACATAGCTGACCTGCGGTCGGGGAAGACGTGCCATACGTGCTGCGTGCCCGAGGCGCATCAGCTCCCCCAGGGGCGTTTTTTGCAGAAGTGCGAGGGCCTCGCGACGACCATAGCGCTGGCCCTTTCGCGTCTGTGGCGGGGGATGCAATCTTGCCCCCTTCCGGTCATTGGATTCACGCATTGGATATGCCGATGCCGTCATTTGCGTCCACCTTACCGCCTTTTGACCAGGCCGCGTCTAGCGTGTCGGTCCGACAGCCATCTCGTGTGCGAACCCGCTTTCAGCAGCCGCGGGATTGCCCGCGAGGGGTAATCGGTCATTCGATTTGTCGACGCCCGGCCGAAGCGCATTGGGCGGCCCGAGGCTGTCAATCTGTGTTCTACTCATTTCTTGCAGAAAACGCGCCTGGCCCTTGAGATCCTCTTTATCCAGAACACGCCGCAGACACTGGAAGTAGTCCGCGATGTCTTTTTCCGGCAGGCCGAGCTGCTGGGCCGCGATAGGGATGGCGCGCGCAACCAGTCCCGCTTCCCGATGCCTGAATTCATCCAGCCATTCCAGCAGGACGCCGCGCGCCTCGCTGGGCGCATCGCGGCGGATGACCCAGCGGGCAAAAACAAAGGGGAGGCGGTAAAGCTTAAACCAGCGCGTGGCCAGATCGGTGACATGGGAAAAACCACTGTTTATTTCCGAAGGTCGGTCAATCCCGCCACCATGCCGTCGCCGGGTCATTAATGCCTTCAGTGCCCGATCACCGATAATCAATTCGCCGACGTCTTTTCCGCGGGCGTCAAACATCTCCTCGGGGGATGGCTTGTGCCGTTGCAGCAGCAGGTGGAGCAGACGGACACTGGTGGCCGAATCCGGGGTAAGCCGCATGCCGTCCATCACGCTGACCTGCTCAAAGGGCTTGTTCGAGAAAAAAAGCACGCTCATTGAAAATTCACAAGCGGCGATCCCAAATTGGCCCAGCGGTTCCACACTGTGCCCCAGACCTGGCAGCGCCCCTACCGGGACGGCGGCCGCCATTACCCTGCCCGTCGAGAGCGCCGCAACGCTGTCCCGCGGAACGTAGTCGTACCAGCGGCAGCCCGGTGGCGGCGCCAGAAGCCGGTAGGGCAGCATGTTGATGTAGGGAATCATCGCCACCGGCCAGGCCGTATGGCATTCAGATGTATTGCGCCTGTCGTTGCGTTTTAAACCAGCCATCACGTTCAACCGCTTTAAATCCTCCCAGGGTTATGGTTTCCTCCATTTTCCGGCGGGCCAATCCAATCGGTGTCCGGGCACCGGCCATATGGGCAACCTTTTCTTCCTTGATGGTGCCGTCCATATCATCGGCACCCCAACTCAAACCGGCCGCAGCGGTTTCCAGACCAGCCATGGGCCAATAGGCCTTGAGATGGGGAATGTTGTCCAGAATAAGACGGGCCAGGGCCAGCACGGTCAGGATCTCGGTCACCGGAGGCCCCGCCGTGCGGATATTTCCGCTCCCGGGCTGAAACGGCAGCGGGATGAAGCATTCGAAACCACCGCTGCGCGCCTGCCATTCCCGCAGGGTCAACATGTGCGCCACCCGCTCGTCCCAGCGATCACCAATGCCGAAAAGCATGGTGGCATTGGTGACGATTCCCATTTCATGGGCCTGCTGGTGAATTTCCAGCCATTCCCGGGAGCTGATCTTATTTCGCCAGTATTTCGCGCGGAGACGCTCCGCAAATATCTCGGCCCCGCCGCCGGGCATGGCATTCATGCCGGCCGCGGTCAGGGCCGTCAGTACGTCGGCAATGCTCAGGCGGGAGGCGCGCGCAAAGGCCGCCACTTCAACGGCCGTGAAGGCTTTGATGAAGAGGTTCGGAAACCGTTCCCGCAGGGATTGGATCAGCTGCCGGCTGCGCTCAAAGGGCCAGTTATCGTTGACACCGCCCACGATGTGCACTTCGCTCGGTTTCAGCGCCGTGACGCTCAGCAGGATTTCCTCTTCATCCAGTGAATAGGCATGCGGCGCATCGGGATGGGCGCCGTAATTGCAGAACGCACACGCCAGGGAGCAGACGTTGCTCGGGTTGATATGTTGATTGAAGACGTAGGTGGCCTTCAAGCCAAAGCGGTTGCGGCGATTTTCAAAAGCGGCCGCACCCAGGGCATGCAGGTGCTCAGGCGACAACGCCTGAACCAGTGCATGGGCTTCATCAACATTCAGCCGCTCGCCGGCTGCCCCTTTCTCGAGTGCACGTTTGCCCTTAGTCGTCAGCATGATGCGCCGTGTTCGGTTCGGTTTGCGTCCTGGCGACGGCACGGTTTGCCGGCAGACCCGCCACCAGGATTCCGGCGATCCGGCGGGATACGCCGGCCAGACGGCGATGCAGGTCCGCGCGCGCGCCTTCGGTAGCCAGATCGGTGACACCCTTGATCAGTGTGCACGGCAGCTTCATGTCGTGCGCCACTTCCGCTATCGCGGCCCCCTCCATGTCCACGAGATCCCCCCAGCGGGTCAATTTTTTCCTCAGACCGGCATCGAACAAGGGCCTGGGTCGGGTCACCAGATCAGCCAGCGGCAGATGCGACCAGTACCCGGGATCGCAGGCGATGGGTCTCGAGGGTGAACCGGGCTGACTGCCGACGGTTCGCACGTTTGCGACCGCAAACACCCTACCCGGCAGCCAGTTCGGACCGGAACGCAGCGCGCCGCAGATACCCGCATTGATCAGCCGCCCGGCTCCCCAGCCCTCGATGGCGGTTCGCGCTGCAAGGCGGGCCGCCGCCGGTCCCATCCCGCTAATCAGCGTCACCAGCCCGTTGCAGCCATCCCGGCGGCCGAAGATCGTCGGCTTCTCTTCCCGGAGGATCTGTTGATCCGCCAGCGCGATGAACGCGGCGGCTTCCCTGTCGGTTGCAAAGATTACGGCGGTCACGTCAGCAACCCTTTTTCGAGGGCACTGGATTCCAGACGCCGGATGGCCTGATGCCCGGCATCGCCCAGTGTCAGGCTGAAATCGTTGACGTAGGTGGCAACATGCCGGCGGAGCACGTCTTCGTCCATCGCCTGGGCGTGTTTCTGCATGTAGGCGAGCGAATCATGCGGAAACTGTCGTGCGTGCTGGAGGCTGTCCCGGATGGCCGTTTCAAGCGACGTGCGGATGGTCGTCGGCACGCGCTCGTGGGCCGCGATCACACCCAGAGGAATCGGCAGACCGGTCTGTTGCTCCCACCAGGTGCCGAGGTCGACCACCAGTTGCAAGCCCATGCGTTCATACGTGAAGCGGTTTTCATGAATAATGACACCGGCATCGGCCCTGCCCTGCACGAGCATCTCGAAGATGCGGTCATAGGAAACGAAACACCGGTTGCGGGCTTCAGGCCGCCACAGGCGAAACAACAGATGCGCCGTCGTATCCCGTCCCGGAAGCGCGACCCGACCGTCGGAAAGATTGCGTTCATCGAAACCAGGCCGCGCCACCACGAGCGGGCCGCAGCCGTAGCCGATGGCGGCGCCGCTGTCGAGCAACCGGTAGCGCGCCCTGTGCTTCAGCCAGGCAAATACCGAAAGCTTGGTGACATCGAGGACTTCGTCCGCCGCCCAGCTGTTCAGCGTCTCAACGTCCTCTAATTCGACGGCCAGGCGATACCCCGCCGGGCGAACGCGACCGTGCACAAGGGCATGAAAGATGAACGTGTCGTTGGGGCAGGGTGAATATCCCAATCGCAATTGATGTAAAGCTGTCGGCGTCAATATCGATCTCTATCCGTGAGGCGGAACCGTTCTAACGGCAGCAGGAATGACCACCTGGTCACTTGA
>JAAUXZ010089067.1_pt1 | contig 11364 bp, 10 predicted proteins | sample 7278131 | NCBI WGS metagenome assembly JAAUXZ01 (sample SAMN14350119, study PRJNA611818) | marine sediment metagenome | isolation source: surface marine sediment (3m) | place: French Polynesia: Moorea | collected 2018-08
CCGCGTATGTCATTCACATCTTTTTCATAGTTATAGGCGGGTGCCAAGTAAGAAATTGTCGCTGGTTTGTCTGTTCGCTCAGCGTTGTAATAGGTACTTTGATCATGCAGATTGAATCCGAAATCTGCCTCCAAACTGTCTCTTACTCTTTTTAAGGTTTGGCTTTCTGGTGCCTGCAAGCGAAGTGCGTCTCGGTTTAGGTCAATTCCCAGGGTGTTCCGACGTTGATAAACCTCTGCACCGTCTGGATTTAGCATGGGTAAGAAATGGATCCTTACATTTCTGAAAATCTCCCTTTTCTCCTCGACATTGTCCTTACTATCAAGGAAATTCAGAATGTCGAATATAGCCTGTGTCGCTGTCGGCTCATCGCCGTGCATTTGAGACCATAGATAAATATTAACAGGACCATTGCCTATACTTATTAGCGAAATACTTCTTCCTTCAATGGAGTGGCCTACCGTATTTACTTTAAATTTTGGGTTCTGACGGTACTTTTCAATTAAAGGCTCCAAATCTGCATGTTTAATTCTTCTAAGTTTTAAACTTGGCTCTTTATACTCTTCATAAGATTCGTATAATACTTCTGTAAGATCAATTGGTTGACAGTTCAACGTACTCCATATAAATATTAAAGAGATGATCAGGTAGCCGGTTTTCTTCATAATATCTGATTTTCAGGAACGGATTTGAAATTAAACTTCTTAGTGGCTTCACGGACGTTTTTCAGAAAACTTTCCCCAGGATCTTCCTTCTCTGTTCGATAACTGTGATCCTTTTCAAGCCAGTACTCGTGCTGCTCGAATTTAGTGTATTCGTAATGCCCTATCAAGTATTCAATGGAATACTTATCAGCGAGATAATTAACCAACCAAATATTGGCCTCCAACTGTGAATCTGTTAGAGGATTTTTATTTGTACCTCCAACGTTCTCTATACCTATGGAACAGTGATTCAGTCCTATAACATGTCTGGCCATAGTTGTCTCAGGCATAAGCCGATAAATAGTACCATCTCTGTCCACCAGAAAATGTGCTGACACATTCAACCCGCTAATCCCTTCTATATCAGGGCGATAATTAGGCAATGTTGAAGGCCTAAATGCTTCAAATGATTCTTCAAGTGTGGGAAAAACGGTCCAATGTAGCACAATCATCCTGGGTTCTATGGTAGGAGAATCCTTTTTAATTCCGTAACGTTCTGCCATATACTCCAAAGTCAGCTGACTGCGTTTTTCATCAAAAATTATGGGCTTCTCTACTATTCTGTTCGACTTGTTACAGCCCGAACCTAGCACAGACATCACAATAATTATTATTAATGGAATTTCACCGACAAGATCATAGCCCCTATTTATGAGCCTAATTATTTTTACCATATTCCTTTTTTACACCGTATTGTATTACAATTTTCTTTTTACCCCATTCCATTGCTCTTTGAACATCCTGGCCCATATAAATATCAATCCTTTTTTGCCAGCGTTGATGCATTTTGTCCTTGACCAGGTAAATACCATCAAAACCCGGGATTTTTACAGGTGTATTATGTTCTAATCCTATTTTCAGGAGGTCTCGCGATATTGCTATGCACTTCATACCGGGCTTTAAAGTATCGCCCCACGCGGCAATATTCGGCAGATCATTTGTTTGAGCAGGTGTTGAATTATAGGCTGAAGCTGTCACTTCCAATGGTTGCCAGATCCATTGGTCCTCTCTATTACCACATGAGATAACAAGCAGGTAGCAAAGGAATACAAAAATCCGCCGAACCGACGTATTTCTATTCGTCATTAGTTGATTTATTTTTCAAAATCAGCAAGTCAATGCCTCTCCGATTCCATTTTGTATTCAAACTATCGGGGACCGGCGTAAACACATAGGTAAATGAACTCAGGATCAGATCTTCATCACCGTCTTGATCAATATCACCCGCCTGGGCAAGTAACCACCTGCCTAGCGTAGGATCATTTAATAATTCTGAACGAAATTCAAAAGAATCGGGGTTTTCATTTTTTAAGTAAACAAATGGCAGAAATGGCTTATTGTCATAGTCCGGGAAAGTAGCTAACACGCAAAAATCCACATCACCATCATTGTCAAAATCATTACCGATAAACCTCGTTGCGCCATTTAATGGATAAAAAAAGACTTCCTCAAAATTATTGCTACCGTCATTCAGGTGTATACGTAACCCGTGATAGGGTTTGTGGACGTATGACTTGTCTGCATTATCACCATTGACCGTAATAATATCCAGATCTCCATCTCCATCATAGTCCAGCAAATCAAACCAGCTTGTACCGTAAACCGGACTAAAGCGAAGCACTCGTTCTGCCCTGAATTGCAATGGCTGTTCCTGATAAAAGATGGTGATTCCTTCATCGCCCTGCGCAGTGAGTACAACAAGATCTGTCTGAGAATCGCCGTTCATATCTTTACCTATTACCCTTATAGCTCCGGGTTGATTCAACAAGATGCGCTTTTCAAATCCTTGAGATCCCCTATTTAAGAGAAGTGAAAGTTGACCTACCAGATCGCCAAATTCACTTATTACTATTTCCTCGTTGCTATCTTTATCTAGATCCTCCACAAGCATGTGTACAGGCCTGTGCAAATATCCAGCCACTGGTCGGAATAGGCTGTCTTGTTTTACAAATACCTGACCTGTAGAAATCTGCGTGGGGCTAAGTTGGCCAATAGTGGCGACATATGTACCTAGTTCTGAACTGGAATAAGAGACTACAGGAGTTGAAAACAATCCAAGCGGTCTATTTTCATTTTCAATCCAATCGTATTCATACACTTCTCCTCTCAAATCTGCGTAGATCAATTTGTTTTCATTTTCGAGATAATTGAGAAAGGTAATGTTCTTTGATCCTGGGATATCATCCAGTTCCATTGGTATCTCTTCAAAATCAGAGAGTTTTGAATATTCAAATTGCGGAGTTGGCGGTAATGATTCTGGTGCTAGTGAAAGAATATAATCACGGAGCAATTCCCAGTCCTCTTTGGATATGACTTTACTGGCGCCGTATATCCCAGTCTTCATGGTTGCCTCCATTTCATCAAAGGACTTACCTTCAAAGGGATTATATCCTTCAGTAGCTATTCCCATCCGAGCCGCCATATCTGGTAGAATATTATTTTCCCAAATGTCTTTAGGCAAACTCTCGATATCGGGAGCCAAATGGCAACTTCCACAGTGGGTACTATAAAGAGCTACTTTTTTTTCAGTTTCCGGGGATGAACAGTTGGTCAATGTGCTGATCAGTCCAATGAACAAGAAGAGTAACTGGTTAACTTTATACCAACTATGCATACAACAAATTAATCCAAATTTTTATATTGGAACAAGAACTAAAAGATGAAAAGCATGAAGTATATAAAATACATTGGCTTAACGATACTTATCTTATTGATAATCACCGTTATTTATCAGTATCCCAAGCTTAATATTATTTCAGGCTATGCGGCCAAGAATATGGCCTCTACAGTATTTATTGCCAATCGCACATCCCGGTCAATAAATGAAAATGATCATAAAGTGCCATTAATTGAACTGGCGGAAACTCAAGTTGATTCAATCAATAGGTCAGCTTCTTCCAGTGTATTTGGACTGATGACGCGTAAAGCGATCTTTCGGCCTGGTCTTGGTTCGGTGCTGATTGGAGATAGTAGCACGGAGTTAAGCGACTTAATTATTCCCCAGAGAACAGTATCCGAAGACTCAATTCCTTTCCCATTGGGTAATGGTAAGGCCGTTGATACCGTAATCACAAATCTCAATTACGATCAATTGGATAAAGCCCTGGAGTCAGCTTTTTCCGACCCTGATGTAAAACGTACTCGTACCGTGATGGTGCTTTATAAAAATCAGCTTGTTGCGGAACGTTATTCAGAAGGATTTGACAGAAATACACCCATATTAGGATGGTCTATGACCAAAAGTATACTTGCTACACTTTATGGGATTATGGCTTATAAAAATATGGTTGATATAAATGGCAAAACGGCCTGGGAAGCCTGGCAGCAAGATAGCCGGAACCAGATTACCTTTGACAATTTACTGCGGATGCAAAGTGGCCTTGAGTGGGAGGAGGATTATACCAGCATTTCCGATGTAACTAAAATGCTATTCCTGGAATCAGATATGAGTCTGATTCAGGCCGAAAAGCATAGTTTGGCACCACCTGGCGAAATCTGGAATTACTCTTCGGGAACCTCCAACCTATTGTCTGGAATGATGCGGAAAAAGTTTAATGACTACCAGGACTACCTAAACTTTCCTTATCGCGAACTAATAGATCGTATAGGAATGCATTCGATGCTCATAGAGACGGATTTAGCCGGAAATTTTGTCGGTTCTTCTTATGGCTGGGCAAGTACCGCAGATTGGGCTAAGTTCGGACTGCTCTATCTTAACAGGGGTAATTGGAATGACGATCAGATATTTAATTCTTCCTGGGTAGATTACGTAACCTCTCCTACAGAACACTCCGATGGTACCTATGGTGCCCATTTCTGGTTAAATGCCAATGGAAAGTATCCGGATGTCCCCAAAGATCTGTTTTCTGCCAATGGATATCAAGGACAATTTGTGTTCATAATCCCCTCCAAAGAATTAGTGGTGGTCCGCACAGGACTTGCTGAGGCCCCTAACTTCGATGTAAATACTTTTTTGTCCGATATAATAGCCGCTTTACCCTGATTAGAATATAGCATTTCCGGCAAATAACAACTTTTAGATACTTTACCACAATTCTGGGCCTGCTCACAACATTATTTTCTATTTGCAGGAGGTTGGTTGTATGTTTACAGTGTATTTAAAAAGGAGTTAATTTTTTCATTTTCATATAGTGTTCTCGTAAAAGGGTCCTGATCGTAAAGACAGGGCTCTTTTTGGTTTTGGACCTATCGAAATGTTATGGAATCCACCTGCCCTTACCAAAATCTGGCTTCCTTTTTTCAAGAAATGCATTTCTTCCTTCTACAGCTTCATCCGTCATATAAGCCAATCTTGTTGCTTCCCCTGCAAAGACTTGTTGTCCAACCATTCCATCATCAGTCAGATTCATAGCAAATTTGAGCATCTTAATTGATATCGGCGACTTAGCAAGTATTTCCTGTGCCCAGTCATAAGCAGTCTGTTCGAGTTCTTCATGCGGTACTACCGCATTGACCATTCCCATTTCATGTGCAGCCTGAGCCGTATAACTCCTACCTAGAAAAAATATTTCCCTGGCCTTCTTCTGCCCTACCATTTTGGCTAGATAAGCCGATCCATACCCTCCGTCAAAACTAGTAACATCAGCATCTGTCTGCTTAAATAGAGCGTGTTCCTTGCTGGCTAGAGTAAGGTCGCATACTACGTGCAAGCTATGTCCCCCTCCTACAGCCCAGCCTGGTACAACCGCTATCACAACCTTGGGCATAAAACGGATCAAGCGCTGTACTTCCAGTATGTTTAATCTGTGATAACCGTCCTCGCCAACGTACCCTTTGTGCCCCCTTGATTTCTGGTCTCCACCACTACAAAAAGAATATACCCCGTCCTTTGGAGATGGCCCTTCTGCTGATAGTAGTATTACTCCAATGGAAGTATCTTCCTGGGCATCATAGAATGCCTCATATAATTCACTTGTGGTTTTTGGCCTAAAAGCATTTCTAACCTCAGGGCGATTAAAGGCTATCCTGGCAACACCATCGCTTTTTTTATATGTTATATCATTAAACTTCCTTACCGTTTTCCAATTCGCTTTTTTCATCTTTTTAAAATTATGCTGTTAAAGATAAGCGTTCTATAATGACCTTTCTGAAAGAGCCTGTAATTGCATAATTTAAAATAACCCTGCCCGAATCTATCATTGCTAACTCATGAGGATTGCCGGTTTTTGGCTTCAATCCATTTTGATAGATATTTGGTGCTTGCCATTGTATGATGCAACAAGAGGGCACCTGTAACATTTTTTGATCGGTGTGCTGAGATCATAGTAGACATTTGTGTCAGTCTGTCCCGCAGCTGGACAATATAATGTTCCCGGTCAAACTCTGATGATAGAATATCACCGTATTTATTCCTTTCTTCCTGCCATTTCGACGGATCTGTATATAGGCTTATTGATATACCTGCAAATTCAGATGCGTTGTCGATGTGGGCGATCTTTAATTCATAGTGTTCAGGAATACCTTCTAATCCTATATCAGTGGCGACACTAGGGGTTTCGCTAATCATAGCCTCAATTAATTTACCCTTTAACCCAGCACCGAATCTAAGTGGTATAAGGTTCACGCGGGCACTTTGAAGAGTTGCCTTGCTATCCTCGGTCCAACCATGTACAATGAAACCCTTCTTAGGTTGGTCTAATGCCATTATACTTTCCGGTAAATATGCCCCGTAAATATGAAGTTTGCTGTCTGGTAATTCGACATGAATCAAAGGCCATATCTCATTGTTAAGCCAATGAATCGCATCGATATTGGGCTTATGCTTGCCATTGCCAATAAATACAAAGTCACGGCGATCTTCGTAAGGAGGCGGCTGTTCAGTTTTTTTTCCCTGAACCCGTGAATAGAGAAAGGGAAGATACATCAACAGATCCTCTGGTATTCCGACATATTTTATAAGAAGGTCCAGCTCAAAGCGAGAAATTATTAATGAAAGATCTGATCTATATATACTTGCAAGTTCTCTTTTAGTAATATCTGCGTCGAGCCAGTCTGTATGTGAAAAAGACTTTTGGTTTTTAAGGCTCTTTTCCCTTACTGACCGCAGTGAATGAAGATCTTCGGTATTCAGGATCCGCAGACATGATGGAAGATTTTCAGCAACGCGCCATCCGTATTGTTCCTCTGTCATAAAACGATCAAAAAGAACAAGATTCGGATTTAATTGCTTAAGGTAAGTATCAAACCGTGAATCATTCAGTGATATATCAACTTCAACTATCCCAAGCTCTGAAAGGTCTGAACTATAATGTGTTTTGGATGCGGCACATGCAAAAACAAGTTGATATCCAAGATCCTGGAAGCAAGTAAGGAGCTGGATCATACGTCCTCCTGCGGCAGTGGCCAAAGGCTCTGGCCAGACATGTCCAATGACCAGTAATTTTCCTTGGGAGTTTGGCATAGTGCTACATTTTTGCAGCGAATTTTTGGGAAATACTCAGACGTAGCTTTCTTTCATAGTCTTCTTCTAACCACTCCTTGTAGTTTTTGGTATTGTTCATAATACAGTAGGAGTATTGACGAACCCGGTATGAGATTTCTTCTTTCAGTTGTTTGGCGAGAATTCTTGCATCGAAAACATCTTCACTATTCTCTACGCAAATCCTGGCATGCTGTTCAATGCTGCGCTCCAGGACCGTCTTAGACTTTAAGCCCTGTGCAAATACCTTTTTGTACTCCTCTTTAACATCGAAATCAATATTCTCCGACTTGCTGAATTGAACACGCAATTCCTCGGGCATTTCGTAAACAAATTCCTTTTCTATCTCTTCATCATTCTTGATGTTCTCGAGGAAAAAATCTGGAAAATGAAATATTTCTTGCCAATCTATTGGAGCGTCCCACATTCCAAATCGGGCAGAATTGTTACCTAAATCCACCACTGTGAACTCATCCTTATCAGGGAGTACCCTTGATCCTCGTCCTATCATCTGAAAATACAGGGTTAGCGAGCGGGTAGCTCTGTTCAAGATCACGGTTTCTACACTGGGTTCATCGAAGCCGGTTGTGAGTATACTCACAGAAGTAAGAATTGCATCTGGGGTATTGGCGAACCAACTTAGAATTTCACGTCTTTCCGATGCTGTGTTCTTATTGTCCAGATGTCTGATATTATACCCGGCCTTTTTAAACGTTTCGTAAACGTATTTAGATGTATTTATGCCATTGTTAAAGATTAGTGTTTTCTTGCCTTTAGACAACTCCTCGTAGGCACCCAGCAACTTGCTAAGCATATTTAAATTGCCGTACAACTCATCGGAGGATTTTACGGTATAATCCCCGTTAATTCCTAATTTAAGTGATCTGAGGCTTACATCGTAACTATACAAGTTGGCTTTGGCCAGGAATTTTTTCTCAATTAGGGATGCTATAGACTCCCCTACTATCAGTTTCTGATAGTTGTCCTTCATGGGGAGCTTAATATTTGAGCTTAATGGAGTAGCAGTAACACCAAGTATAGTAGATTTATCGAAGTACTTGAAAAGTTTCCTGAAGGAATTGTAATGGGCTTCATCAATGATCACCAGTCCCACATTGTTCAATTCCACCATATCTTCCTGCAATCTGTTGTTAAGTGTTTCGACCATAGCTACGAAACACATGAATTGATTGTCGTCGCGTAGTTCTTTAACATCGCTGTTGATGACGAGATTCTTTACGCCAAAACCAGTAAGCATATTGGAAGTTTGTGAGCTCAATTCAATACGATGTGTAAGAACTACCACTTTTTGACCACTTTGATGGATATATCTCTTTGTGATCTCCGAAAAAATAACAGTTTTACCACCACCAGTTGGCAATTGATAAAGCAGATTCCTATTGTCAGAATTGTTCCTGAGATGGGAAAAAATGGTGGTTAAATCCTGTAATTGATAATCGTAGAGTGTTTTTTCTATGTGATTCGTGCGCAATTCCAAGAGGGAAAAACAATTGATTAAGTTGTTATTCTGGGCTGGACTGGGGTTACCTTAAAGTCCAATTTTGCAAAACTAGAGGATTTTTAACCTTAAATGAAATTTTAAAAACCGATTTATGAAAAAGTTAATAACCACGGATTGTTGATACCTCATTGAGAAGCGGTAAGCCTTTTTTGAATCTGTAATAATTTTCTAGGAGCTGAGGTACTACTGCTTCAACATCAGACACGCTTGCTATATGCGGGGTCATAAAGATCTTTGGATGATCCCAAAATGGGTGAGTTTTCGGTAAAGGCTCTTCATGAAATACGTCGAGGCAAGCTCCACTTAAATGGTCATTGTCCAACATTTCTACAAGGTCTTGATCTACCAGGTGTCCACCTCTAGCCACATTGATCAGGTATGCTCCTTTCGGCAACGCAGTGAATAACTCTATGTTAAGTATACCTCTTGTTAGGTCAGTTAATGGCAGAAGACATACCAGGATATTTGATCTTGAAAGGAATTCATGCCGCTCCTCTTCCCCGTGATAAGAAGTTATCTCATTTATATTTTTAGTTGAATTAGACCAACCTAATATATTAAAATTAAGTGATTTAAGATCATTAACTAGTCTAAGTCCTAAAGCACCCAGACCCATAATCCCAACGGTAACGTCATCTATCCTTTTGTAGGGCCCCGGATTCCAAACCTTGAGCGCCTGCTCGGTGCGATAGATATGTAAATTCTTAAGGAATGACAGTATTGCACCGATCACAAATTCAGACATATCACTTGCCAATACCTGATCTACAACTCTTGTAATAGGGATATTGCTATCTAATTTTGGGTCTTCGAAAAGAAAATCAACTCCCGCACCAAAAGAGGCAATATATTTGAGCGATGGATACTCCCTAAAAATGCCAGGTGGGTGTTTCCAAACCATGGCCACTTCAATTTCGTCTTTAGGATGTTCTTCCAGATAGCTGTAAAATTTAACTTCAGGTGCCTTTGATTTCAAAGCAACTTTCCATTCTTCTATCTTCCCATCTTGTCTTATGATAACAACGCTCATATTTAGTTAGAATAGCTGATATATTATTAATCAACAAGATCAAGTGCCCTTGCATATTCCTCTGCCAAAGGCCAATTTCGATCTTGGGTTGTGTTGTAAATTGTAAGGATGCGCGATTTAAACATCGGCAGTATGCCATGGAATGAAACATGCCGCAGTGCCTCCTTGAAGGAATTCAGCATACTTTTATAAAAAGCCAGCGGAGCGTTTCGATTCTCTTCAAAGGTTTGGGCAATTTCAAGATTGTAAAACATTAGATCAGCTAACTTTACCGGATCCATACCCAGGGTGAGAAAGTTCCTGATATATTTATGTGCGACTGACCTTCTGGCCTTAGGGCGTTTTCTTTTGAGCGGGAAGTATTCATTGGAGATCTTCATCTTTGCTTCCTGAACCAGTCTATCTTCATTGGGATTAAATACAAAATTGTAGAATTCCTTTACAGAGGAGAACTTTTCGTATAGATCGAGCACTTGTTCTTCCAATTCTTCTTTCTCCAATTCAGCCAAATATTTTTTAAGCGCTCGCTTACTCATTGATCGAATATAAGGATAATGGAATATCTACTGCGGTTTATTGATACTATTGATTTTTAATTCAATACTTATCTTGTTGATAATCAATATCATAAATTCAAATATCTAAATTTTATAAATAATGTATAAGTAAAATAAAATCCTTTTGGAAAAGACCGAATAAAAATGTATACTGAGAGTTTAAATATAAGAACTAAAGTATACGAATGAGGCAACTTAAGATTATCAAGCAGGTTACCAATAGGGAATCCAAATCACTTGATAAATACCTGCAAGATATCAGTAAAATAGAATTAATAACAGCTGAAGAAGAAGTAGAATTAGCGAGACGAATACGGACGGGAGACCAAATAGCCTTAGAGAAGCTTACTAATGCCAACCTGAGATTTGTAGTTTCCGTAGCCAAACAATACCAGAATCAGGGACTTAAACTACCTGACTTGATCAACGAAGGCAATGTTGGTCTTGTAAAGGCTGCCAAACGATTTGATGAGACTCGCGGATTTAAGTTTATCTCCTATGCCGTATGGTGGATAAGGCAATCTATCCTTCAGGCATTGGCCGAACAGTCAAGAGTAGTCCGTTTGCCATTAAATAAGATTGGTTCCATCAACAAAATCAAAAAGACCTTCTCCTATTTAGAACAGACACACGAAAGGCCGCCTTCTGCCGAAGAGATTGCCAAAGAGTTGGATATGACAATTAACGAGGTAAAGCAATCCATGAAGAATTCAGGACGCCATATCTCGATGGATGCTCCTCTAAAAGAAGGTGAAGATTCTAATCTTTATGATGTCATGCGCTCCGGGGAATCACCAAGACCAGATTTGGATCTTATGCGCCAATCCTTACATACAGAGATAAAAAGAGCCCTGGATACTCTCTCACCGAGGGAAGCCGATGTTATTAAGCTGTATTATGGTATTGGGGACCAGCAGTCCATGACTCTTGCCGAAATAGGCCAAACTTTCGATCTGACACGTGAACGTGTACGTCAGATCCGTGAAAAGGCCATACGAAAACTACGGCACAACTCAAGGAACAAGCTTTTGAAGTCATACCTCGGTTAAAAGAGAGTTTAATTCAGTCATTTAAACGTACTCTGCGTTATTCAGGGTTATAAAACAATAAGC
>JAAUXZ010014843.1_pt1 | contig 11363 bp, 7 predicted proteins | sample 7278131 | NCBI WGS metagenome assembly JAAUXZ01 (sample SAMN14350119, study PRJNA611818) | marine sediment metagenome | isolation source: surface marine sediment (3m) | place: French Polynesia: Moorea | collected 2018-08
ACATGGTAATAGGTACTGATCCTGACAGTGATAGACTGGGCATAGCAGTTCGGAACAACAAAGGAAAAATGGAGCTTCTAAACGGCAATCAGACAATGTTGTTGATGACAAAGTTCCTGCTGGACCAGCGAGAGAAAGAAGGTATTCAAGGAAATGAATTTATTGCCTCCACAATTGTATCAACACCAATGATGGAAGCTCTGGCAAAGGGATATGATGTGGAGTGCAAAACTTCATTGACCGGCTTTAAATGGATAGCCCAAATGATCGAAAATTTCCCGGCACAAGATTTTATTGGCGGTGGCGAGGAAAGTTTCGGATATATGGTCGGTGATTTTGTAAGGGACAAGGATGCCGTTACTTCTACCCTGCTGGCATGCGAAATTGGAGCACAGGCAAAAGCCCGCGGAAGTTCATTTTACAACGAGCTCATTTCATGTTATGTCGATTATGGTCTTTACTGGGAAAAGCTTATCTCTCTGACCAAAAAAGGGATTAAAGGCGCAGAGGAAATTGTGCAAATGATGGATGATTTTAAAAACAACCCGGTTAAGGAACTCGATGGATCCGCGGTTATCCGCATCGATGACTACAATACATCAACTTCCACCAACCTCCAGGATGGTAGCGTTAGTTCAATAGATTTACCAAAATCCAACGTTTTGATCTATACGGCTGCAGATGGAACCAGAATGGCGGCCAGACCTAGCGGAACCGAACCGAAGATCAAATTTTACTTTAGCGTCAATACGGCTTTGGAAAATGCCGGTAAATTTGATGAAACATCAGCAGCACTCGACGCCCAAATACACCGGATAATTGAAGAACTCAATTTAAGTTAATGGAATATTTCAGGAAGATCTTAACATTTGCCAGACCTTATTACCGATATGGTTTCCTGAATATATTCTTCAATATGCTATATGCATTATTCAGCGCATTGTCATTTGCTGCACTGATCCCAATGCTCGATGTTCTTTTCGACAAGACCCGTAAGGTCTCGTCACTTCCTCAGTATACAGGGCTGGGAAACCTCAAGGATTATTTACAGGACTATTTCAGTTACAAGGTTGGTAATTTCGCCGGACAGGACGAGATGAAAGGCCTGCTTTTGGTAATAGGCCTTGTTTTGACCTTATTCCTTCTTAAGAACGTCTTCAATTACCTGGCAATGTTTTTTATAACCTTTTTGCGCAATGGTGTACTTAAGGATGTTCGTAATGCGATGTATGAAAAGATCGTTGAATTACCATTGTCATTTTTCTCAGAGAAGAAGAAAGGTGATGTTATAGCCAGGATAACCTCAGATGTCCTCGAGATACAGCACTCTTTCCTTTCAATTTTGGAATTGATTGTAAGAGAACCCCTTACAATTCTCTTTACAATAGCAGCGATGTTTATAATAAGTGCAAAGCTCACCCTGTTCGTATTTATTTTTATTCCTATCGCTGGCATGATCATTTCCCGAATAGGCAAATCTTTGAAACGCAAGTCGGCCCGGGTTCAAAAGGAACAAGCCGAATTTTTATCGATCGTGGAAGAGACTTTGAGCGGCTTGAGGGTGGTTAAGGCATTTAATGCCCAATCCAAATTTTACAATCATTTTAAAAACTCCACAGAGAGGTTTTTCCACTTTTCGAATAAACTGCTCAACAGACAGAACCTTGCATCCCCAACTGGTGAATTCCTGGGCATAGTTGTTATCGGAGTCTTACTTTGGTACGGGGGCAAAATGGTTCTTATAGAGAATAGTCTCGATGCCTCTGAATTTATAGCCTATATGGGTCTTGCTTATAATATACTGACACCTGCCAAAGCTATTAGCAAAGCTTCATATGGCGTCCGTAAAGGTAACGCAGCAGCAGAGAGAATACTTGAAATTCTACAGACGGAAAACCCAATTCAGGAAAAGGTGGATGCCGTTGATAAAAATGATTTTACAACGGAAATCACTCTGGAAAATGTCTCTTTTAAATACGAGAAAGAGTATGTTATAGAAAACCTCAGCCTAACCGTGCCAAAAGGTGCTACTGTGGCCCTGGTAGGGCAATCCGGAAGTGGAAAAAGCACTATTGGTAACCTTGTTACACGTTTTTACGATGTTGACGGGGGGAAATTGAAGATCGATGGTATTGACATAAGAGATCTAAAGAAAAAATCACTTCGCAATCTCATAGGATTGGTAACTCAAGATTCAATACTCTTTAATGATACGGTTCGTAACAACATAGCATTGGGCAAGGAAGACGCAACGGAATCTGAGATTATAGATGCTGCAAAGATTGCCAATGCGCATGACTTCATTATGGAACTGCCTGAAGGCTATAATACAAACATAGGTGATGGTGGTAACAAGTTGAGCGGTGGCCAAAAACAACGTCTTTCTATTGCCAGGGCAGTATTGAAAAATCCACCCATTATGGTCCTTGATGAGGCTACCTCTGCATTAGACACCGAGAGTGAAAGACTCGTCCAGGAAGCGCTGGAAAAAATGATGAAGAACCGGACTTCCATAGTTATTGCCCATAGATTGTCAACCATTCAGAATGCGCATACCATTGTAGTTTTACAAAAAGGTAAGATCGTAGAACTCGGTTCCCATAAAGACCTTTTGACCTCTGAAGGAGTATACAAGAATCTGGTGGAAATGCAGTCTCTCGGGGCTTAAACCTGTGCGGAATTAAACCTTTTGTAAGAATTGTGGTCTTAATCAAATAACATATTTACTTTGATTGCTGAAGAGACTTTAGTTGAACAGTTAAAACAAAAGGAGCCTAAGGCCTTTGAGTTGTTGATCAACACTTACAAGGAGCGCCTATATTGGCATATCCGAAGGATTGTGTTGGACCACGATGATGCGGATGATGTTTTACAGAACACTTTTATTAAGGTTTTCAGGAGTATAGACGGTTTTAAGGGAGACAGCAAGCTCTATTCATGGATGTATCGCATTGGTACCAATGAGGCCTTGACATTCATAAAGGTTAAGGCTAAAAAATTGGGAGTGGGAATGGATGAAATACAAGAGCGTATGGTAAATAATTTGGAGGCCGATGTATATTTCGAAGGTGAGGAGATCCAGCTGAGATTACAGAAAGCGATTGCCAGTCTGCCTGAAAAGCAAAGACTGGTATTCAATATGAAATATTTTGAAGAAATGAAATACGAGGAGATTTCCGAAGTACTGGAGACCTCAGTGGGTGGTTTAAAAGCATCATATCACCTGGCTGTAAAAAAGATTGAATCGTACCTGAAAGAAGAAAATTAGAACTAAATTGATAGCCAATTATCAACCTAAACAATGAATGAATGCTCTTTGGAAGTCAAAGACACTATTAAACCATTTAAACAAACAAGGGTCTAATAAACACTATGGGCAATATAAATAAAGATGACGGTTTTAAAACTCCTGAAGGCTACTTCGAAGGTCTGTCTGATCAAATACTGGGCAAGCTGGAGAATAAGTCGGCCGAATTACCCCCAAATAGTGGATTCAAGGTGCCTGAAGGTTATTTTGATAGCCTAAACGAGAAGATTTTGGCACAGGTAGAGGAGAAAGAGACCAAAGTAGTTAAGCTTTATCCTTTAAAAAGATTCCTCTATACCGCGGCATCTGTGGCTGCTGTAATATTAATTGTAATAGGATTACAATGGCAGGGAGATCAGGACATTACCTTTGAAGATATTGCCAATATGGAACTCGAATCTTATTTTGAGAGCTATGTTTCCAGTGTTAATACGTATGAATTGGCTGAGGTCTTGCAGGTAGAAGAATTGGAAATTAACGATATTTTGGAAACAGAATTAGATGAGGAAAACATAGTAGAATATCTAGACAATACCATAGACGACATAGATGAACTTAATTTGATGGATGATGAATAAATACGGCAGAATTGGGGCTTTTGTTTTGTGTTTTTTCACCGCATTGGTGATCTCAGCACAAGTAGGACCCAGAAGGGAAAAGATTAAGACACTGAAGGTGGCATTTATCACCGAAAGACTTAGTCTTACTTCCGAAGAAGCCCAGGCCTTTTGGCCTATATACAATGAGCATGAAAAGAATACACAGATGATTCGACGCAAGGAGCGACTCGAGATTCAGTCACAATTAGTTGATATGGATCTGCTAACAGAAGCCGAGGCAAATGAACTCCTAGATCAACTGGTGGCTTTGGAGCAGGAAAAACAACAGTTACATATTGCATTTCTCAATCGTATCAGCAAGGTGATCTCACCAAAAAAGACGCTGTTATTGATCAAGGCTGAAGAAGACTTTAAGAGAAGACTTTTGCGTGAGATGCAACAGCGCAGAAGAAATGGTGGCTAATGCTTATTCGATGAAATACAATGAAAGGAAGCTAAATGGCTTCCTTTTTTATTAAACCATTACGAGTTATCAGAGTCAAAGTTCTGTAACCCCAAAAAATAATAATGATGAAAAGCTTAAAAATACTTGTTATAATAGCCTTGGTATTCGGTTCATTAAACAGCTTACAAGCGAAGGAAATCAAAATTTATCCAAGATACGGCGTGGTAGTGACAAAAGTTCATCACCCCCGGGTAGTTGTACACAAAGGCGTCAATTTTTACTACGCCAAAGGTGTTTGGTACAAGCCATATGGACGCAGATATGTGGTTTGTCGGGCTCCAATAGGCATACGGGTTAATTATATTCCGAGAGGTTATAAGATCGTCCGTATCAACGGAAGGAAATACTACACTTACAACGGTATTTGGTATACCAAAAAAAGAGGTTTTTATACAGTTGTTAGAGTTAGTTAGATTTGGGTAGACCTCATTTTCAGAGGGTCGAAGTGTTCGTTCAGGGAAGCGGGTTTAACTCGCTTCCCTTCTTTTTAAACAAGCTTTAAATTGCAAAACTATAACTTTGTCAATTTAAACTTCAATGCGACTCCACAAGAACCTGGTCTTTGCTGTAATCGAAACCTTAACGGCCATATTTAATGAAGGTGTATACGCCGATAAAGCAGTGGAACGTACTCTTAAGAGCAATAAGAGATGGGGTTCCAGAGACAGAGGTTTTATTGCCGAGACCGTATATGAGATAGTTCGCTGGAAACGCCTGTACGCAGAGATAGCCGATGTCCATGAACCTTTTTCCAGGAAAACATTATTCCGCATCTTCGGTGTCTGGTCCACGCTGCGAGGAATTGCCATTCCGGACTGGGAAGAGTTCAGAGGTTTACCCTCCAGAAGAATAAAAGGAAGATTCGACGAATTCTCCAAAATCAGGAAAATAAGGGAATCTATACCAGACTGGCTGGATGAACTTGGTGCGAAGGCACTTGGTGATGTCTTGTGGTCTGAAGAGCTTGAAGCACTTAACCAGCAAGCAAGGGTAATTCTTCGTACCAATACACTTAAGACAAGTAGGGAAGCATTACAAAAGAAACTATTGGAAGATGGGATTAAAACAACATGCCTGGACAACTATCCTGACGCACTGGCACTAAATAAAAGGGCAAACGTTTTTAGGACTAGTGCCTTTAAAATGGGATTATTTGAAGTCCAGGATGCTTCATCTCAACTGGTAGGGCATTTTGTAAATCCAAAAGCCGGGAGTCGGGTCGTAGATGCCTGCGCCGGTGCTGGTGGCAAATCGCTACACATGGCTGCGTTAATGGAAAACAAAGGCCAGATAATTGCATTGGATATCTATGGTGATAAATTAAAAGAATTAAAGAGGAGAGCCCGGAGAAATGGCGCCCACAATATTGAGACCAGGCTCATAACTTCAAATAAGGTTGTCAAAAAGCTTCATGAGAAAGGCGATTATGTTTTGATAGATGCCCCATGCAGCGGCCTGGGTGTGCTACGAAGAAATCCGGATACCAAATGGAAATTAAGTGAAGAGTCATTGAAGAAAGTAATTGCAGTCCAGCAGGAAATTCTTCGGCAGTATTCAAAAATGGTAAAACCGGGAGGATTTTTAATCTATGTTACCTGTTCCATTCTCCCTGTTGAAAATGGTGATCAGGTCAATCAATTTCTTAAATCTGAACCAGGACTGGGTTTTGAAATTATGGAGGAGAAAAGCATTTGGGCTTCGGAGAGTGAATATGACGGCTTTTATATGGCCAGACTCCGGAGAAGTAATTAACATCTGCCCTTTATAACTACCATTTCACTTTTGTGCAATTGCCAGTTTAAAAATGTAAATTTGTGGCTTCTTGAAAACCTCAATCTACGGATCAAATGATACACTTTTTCGGGGACACAAAAACAAAAGTTTACGCCGTTCAGAAAGAAGGGGACTTTTCACAGGAAGAGTCCGACAAACTCAGCTGGTTATTTGGAAACCAACCCAAACTAAATGCGGCGTCTATTGACGCCTTTTTTGTTGGACCACGAGCAGCTATGATTACACCCTGGAGTACCAATGCAACTGAGATTACCCAGAATATGGGAATTGATGGTATTATTAGGATCGAAGAATATTTTCCGGTGAAGGAGTCATTTGAAGACTTTGATCCAATGCTGTCACAAAAATATATGGGCTTGAATCAGGAGATATTCACCGTAGATGTACCACCACAGCCAATCTTGGATATCGATGATATAGCGGCTTATAACCGGGAGGAAGGTCTGGCTCTGAGTCCTGAGGAAATTGAGTATCTGGAAGAACTTGCGAGCAGGTTGGGAAGAAAATTAACAGATTCCGAAGTATTTGGGTTTAGTCAGGTGAACTCAGAACACTGTAGACACAAGATATTTAACGGGACATTTGTAATCGATGGCAAGGAGATGCCCAATTCACTTTTTGCTATGATTAAAAAGACTTCAAAGTTAAACCCCAATGATATAGTCTCGGCCTATAAAGACAACGTAGCCTTCATCAAAGGACCTGAAATCACTCAGTTTGCACCTAAGTCGCCCGATAAACCTGATTTCTACCGCGACAGTCGCTTCAATTCCGTGATCTCGCTAAAAGCTGAGACTCATAATTTTCCAACAACCGTGGAACCCTTCAATGGAGCAGCCACTGGTTCCGGAGGGGAAATACGGGATAGAATGGCCGGTGGTAAAGGAGCCATTCCACTTGCTGGAACCGCAGTTTATATGACAGCCTATTCACGCTTGTCAAAAGATAGAAATTGGGAATCGGATATGGAAGAACGTCCCTGGCTATACCAGACTCCAATGGATATACTTATAAAGGCTTCTAATGGAGCTTCTGACTTTGGCAACAAATTTGGGCAACCGCTCATAGCGGGATCAGTTCTGACATTTGAACATAGCGAACAGAAAACCAGACTGGGGTATGATAAGGTTATTATGCTCGCAGGAGGGATTGGATATGGCAAGGCTTCCCAGGCCCAAAAAGACAAGCCGAGCAAAGGTGATAAGATCGTGATCCTTGGCGGCGATAACTACAGGATCGGTATGGGTGGTGCAGCTGTTTCGAGTGCAGATACCGGGGAATTTAGTTCCGCTATTGAGCTGAATGCCGTACAGCGTTCAAACCCAGAAATGCAAAAAAGAGCTGCGAATGCTATTAGGGGACTGATTGAAAGTGAAGAGAACCCTATCGTTTCGATTCACGATCACGGTGCTGGTGGTCATTTGAACTGTCTTTCGGAATTGGTGGAAGAGACAGGAGGGATAATTGATATGGATAAGCTCCCTATGGGCGATCCAACTCTGTCTGCCAAAGAGGTCATAGGGAATGAATCTCAAGAACGAATGGGGCTGGTAATGTCTGAACCAGACATGGGGCTTTTGAGAAGAGTAGCAGAGAGAGAAAGATCTCCCATGTATGAAATAGGAGAAGTAACCGGTGATGCCCGTTTTACCTTTCAGTCGAAGGAAAAAGGTATTAAACCAATGGATCTGGAACTAAAAGATATGTTCGGGAGTTCACCAAAGACCGTGATGAACGACAGTCGTATTACGACTAATTTTGAACCATTGAGCTATTCTCTCAAAAACTTTGAAAATTATCTGAATGATGTACTGCAGCTAGAGGCCGTTGCTTGCAAAGACTGGCTTACAAATAAAGTAGACCGATGTGTAGGAGGATTGGTTGCCAAACAACAATGTGCAGGACCATTACAACTACCACTAAACAATTGCGGTGTTATGGCACTTGATTTTAAAGGTAAATCAGGTGTTGCCACATCAATAGGTCATAACCCTGTTGCAGGACTTATAGATCCGGCTGTGGGCAGCAGGAATAGTGTGACCGAGGCATTGACCAATATCATTTGGGCTCCTCTTGAAAAGGGAATAAAATCTGTATCACTTTCTGCCAATTGGATGTGGCCCTGTAAAAATCCTGGTGAAGATGCCAGACTATACGAAGCCGTACAGGCACTTTCAGAATTTGCAATTGAGTTGGGAATCAATGTGCCAACAGGTAAAGATTCTCTTTCTATGAAGCAAAAGTATAAAGACGGTGAAGTATTGGCTCCGGGCACAGTAATCGTATCGGCCACTGCGCATTGCGATGAGATAACTAATGTGGTAGAACCTGTCTTACAAAGGGGCTCAGGGGAATTGTATTATATCAGTGTTTCGGGAGATGAGTTCAAATTGGGAGGATCATCTTTCGCACAGGTACTTGGAAAAATCGGACAGCAAGCACCCGATGTAGTTGATCCCCAGGCTCTGGTTACCGTTTTCAATACCGTTCAAGAACTGATTAAAGAAGATCTTATAGTAGCAGGCCATGATGTAGCTAGTGGTGGATTAATTACTACCCTGCTCGAGATGTGCTTTGCAGATAATAACCTGGGGGCAAATCTCGATCTAAGCGGACTCCAGGAAAAAGACTCTATTAAACTATTATTCGCGGAGAATGCTGGTCTGGTAATTCAGGTGGCAGATGCCTCTGCCGAAACAATATTGGACAAAGAACAGATCGCATATGTTAAGATCGGACAGGTTACTGATAAGGCTGAGCTCAACCTTAAGAATTTCAACGATTCGTTCAGTCTAAAAATTCCTGAATTGAGGGATGTATGGTATAAGACCTCATACCTGCTCGACCAAAAACAAACCGCAGGCAATTTAGCCAGGGAACGATTTGAGAATTACAAGAATCAGCCTTTGAAGTACAGTTTCCCGCCTAATTTTGAGGGCCAGGTACCTGCTTCACCCGGATTTAGGCCTAAGGCAGCAGTAATCCGTGAAAAAGGAAGTAATTCGGAACGTGAAATGGCCAATGCCATGTACCTGGCCGGATTTGATGTGAAGGATGTCCATATGACAGACCTGATAAGCGGCAGAGAAACACTAGAGGATATTCAATTCATCGGAGCAGTTGGAGGATTCTCGAATTCGGATGTACTGGGCAGTGCCAAGGGATGGGCTGGAGCGTTCAAGTACAATGAGAAAGCCCGTCAGGCATTAAAACGGTTCTTTAGCAGGCCAGATACCCTATCCGTAGGCATTTGCAATGGTTGCCAATTATTTATGGAGCTGGACCTTATCTACCCTGACCATGAGGAGCACGGAAAAATGACATTCAACGACTCGCACAAACACGAGAGTGGCTTTACATCAGTTAAAATACAGGAAAACAACTCTGTCATGTTATCGTCGATGGCAGGTAGCACACTTGGTGTATGGGTCTCCAATGGCGAAGGTAAATTTAGCCTGCCCTATAAAGAGAATGACTATCATATCGTTGCCAAATACGGATATAATTCTTATCCGGCTGATCCTAATGGTAGTAGCTTCAATACGGCCATGCTTTGCGACCCAACAGGCCGCCATTTAGTGACAATGCCCCATATAGAAAGGTCTATATTTCCATGGAACTGGGCGTTCTATCCAAAAGATCGAAGAGATTCTATCTCACCTTGGATCGAAGCCTTTGTCAATGCCAGATTATGGGTTGAGAAACATCAGAGAAAACTCGAGACAGCGAAGTAGTTCACATGGATATTGAAATTAGGCCACTAAAGAATGTCAAAACCCGGCGATGAATTTTCGAATGCCGCCACCTTTTCTTATTTTGCGGTTACGAATTAGAAACTAAGTATGCAAAATATTACCCGGCTTTTTGATTTTCCCTACTATCAACTAGCTCAAGGCAATCTGAAAAATTCACTAGTTACAAAATACGAGGGTCATTGGGTAGCCACCTCAACTAAAGAATATATTGACAAGGCAAACAAAATTAGCCGAGCTTTGTTACGCATGGGCGTTGGCTCCAACGACAAGATTGCCATCATATCGATGACCAATCGCACGGAATGGAATATTGTCGATATCGGTGTTCTTCAGATCGGGGCGCAAAATGTTCCAATCTATCCAACTATTTCAGAGGAAGAATACGCATATGTACTCAATCATTCGGAGTCTAAATACTGCTTTGTCTCCTGTCGCGAAGTATTTGACAAAGTACAAGCGGTCAAAGACAAGGTACCCACATTAGAGGGAGTATTCTCATTCGACAAACTTTCGGACTGTACAAACTGGCAGGAGGTTCTCAAAGATGGTGAAGACTATTCAAACCAGTCCGAAGTTGAAGAGCTTATGAGCAAAGTGAAGCCCGAGGATCTCGCCACACTCATATATACATCAGGAACTACGGGTAAGCCCAAGGGTGTTATGCTATCACATGAGAATATTGTGAGTAATGCCCTGGAGAGTTCAGAGCGTTTGCCAATTAAGGATGGGACGGTTAGAGCGTTAAGTTTTTTGCCGGTTTGCCATATCTATGAACGAATGTTGATGTACTTGTACCAATACCGGTCGGTAGCAATTTATTTTGCTGAATCGTTAGAAACAATAAGTGATAATCTCAAGGAAATTGAGCCCCATGTAATGACCGCAGTACCGAGATTACTGGAAAAGGTATATGACAAAATAATTGCAAAAGGAGAAGAGCTGAGTGGCATTAAAAGGAAACTTTTCTTCTGGGCGGTAAAAGTTGGATTAAAATTCGAACCCTACGGTCAGAACGGTTGGCTATACGAACAGAAGCTAAAGTTGGCCAGAAAACTGATCTTTAGTAAGTGGAAAGCTGGTTTAGGGGGAAATTTATCACTGATCGCCTCGGGTAGTGCTGCCTTACAACCGCGTCTGGCACGGATCTTCAACGCTGCGGAAATGGGTGTTATGGAAGGATATGGCCTAACAGAGACTTCACCTGTTATTTCAGTCAACGATATGCGCAATGGCGGATTTAAGATTGGTACGGTGGGTAAACCTATAGGCAGGACAGATGTCAAAATCGCTGAAGATGGCGAGATCTGTATTAAAGGACCTCAAGTGATGATGGGCTATTACAAAGACCCTGAGCTAACTGCAGAAGTTTTGAAAAATGGATATTTCCATACCGGAGACATCGGTGAAATAGACGCCGATGGATTCCTGAAGATTACAGATCG
>JAAUXZ010153620.1_pt1 | contig 11363 bp, 11 predicted proteins | sample 7278131 | NCBI WGS metagenome assembly JAAUXZ01 (sample SAMN14350119, study PRJNA611818) | marine sediment metagenome | isolation source: surface marine sediment (3m) | place: French Polynesia: Moorea | collected 2018-08
CCCAGCAGCCGTGCGAAGGATCCATAAGCCCTTGGGTGCGTGCTTTGCAAAATAAAAACACCTTCGTTGGTATAGGATCCAGCATCTGAACAAATGGACATATAAGGCAGCGCTAACTTCTTCTTGATATTCTCTTCAGACATTGAGAAGTAAACCACCTGTATCCGGCTGTTGTCCTCATAAATCAGATCAACAATGGCTTCTTCTGGTGAATTTGCACGCTCCTGAGCTACCTCTGCCAGGGTTTTGCCGATCAGGTTGCGCAACTTTTCATTGCGAAAGCCTACCAAAAGGACATTTTCCGGAGGCACATGGAAATCGACCTCCTGCATCATTTGCTTTCTTTTCTCAGGCTGCTCAATAAGAGACATGGTACTGGAATGGCCTCCTTCCCTTGCCCATAAAGGCAACAACACGTTCAGTCCGGTAGAACTGGCGTTGTACATGTACATATCGGTCGTAATCTTTAGCCCGGTGTTTCTTGCACTGTCTACCAGGGCAATCGCCTGGTCTAAAAGGTGCCAGTTCGCATTTCCGGAAGCTTTAAAGTGATAGATCTCCGCAGGGACTTTTGCTTCATCGGATACCCGGATAAGTTCGTTTACCGCTTCCAGTAATTTGCCTTCTTCATCCCGAATGTGGGAGATATACATACCATCATATTCCGCTACGACCTTGGCCAGTTCGATTATTTCTTCGGTTTGCGCAAGTCCACTGGGTACATACAAAAGTGAGGTCGACATACCCACAGCACCTTCTTCCATAGCCTGCCGAAGAAGTGCCTTCATTTCTTCCATTTCACTGCTTGTAGGGGGCCGGTTTTCATAGCCCATAACGTATTCGCGAAGGGTTCCGTTGCCAACAAATGAAGCGATATTGGTTGAAACGCCTTTTTGTTCCAGAAAATCTAGGTACTCTCCCAGGGAGGTCCAGCTGATATCATATTTGATGGTTTGCTGGCTTTCCTTCATCCCTGCCTTCATTTTATCATTTAACGGTCCCATGGAACGCCCCTCACCCAAAACCTCCAGGGTTACTCCCTGCCGAATATCGCCCTGGGACCTGCCATCTTCAATGAGGCTCACATTGGCCCAGCTTAACATATTGATAAAACCCGGAGCAACCGCCATCCCGGAAGCATCTACTTCCGTATTGCCACGTGCATTTTTGAGGTTGCCTATAGCTTCGATTCGATCGCCGATGATCCCGATGTCTCCCGTGTAAGGCGCCTCTCCGGAACCATCGTAAATCTGGCCATTCCGGATTAGGACATCATAGGTTTGGGTAGGGCTGCAGTTCAGCGTTAAAAACAATAAGATCAGGCAGGGAAGTATTAGTTTGCGCATTGGAATGGTGTATTAGACCTCAGCCATGTGGCTTTGGGGAGTTCGCACTATTAAAATACACCAAAAAATGCCCACGCCCAAACCCTGTTCTTTGTACTTTTGCGCAAATTTAGATCACATGAATAGCAGGGAAGCGCAGTTAAAAGCTTTAGACAGATTGCTCACCATCATGGATGAACTCAGGGAGAAGTGTCCCTGGGATCGGAAGCAAACCATGAAGAGCCTCAGGCATTTGACCATTGAAGAGACCTACGAACTGGGTGATGCCATTCTGGATGAGGACCTGCAGGAGGTTAAAAAAGAGTTGGGCGACCTGCTTTTGCATATTTTCTTTTATGCCAAAATTGGGTCCGAAAGTAAGACCTTTGACATCGGCGATGTTGCCAATGTGATCAGTGAAAAGCTAATTCACCGCCATCCACATATTTACGGAGACGTTGAGGTTACCGATGCAGAAGAGGTTAAGCAGAACTGGGAAGCGATCAAACTGAAAGAAGGAAAGAAAAGTGTGTTGGAAGGTGTTCCCAACAGTCTTCCGGCAATGGTTAAGGCGAATCGGATTCAGGAGAAGGTGGCAGGTGTAGGCTTTGATTGGGAGCGACCAGAACAGGTGTTTCAAAAGCTCAAGGAGGAACTTGAGGAGCTTCAGCACGAGGTGGATTCCGGGCAGAGGAACCGTATTGAGGCTGAATTCGGAGATGTACTATTTTCCATGGTTAACTATGCCCGTTTTTTGGAAATAAACCCAGAGAATGCTCTGGAACGCACCAACAAAAAATTCATGAAACGTTTTCAATATCTGGAAACTAAGGCCAAGGAAGCAGGAAAGGCCCTGAAAGATATGTCGCTGGCTGAAATGGATGTGTACTGGGAAGAGGCCAAAGCACTTTAAGTTATAATCCAAAGGAATACGTCATCCAATCTTGGAATTTATCGAGTAATAAACTAGAAAATTGTTCCAGCAATACACCAAAGAGTTTCGATATAATGCCCGTCTGGCTGCCCCTGTAATATTGGGTATGCTCGGACATACCTTTGTTGCCTTTGCAGACAACGTTATGGTAGGGCAACTGGGCACGGCCGAGCTGGCTGCTGTATCACTGGGGAACAGTTTTGTCTTCGTGGCCATGTCTCTCGGCATTGGTTTTTCTACTGCAATTACCCCCCTTGTTGCTGAAGCGGATGGCTCTGGAGATCGGGTAGCAGGAAAAAATGCACTCAAACACGGCCTGGTGCTGTGTACGATTTTGGGCCTGGTTCTTTTTGGTATCATACTTCTTGCAAAACCCCTGATGCAGTATATGGATCAGCCTGAGGAAGTTGTGAAGCTTGCCATTCCCTATTTGGATATAGTGGCTTTTTCCCTGGTACCCCTGATCATGTTTCAGGCCTTTAAGCAATTTTCTGAGGGTCTGTCCCAGACCAAATATCCCATGTTTGCCACCGTATTGGCCAATGTGGTCAATATTATCTTGAACTACCTGTTGATATTCGGTGCTTTAGGCTTTCCGAAATTAGGCATCATAGGCGCAGCCATAGGCACCCTTATGGCACGAATAATAATGCTATTTTTCCTTTGGTTTCTGCTGAAGAACAGAAAGAAATTTCACGACTTTGTTACTGGATTTAATTTCAGGCGGCTCGAAACAAAAGAGGTTCGGAAGATTATCAGGCTGGGATTTCCTTCGGCTTTGCAAATGTTCTTTGAAGTAGGCATATTTACGGCGGCCGTGTGGATGAGCGGGGTATTGGGTAAGAATCCTCAGACAGCCAACCAAATTGCCCTTAACCTGAGCAGTATGACCTTTATGTTCGGGATGGGTCTGGGGGTTGCAGCCATGATTCGTGTGGGGAATCAGAAAGGATTGCGGAATTTTAAAGAATTGATACGCATTGCCCGGTCGATCTTCTTTATGACCCTCTTGCTTGAAATCGTATTTGCCACCCTGTTCTTGCTTGGCAGGTATTGGTTTCCAACCTTATACCTGGATGAACAGGATCTCTTAAATCAGGCCGATAACCTGGAGGTAATTGCCTTGGCAGCTCAATTGTTACTAGTTGCGGCATTCTTTCAAATATCAGACGGCTTACAGGTGGTTATCCTGGGTGCGTTAAAGGGCCTCCAGGATGTTAAGATACCAACCCTGATCACCTTTATCGCCTATTGGGTAATTGGCTTTCCGCTCAGTTTTTATCTGGGATTAAGCACAGGTTTGAAGAGTATAGGGATTTGGATTGGCCTGCTTTCAGGACTAACCGCATCGGCTATAATGTTGTATATTCGATTCAACTATATGACCAGGAAGATGATAGCGACCTGAGTCAACAATTAAAGACCAATTACCATGACATTGCCCAAATTTCTGCTTGGAGATAATACAGATTTTCCCAATGGCATATTCATCGTCCATACCGTTTATCCCCGGTTTATCATCAATCTGGAAAATGATGAAGTGGAATGGCTCGAAGAGTTTACCAGGGAAGATGAGGAAGAGTTGGCAACAGAAGCGGAAAAACTAATTGAGGAAGCTGTTGCATTCTATGATCGGGAAGTAAGTAGATACGAGGACTAAGGCCATGTGGGAGGAACTCATAAATCTGGATAAAGACCTATTCCTGTTAATCAACCAGATGGGATCCGAACCCTGGGATGGTTTCTGGATGTTCGTGACCAACAAGTGGACCTCCATACCCCTGTATATTATATTGCTAATCCTGTCTTATCGTCATTTAGGCGTTAAGAAGACGCTCTTCGTTTTGTTGTCCGTTGCCCTGCTTATCACCTGCACGGATCAGTTGGCAAATTTCTTTAAATACGGGGTAATGCGCCTCAGACCCTGTTATGATCCTGAACTGGGCGATCAACTGCGGCTGGTTAAAGCGAGTTGTGGTGGGAAATACGGGTATTTTTCAGCTCATGCCGCCAATTCTTTTGCCATTGCCCTCTTCTTCGGGTATTTATTTAATAAGCATATTCCTTATCTTAAATATATATTACTCCTGTGGGCCCTGCTGGTCGCCTATAGCCGTATATATATTGGCGTACACTTTCCCCTGGATGTTCTTACAGGCCTTGCTGTGGGGAGTCTATTCGGGTGGACCTTTGCCAGGTTGTATATCTTTGCCACATACAAATTACGTCTATGATTTCCCGGACCAGATTCTGGATATTTATTGGCCTTATTTTGTTGGTTTACCTGGCCGGCATGTTTGTAACCCTGTTCGAGAACGATTCAGCCCAGTTTGCGGTTATGGCCATGCGCATGGTACAGGAGCATGATTTTATAAATCTTTTTAAAGGACCTGAAGAATATCTGGATAAACCACACCTGCATTACTGGCTGGCCGCTTTGTCCTTCAAGATATTTGGAATTCACGACTGGGCCTACCGAATTCCTGCCATTTTGGTCACCCTATTGGGTGGCTGGAGTTGCTATGGTCTTGGTAAGACGCTTTACAATAAAGAAACCGGGAAAATAGCAGCCCTTATTTTCCTTTCGGCCCAAACCATTGTACTCTCCGTAATTGATGTTCGTACAGACGCAGTACTTACTGGTTTTACCGTATTTGCACTTTGGCAACTACTATTATTTTTTGAACGGAAAACCCTCGTAAATATCATGTTGGGGGCACTTGGAGCTGGACTTGCATTTTCCACAAAAGGTCAAATCGCCCTCGTGGTCATAGCCCTACCTCTTATGTGTTACCTGACCTATTCCAGAAAATGGAAGCGTTTATTGGACTGGCGGGTCCTGGTAGCCCTCCTGGTTTTTGCCCTTACTATAACACCAATGCTTTATGCCTATTATCAGCAATTCGACCTGCATCCTGAAAAGGTGATCCGCGGAAAAGCCAATCGTACAGGTTTGCGATTTATATTTTGGGAACAGAGTTTTGAACGCCTCAGCGGAGAAGGAGTGGGGGAGAATAGCAGTGATTATTTCTTCTTTTTTCACACCTTTCTGTGGGTCTTTTTGCCCTGGACTGTAATTGGCCTTGCAGCATATGCATCACGTGTGAAAAACCTATTCAGGAAGAATTTTCAAAAGGTAAAGGGGGTCGAGTTCCTTACAGTGGGTGGCATTACCCTGATATTTGTTCTGATAAGTTTCGCACAATTCAAGCTGCCACATTACCTCAATATTACCATCCCGCTATTTGCTGTTCTTACTGCTGCTTATCTGGTCTGGTTACGGAATGAAAAACGGGAAAAGGCGCTTAGGAATATTCAGAAAGTTCAGTATGCAATCCTGGGTCTATGTTTTGTCGTCGCTGCCCTGCTCACACAGTATGTTTTTGATTCTGGTTTCCTGGAGAATTTGTTATTGGGATTTTCCTTTGCTCTTTTGGTCTTTGTGATTATTGATCGAACAATACCCTTTGTTAGGATAATTACCGTTTCGGTTCTTGGCGCTGTGCTTCTTAATCTTTCATTGAATTTGGGATTTTATCCTTCTTTACTCAAATACGAAGCCGGGGCTACCATGTCAGAACTGGTAAAGGAAAATAACATCCCGGTTGACCGGATCTACAAAATAACCGATGGTCACACCTGGGCCCTGGATTTCTACAACCAGCAACCTGTAAAGATCACCACTGCAGATGACCTGGCCACTTTAAATGATGTTTGGTTGTATGTTACCGATAAGGAACGGGTAGCTTTGCAGGAAATGGGGATACGCTGGGAGAAGGAATTTTCTGCCGATCAATTCCGGATAACACGCCTTCAGGCCCGTTTTCTGAATCCGGATACGCGTAAGGAGGTGCTCAGAAAACGACACCTGGTTTATTTGAAATAAGGTGTTGCCAAGCAATTAAGGCTCCCGCAACGTCAATACCGGCTTTTTAAAGTGGTAGATCATCCCAAAAAGGGATACAAAGGCGGTAATCAGGAAGAAGATCACGCTAATACTGATGGAGGTACTTTCTTCAAGACCCAGCCACATTGCCCCATAGAGAAAAACAATTTCCCTGCTGCCAATTCCACCAATGGTAATGGGAAGCACAGCCACAATGGAAGAGACCAGAAATATGAAAAGGTAGGGGAGTAGCTGCGCATCCAGTCCAAGGGATTTCCAGATCAGGAATACACAGATCAATTGCAGTAATTGTACCCCGGAAGAATAACCCAGGGATTTCCAGAAAACCGGAAATACATATTCAAAATACCGTTTATTCAATATCCAGAATACGCCTGTTGCTATTAAGATAGCCAAAATGATAAGTATGCGGAAATCGGTCACTACCGTTTCTTTTAGAAAAAGGGCCAGGAGGCAGGCGTAGGTAAACAATAGCAGTAATCCGCTCAATCGGTCTAAAACCATTATGGCGATTACCCGTTTGGTCCGGATCCCATAGCTCTTTTTTAGCACATAGCCCTTGTAAGCATCCCCTCCGATCCCTCCGGGCAGGAAGAGGTTGTAAAACATACCCAGCAGGTAAAGTTTGAGGTTACTCAGATGGGTTAACCATACTTCCAGATGGTGGAGGTAGGCATTGAGTCTGTAAGCAGCCAGTATTTTAGAGGCGGCAAAGGCCAATATCGCAGCAATGAGGTATACAGGCTGGGTCTGCCGAATGCTTTGCAACACCTCCTGGAACTGAATTTTACTGAAAACAAAATACAGGAGTACCACACTGGCCACTAACTTCAAGGCCGTGGTTGCCGTTTTTTTACGGTTGTTTCCCACCAATGCTGGTTTTCTTTATGCGATAGGGTCGTTTATTCTGTGATTCGTAATAGGTACGGATCATGAGTTCCATAACAATGCCTATGGTAAACAACTGGATACCGGCTAATATGAACATCATTCCAAAAATCAAGAGCGGACGGTTCCCAATATCTTCCCCGAATCCCCATTTCAGGATAAACAGGTAAACGTTGATCAAAATTCCAAGTATGGTGAGCATAACCCCGAAGATACCGAAGAGGTGGATGGGTCGCTGGAAATATTTACGGATAAAAAGCAACAGCATCATATCAGCCACCACCTTAAAGACCCTTTCCAATCCATACTTGGAAACCCCGGCATTACGGGCATGATGGCGTACCGGGACCTGTTTGATCTGAGCGCCTTCCAGGTGTGCCAGTAAGGTTATGAACCGGTGCATTTCACCATAGAGGTTCAGATCCTTGGCAATATCGCGGGTAAAGACTTTCAGGGCACATCCGTTATCCTTAATATCGAGCTTGGTTACCCTGCGGACCATGAAATTGGCTATTTTGGAGGGGATCTTTTTTACCAGGGAATCCTTGCGTTTTTGGCGGATTCCGGTAACCACATCAAATTCCTCATGCACAGCAAAATGTAACATTTGAGGAATATCTCCGGGATCGTTCTGCAAGTCCCCGTCCATGGTAATGATATAATCGCCCCGGGCATAATCAATTCCTGCCGCGAGGGCAAGGCTCTGGCCGTAGTTCTTTTTTAATTCGATCAGGTGAATACGCTCATCTTCCAGCTTCCGGATCACCCGTCTGGTTCCATCAAAAGAGAAATCATCCACAAGAATGATCTCGTAATTGTACCCTTTCAGTGACTCGTGGATTCTGTCTACCAGAAGGCTTACGTTTTCCGCTTCATTGAAGAGCGGGATCACCAGGGATAATTGGGCGTCAGTAATGGGATTCATTGCGCACTTTAGGATTGCAGCAAAATTAGTCTTTTTATTTTAGTTGGATTTATAGCCGGAAAGCAGTAATTCCGCAGCTTTGAACGGGGATATTTGATTGTTGGCAACCTTTTTGGAAAGCGTTTCCAACTCCGCTTTTACTGCGGGATGGTGATAAAAACTTGATTTCAGCATTTCATCAACAGTCTGTAGAAACCAGAAGGTATTCTGTTCTTCACGATTACCTTTAAAGGCCCCGGACGCTTTATTTTGCTCAACGAATTCCAGGATTAGTTCCCAAAGCTCAAGGATCCCCTCGTTATTCAGGGCAGAACATGTGGTTACCCTGGGCACCCAGCCATTGGATTTAGGAGGGTAGAGCTGTAAAGCCCTTTCAAATTCTGAACGGGCTTTTTGCGCTCTTTTCAGGTTATCCCCATCTGCTTTATTGATCACCACCGCATCTGCCATTTCCATGATGCCACGTTTTATCCCCTGAAGCTCGTCACCGGCACCAGCAAGTTTAAGAAGCAGGAAGAAATCGACCATACTGTGTACCGCGATTTCACTCTGGCCGACGCCTACGGTTTCAATGAGGATTACCTCATAACCTGCTGCCTCACATAAGACGACGGATTCCCTGGTTTTCCTCGCCACGCCACCTAAGGAGTCTCCGGTAGGGGATGGGCGAATAAAGGCATCGGGATCTCGCGACAATTCAAACATCCTTGTTTTATCGCCCAGGATGCTGCCCTTGGTGACGCTGCTGCTGGGATCAACGGCAAGCACGGCAACTTTTTTCCCAATCCCGGTAATCAGTTTGCCCAATTGCTCTATAAATGTGCTTTTTCCAACGCCCGGAACTCCCGTAATACCAATACGAATACTTGCTCTACCTTTGGGCAGACACGCCTCGATCAACTGCTGTGCTTTTTCGTGGTCTTCAGGCCGTTGGCTTTCTACCAGGGTAATTGCACGAGCCAGCAAGGGTTTATTACCCGTAAATATCGCCTGGGCTAGTTCGTTAACATCCGGTATCTGTTTTCTCTTGTATTTCAATTGGGTAATCCCGTGAGGATTGCTATTTGTAGTGATATTAAGACCTATTGCTTGATCGGGACGCGAACTTTGGTTCTATCCCAGGTCAAGGTAAGGTACAGGCCATCTACTTCCTCAAAATCAATGGTAAAACTCTCCACAGATTCATCGAGGCCCATTACGGGAACTTCGACCTCAAACAGGTCGCTTTCTGCATCTCTCGCGGTTTCCCGACCTCCACTGATCAGGGTTACGCCCCAGTCGGGTACCTTTTTGTTAAACATAACGCTCCAGTTTTCCGGACCTGGTACCGTCCAAAGTGAATAGGTTCCCTTGGGAAGCAGGTTGCCCAGGATCTGCAGATCGGTTTTCGTAGAAAAAGTTGTTGGTTCGTTGGCACCAGTACGCCATACAACGTTATAGGGAACCAATTCCCCGAATATAATCCGCCCTTTTTTAAAGGGACTGCTGTATTTGACTTCCAGGTCAAGGCCATTTTCAGTGTAGGAGGCTATGCGTTCCGGGCTGTTTTTTTTGGTCTGTTCCCTGAGATAAGGCATGCCTACAAATACAAAAAGCAATACCAGAGCTGCGAGGATTATCAGGACCCATCTTAAAATTTTCATCGGGGTAGGATTTGTTTTACTATTCTTCTAAGGTACTAAATCAAAGGCAAACTCCGATTCATTGTAGTACTTCATTCCCGGCTTCAAGGAGCTTGAGGGGAACGAAGCAATATTCGGAGCGTCGGGAAAGTTTTGCGTTTCAAAACAAATTCCGGCAAACTCAGGTGGGGTATAGACTACCACGGCTGGCTGGTTGCTTTTAACCCGCATCCGGATCCCGGAAAGTGGTGAATACACCGCTGCAACAAATGGAGAATACAAGGCAAAAGGGGTGTCCATCAGCGTGTCACCAATACGTCTGGATTCCCGGAAATCAAAGTCGGTTCCCTGAACACTGCTCATGCTTCCGGTTGGCACCAAATTGCTATGGGTTTCCAGGAATTGTTCACTTCCCAATTGGAGCATATAGTGGGATATCTCCGCACTTGAGTCGATCTTGAAATACGAATGGTTGGTGAGATTTACTACGCTATGCTTATCGGTTATAGCCTCGTGTGTAATTTTAAGGGCAGACCCCTGAAGTTGGTAGGTTAGGGTGACCTCCAGGTTCCCCGGATACCCTTCTTCCATGTGTGGGCTCATATAAGTTAGTTTTATGTAGGGATCATTACCTTGATGCACCTCCATTATCTCCCAGTATTTGTAGGCGAATCCTTCCTTGCCTCCGTGCAAATGAATCCCATCTTCGGTATACAGGGAGTAAAATTCCTCATCCAGCGTAAATCCGCCACCAGAGATCCTTCCTGCAAACCGTCCCACACAAGCACCCAGAGAAATTGGGTCCTCCAAATAGCGTTCAGGCTCATCAAAACCCACTACTGTATTCTGCCAAACGCCGTTTTTATCCTTAAATAACAGTTCCTGAATACGGGCACCGTAATCAACTATTTTAAGGGAGATAAAATCGTTTTTTATGGTAACTTGTTGCATGGAGACAATTAAAAAATATCTTAAAAGTACATGTTTTTTGCAACACCCGGAATTACGTCTCGTCCTTTAAATAACAACAACAAAAACCAATAGGAAACCCAGCTGATGTTTCAAATTGATCTGGTAGAACGGTGCAGGAAAAACGACCGTAAAGCGCAACTTAAACTCTATAACCAGTATTGTGAGGGTATGTATTGTGTAGCAGTACGCTTTCTCAATAATTCCGATGATGCAGAGGATGTATTACAGGAAGCCTTCATAAAGGCGTTCCAGAAGATCCATCAGTTTAGTGGTGAAGTAACCTTCGGGGCATGGTTAAAGCGTATCGTGATCAATACCTGTATCGATTATCTAAAATCAAAAAAGATGCAGTTCGTTGAATTACAAGACTACCAAATGCAGGTGGTAGAAGACGAGAACTGGTCAGTTTCTGAAGGGATTTCGCTGGATGAGGTAAAAAAGGCCATGGAGCAATTACCGGAGAAATATCGCTATGTGGTTCAGTTATATTTGGTGGAGGGGTATGATCACGCCGAAATCTCCCAGATACTGAACCTCACGCAAACTGCCAGCCGTACAAGGTTATTACGGGGCAAGGCCTATCTGAAACGCTTATTAAAAGAAAAAAGTCATGGAACAGGATCTTAGAAAGTTATTTGAGAAAGAACGGAAAAAGGAAGTTCGGATGAAGGCTGGTCATGAAGCACGTTTCATGGAACGGCTCGATAGGGAAATGCCCCCGTCGCAGCAGAACTCGAGGTTTTGGATATTAAGTATTGCGGCTAGTATTGTGGTTTTACTATCCGTGGGA
>JAAUXZ010157111.1_pt1 | contig 11355 bp, 10 predicted proteins | sample 7278131 | NCBI WGS metagenome assembly JAAUXZ01 (sample SAMN14350119, study PRJNA611818) | marine sediment metagenome | isolation source: surface marine sediment (3m) | place: French Polynesia: Moorea | collected 2018-08
GCGGCGGTGTTCTACTGCACACCATCGACCAGCTCTTCACCCTCGCAAAGCTGCTTATCGAGAAACACCTGCCCGGGCCTGAAGACCTGTCCATCATTACCAATGGTATTGGACCCGACTATCTGGCCATTCGCCGCCTGGAACAGTATGAACTAAGACTCAGCAAGCTAGATGAATCGCAGCAACAACAACTACAGAAACTCGAACCGTCTGTTGTGCGCATGAGCAACTCTATTGTCCTGGCAGCCACATCGAGCGCTGAAGTCTACGAGCAGGCAACTCAAATCGTGAGTGGTGAGCAACACAGCCCGGTCTTACTGATCATTACGCCTCGCCCAGAAACATCTTTTGATGCCTTTGTTGATCCCCTGCTCAGACTTAACGAACAATGCTTCCTGCTCATTAGTGTTATGGGTGAATCAAGGGTTAAGCAGCTACGCAAAGTACTCAGGTCACAGAGCCTTTACGTGTTTGATACACCACTAGAGGCGATTGATGTTTACGCTGGCCTGGTCCGCTACCAACATGTACAGCGTCTGGTAAAGGAGCTACCCCCGTCTTTTGATACCGTGTTAAGCCCTGGCCTCACCCAGGCCAGATTGATCCTTGATGACTGGATCGCCAGTAAACAACTCATCCCCACCAAGCATCATCTCTACCAGTTACTCAGCTCAGCGAATATGCCTTTGCCTGAATTCAGGGCAGCGGGTTCACTGCAGGAGGCCCGCGATCAGGCCGAGGCACTCGGATACCCCGTCGTGATCAAACCTCAGGTTCAGGAAGCATCCTCAAACCGTGGCGGAATCAAGGTCTATGACCAGGATGACCTTCGTCATCAGTATCTGGCCATGATCGGTCAGCAGCAACGTCAGGATAGCTGGGAAAAAGGCATGGGCGTCCTGATAGAACGCCGTGAGGATTCAGCCCCGGATACGATGAAACTTGGTATCGTCATTCGCAGCTCCAGGCGCTGGGGCAGAAGGATTGAGGTCATAACGCCACAGCAAAGAACAGCCTGTAATTTCATGCCACTAAGCCGCACACTCGCCGCCGAAATGACTGACAGGCTGGGGCTCAATAACCACCGGGCCCTGCAGGACTTCCTGCTCCAGCTATCCGGGCTAATCTGCGAATGCCCCGAGATTGACCAGCTTGAAATCAGGCCTCTGTGGCTTGATGACACGGCCGTTGAGGTAGGGGATGCTCAGATCACCCTGAGCGATGACTACAGGACACAGCCTTACGCCCACCTGCTCCTGCACCCCTATCCACCCCTGCTCGAAACCCGTACAGCCATAGGTGATGGAGATGAGCTACATATCAGAGCATTATTACCTGAAGACGCAGAGGCAGCCGATCAATTCCTCGACATGGTCTCAAATCAGTCACTTTACCAACGCTTCCTGCACCCCGTACCCGGGCTTGATGACCAGATGCTGACCCAGTTAACCCAACTTAACCTACACGAGGAAATGGCCCTGCTTGCAGCCATAGAACCCAGGCATGTGCCCGCTGGCGTTGCCCGCTATGCTCGTGAAGGCGAAGACTGTAACTTCGCTATCCTGATAGCCGACCCCTGGCAGGGCAAAGGCATTGGGCGAAGACTGCTTACCAGGTTGATCGAGGTTGCGAAGACATACGGTTATCGCAATATGACCGGTGATGTACTCAGCGATAATACAGGCATGCTGGCCCTGGCGAGGAGCCTCGGCTTCGAAGAGTCCCCCGACAGGGAAAGCGGGCTGGTCAGAATTGTGCTGCCCCTGCTGGATATCGATAGCGAGGTTAAGAATTGACCTTTGACCCGAATCAATGCCAGTAGGGCGGTAATCAGGGATAATGCTTCATATGATATTTTGAGGAGCAATACATGTTTGGCGAACAACACGATTTACATCACGAATTCCCTGATATGCATGACAAAATCCATGACCTGAAGGTCTCGGATACACGTTTTCAGAAACTGTTTGATGACTATGAGAACGTTAATAAGGAGATTCACCGTATTGAGACCGGGATCGAGACCCCCGAAGACATGTATACAGAGGAACTGAAGAAGAAACGCCTGGCGCTAAAGGATGACCTTTACGCCATGCTGACAGCCTGAACTGAAATCAGACAAAAAAAATGCCGGCGTATCGCCGGCATTTTTTTCTATTGCAGTAAACCCTAGAAATCCCAGACTACCTGGGCACTGAGGATATCCACACTGGCCTTGTAGGTACCATCCAGTAATGCGCCATCAGGAGATGACTCGGTGTTACTAATCTTGGTGTCATCCACGAACAGGTGCGCGTATCCGACATCAACACCTACGGTCTTGGTCGCCTGCCAGTTGAAACCGATTGAGGCCCAGGTACGGTCATTGCCCGGGATACGCGCCGTCCTCAGCTCAGCACTTGGGATAGGCGTATTATCGTATGCGGCCCCAAGGCGAAGCATAAACGCCGGGGTGAATCGATAATTGGCACCCAGTGAGATACGGCCAGAGTCTTTCCATTGCTGCTCTGTTGTGCTGGAGCCAGGGATGTTGCCAGGGAATTCATAGGTCAGCTCGTCAAAGCGACTCCACCGCGTCCAGGTATAATCACCCATGACAGCCCACTTGTCGTTGATGTCATGGAAGAAACTGACGGAGACGGTTTCAGGTAAGGTGATGCTTGCCCGCGCATCACCATCATTAAAGGCGGTGACGCCTGGCGCGACTGTAAAGGGTGCGGGTGAAGAGTATTTCACAGTGCCATCGACGCGGTGCTCGACCATCGAGCGATAGGCCAGACCCAGTCGGGTACCCTGCTGAAGATCCCAGAGGAAACCGAAGTTAAAACCAAACCCGATGCCACTACCTTCGACCTCGACCGTACCATCGGGGAGGGTGCCCGGCGGTAATGAATTGATGACATTGTAATTTATGGCATTAGTCAGCTTGGCATCCACATACTGGATATTCAGACCAAAACCTGCTGATACGTTCTCACTGACATTAAAGGCAAATGCCGGATTAATGTTCACCGTGGTCAGTGCAGACTCGATCGCATGGTAACGACCAATCCAGTTATCGTCATATTTGGTAGACAGACCAAACGGTGCATTCACGCCGATACCAAACTTAATCCCCTCTTCAACATCAGTAGACCAGTAGAAGTTAGGCACCAGGCCATTCACCCCACCACTTGAATCAGAACCCGTCAGTACATAGGGGCCTCCCCAGCCCGCAGAGGCATCGTTGGTAAAATCAGCCTTCGGGCTAATTAAGTGCAGACCTGCCACAATCTGGTCGCCCTCACCCAGGCGCATCATCCCGGCCGGGTTGAAATAGATGGTCGAGGCATCCTCAGCAACCGCGGAACCACCGGCAAAGGCGTTACCCATGCCCGAGGCAGATTGTTCAATGAGTGCAAAGCCCGATGCATGAACTGATCCTGCAGTAGTCAACAGCATTGCAACTGCAACAGGCGTGAAACGCCCGAGTACACGTTTAGTCATGGAATGATTTCTCCCTTGCTTAGTATTATTTTTCGACCGCTCTTGGGCGGCCGCTTTCATCAATGGCAACGTAGACCAGGATTGCTTGTGAAACCTTAACACATTCAGGCGCTTGTGCATTGCGCTGGGACCAGGCTTCCACCGCCACAGCGATGGAAGAACGGCCTATTTTCTGCACCTCAGCGTAGATACTGACCAGGTCACCCACTTTTACCGGCTGGATAAAGGTCATGGACTCGACCGAGACCGTCACGACCCTGCCCTTCGCGCGCAATACCGCGGGAATACTGCCTGCAATATCAATCTGGGACATCAGCCATCCCCCAAAGATATCCCCACCGGCATTGGTGTGCGCCGGCGTAGCCGGCACCCTGAGCACGGGCTCTCTATCTTCAGGCAGACCGAATTTGTGATCCATCTTATTCGTAGATCGCTGCGATCTCAGCCTCGAAACGCTCCATAATCCTGGCGCGCTTCATCTTCATGGTTGGCGTCAGGAGTCCATCATCAACCGTCCAGGGCTCCCGGGTCAGAATGAGTCGCCGAACCTGGGCGTAGCCTGGGAAATCGCCAAGCTGCTCAGAGGCACGTTTTTGCAATGCCTTTTCAATTTTACGATCTTTTAGTACGGAAGGATCGTCCGCTGATACCCCAAGCTGCAGGGCGACCTCGGGCCAGTGATCATCACTCAGAACCACGATGGCAGCCAGGAAGGGTCTGGCCTCGCCAAACACCAGCACCTGTTCAAACAGGGGATCCATGGCGATCGCCATTTCCATATCTGCTGGTGGCACCTTTTCCCCGTTGGTCAGAACCAGGATCTCTTTGATGCGCCCGGTAATAAAGATATGTCCATCCTCATCCCTGCTGGCCTTATCACCGGTCAACAACCAGCCATCATCGGTAATCGTGCTGGCGGTCGCCTCTTCATTGTTCCAGTAACCCAGCATAACCGATGGACTTCGGGTCATGAGCTCATCATTTTCACCAATATCTACTTCAATGCCAGGCATGGGCGTACCAATACTGGCCGGCACGTTATCATCGAGGCGGTTCACGGACACGATCGGGCTGGACTCTGTCATGCCATAGCCCTGCAGCAGCTTAAGGCCGAGCCCTATGAAGAGCTTCGAGATCTCTGGTGACAGGGCAGCACCACCACAAACGGCCAGTCGCATGCGTCCGCCCAGACGCTCCAGCACCTTTGATGCAACCAGCTTGTTTAGTAATGGCCACAATAGCAACGAAGGATGCCAGCCCCCCCTGCCCTGCTCGCGCTCGAAGCGTCGCCAGCCCACATTGACTGCCAGCTTGAACAGCTTTCTTGCAATCGGTTTTTTCTTCTGCAGGCCATCGACAATTTTTCCGTAGACCTTCTCATAAATACGAGGCACCGAAACCAGGATGGTTGGCCTGATCGTCATCAGGTCCTCGCCCAGTTGAGGTATAGATCGCGCATAGGCGATCTGTGCACCAACCATCATGGGCAGGATATAACCGACAGTACGCTCGAACATATGCGAGAGCGGCAGGAAGGAGAGCAGTACATCTTCACCCGTCACGTGGGCACACTTCAGCCCGGCACTGGCGTTATAAAGGATATTGGTGTGACTCAGCATGACACCTTTAGGGCGACCTGTAGTGCCCGAGGTATAGACAATAGTGGCGAGCTCATCGCCACCATGCTCACGCGTAACCAGCTTGCCATGCAGGCCAAAAAGCCAGTCACTCAGCGATTCCAGCCTGGGATCATTAGGCTGATCTTCCTCAGCGATCGTATTCACACTGATAATCCGGTTCACCGTGGGCAGACCATCACTGGCACTTGCCAGGCGACTCCATTGCTTACGACCATCGACCACGAGCAGCTTTACGCCTGCCTCCTGCAGGATGTAAGCAACGTTATCGGGACGATCATCTGTATAGAGCGGAACGGTAATCAGGCCCAGGCCATGGGCCGCCTGATCAAAGACCACCCATTCCCGGGAGTTCCTGAGCATAACTGCAACACGATCACCTGCCTCAAGGCCTTCTTTCTGCATCGCAGCCTGCCAGCGTCCGACCTCATTGGCCATATCCTGCCAGGAAGTCTCCTGCCACTCGCGGGTACCGATGTCATATTGCACATAGGCCGTTTTTTCCGGTGTGAGTCGAACACGCTCGCGAAACAGCATGCTCATTGTCGGGGCCTGCTCGAAACTGATTCCCTCGGAAGCAACCATGATTACTCCTTAAACTTGTTTATAGTTATTGGAAATTCCATTACCTGGAAAATTCCCATCTGATTTTTTACGTTGTATACAGAACTATAGCCAGTCATTCGTAACACTGGAAGCAGCTTCGTGGTAGCATTTCTTTATGAAAGTTCTTGCCGTGTACAACCTCAAGGGTGGTGTTGGAAAGACCGCCGCCAGTGTTAATCTCGCCCATCTTGCCTCTCAGTCTGGAATACCTACGCTGCTCTGGGACCTGGATCCGCAGGGTGCCTCAAGCTGGTACTTTGGTCAGGATGAGGGCCTGATGGGTAAAGGTAAAGGGCTTCTAAAAGGCGAAACACCCCTGGCCGAATTTATTCATCATACGAATTATGACCACCTGGACATCATCCCGGCCAACCTTGATAACTACAAGATTGAACACTGGCTTAAAAAGAGCAACAAACCAGGCCGACAGCTTAAAAAGCTGCTTAAACCGCTGCATGAGGAATATTCCCTGCTGATCCTGGACTGCCCTCCCGGATTCAGCCTGATGACAGAGAATATTCTGCATGCCGCAGACCTGGTTGCCTGCCCCATCATCCCGACCTTTCTGTCAGTTCGCACCTATGCCCAGATCATTAGCCACCAGGCCAAGCTGGGGATTCCTGATGTGAAGATCTATCCATTTCTTTCGATGATTGATCGCAGAAGAAAATTACACAGGGAACTTGAGGCGGATCTGCCAGGGATGATACGCACCCTGCTGCCTACACCGATTCCTTATGCATCATTGATCGAACAGATGGGTGAACGCCGCCAGCCAGTCACCGCCTTTGCGCATAGCAGTGATGCCGCTGAGGCCTATCAGAGATTATGGGAAAGACTGCTTGAGGAACTCAAGCTCTAGTCCAAGTCTGATCCAGCTGCCCAGAGCCTGGCTCTGAGACCCGCACCTGTTGTAAATCCGGATTCACGGAACCGAACATTACCATCCGCGTCGAGTATGAAATTAGCTGGCACACCACGAACACCGTAAAGCCTGGCAATTTCGCCCTGAGGATCAGCAATCACTGTCCATTCCAGTGATTCTTTCTGCATATGTTTTTTAATATCTGCTGCATTGCCAGACTGCATGGCAACCGTCAGCACCTGCCAGTCATCCTGTAGCTTTGAAATAGTGCCCTGTTCAAGCCCGCATATGCCACACCAGCTGGCCCAGAAATGGATCAGCAGTGGTTTGCCGCGATAATCCTCAAGGCTGACAGCCTGTCCATCGACCGTCACCGCCTGAATCACTGGCGCAGGTCCCTCGACCATATCCCTCTGCAGCCAGGCACGCACTCCAACGTACACCAGCACGAATACCAGAAGCTCAGCACCCCAGATCAGATAGCGTTTTTTTCTCGACTGTTTTTTACTCATAAGTCCTCTGATGCGCGGACGATAAAAGGGTTCAGTGCTTTACTATTCATTGCCTGACCAGTCGGTAAATAGCAAAATAAAAACAAACGGAGTTTAATGGCTCCATAAACAAGCGGATAGCTACTCGTGACAATAGAACTGGACCACCCTTTTTATGACGCAAGAAATGCCCCTGAAACACGGGGGATCCTGAAGGCAGCACCTCAATAAGAAGCAGCCCAGAAACAAGCAATTAAGGATGAAATCAGGGGATTACTCAAGCAACAGGATGCAGTTCTTGTTGCGCACTACTATACCGAGGCCGACCTGCAGGAACTAGCGGAAGAGACTGGCGGCTTTGTCTCAGACTCCCTGGATATGGCCCGCTTTGGCCACGAACATCCGGCCAGCACCCTGGTTGTCGCCGGTGTACGCTTCATGGGTGAAACAGCGAAGATTCTCACCCCCGAAAAGCGCGTGCTTATGCCTACGCTCGAGGCGGAATGCTCTCTGGACCTTGGCTGCCCCGCAGATGAGTTTTCACAGTTCTGCGATGAACATCCAGATAGAACTGTCGTTGTTTATGCCAACACCAGCGCCGAGGTTAAGGCGCGGGCCGACTATGTAGTCACATCCAGTATTGCCGTCAAACTCATTGAACACCTGCATACCCAGGGCAAGAAAATACTCTGGGCACCGGACCAGCACCTGGGCAACTACATCAGGCACACTACTGGCGCAGACATGCTGTTATGGAATGCGACCTGCGTGGTGCATGACGAGTTTCGCACCCGGGGTGTCGGTAAACTCCTGGAAGAACATCCCCATGCCGCCCTGCTCGTGCACCCGGAGTCACCCACAGAGATTATCGAGATTGCTGACGCAGTTGGGTCTACCACCCAGCTGATCAAGGCAGCCCATGAGCTACCCAATGACAGCTTCATCGTGGCGACTGACAAGGGCATCTTCTACAAGATGCAACAGGGTATTCCTGATAAGGAACTGATACCCGCACCGACGGGCGGTGCAGGTGGCAGTTGTCGTATGTGCGCCCATTGCCCATGGATGGCAATGAATGGACTACATAATCTTCTTGATGTCTTAAAGACAGGGAAAAACGAGATTCATGTTGAAGAAAGCATCCGCCAGAAGGCACTGCAGTCAACCCAGCGCATGCTGGATTTTGCCCGCACGCTCAATACACCGGTTATCGGTCATAGCAATACCTGAGTCGGATATCTGAGACTGCGCATTGACTGGCATGCGCAGGTATGAAATAAGACTAGAATCAAATAAATAATAACCAGGTTCGCTTCTTCGGCTTAAGGATTGAATGAGTAACGACACGCCACATATCCCGCTGGATGTCTTCCGCAAAATGATCGAGACCATGTCTGCGGATGAGCTCGCCCAGCTACCCCCGGAGAAACTACCCGAAAAGATTCCCGTCGACCTTGTCGATGAGGCACCAATCTATTCCCGAAGCGCACTTGAAAGCCTGATCCTTGCTTCCAACTCTTACCACCTGCAACAACGCATGGAGTTGCAGGAACGCTATGGAGAGGAAGTGATGGAAGCCATGGATCGCAGCAAGACCATGCTGAACACGGCCACACTGCGCGTCTTCAAGAACAAACTCGATGATATGCAGAAAGTGCGTAAGCGCTGGCATGAGACCCGTGACAAGGACAAGCGCGATCTGCTGATCAAGAGTATCAAGAACATGCAGGGCCAGGTGCTCGATGTCCGGGCCGAAAACGCCCGGCTTACCCAGGCCATCAGGACACTCAGCGGCACAAAGCCCATCCTTGCAACAGATGCCCCGATCCTCGAAGAGAATATCAGTCAGCTCAAGAAGGGCTCCGAGTACATCGAAAGACGCCTCGCTGAATTCTTCCTGCTTCGTCTCGAGGCCCTGAACACCGAGATGCAGCAACGCTACAAGGAGATCCTCAGCTTTGAGGAAGAGGCCGCAATTCTCGATCACGAGATCGAAAGCCTGCGGGAAAAACTCGAACGGTCACAGAATGTCTGGAAGCGAACCTTTAAGCGCGACCAGGCCAACCACGAGATGGAAGAACTACAGACCCTGATCTCGACCCTGGTTGCAGAACGGCAGAGCAAGGAAGGCGCCATCTCCGAGAACAACCTGACCATCTGGCTAGATACCATCGTCGATGCGAGCGTTCACCCCTTTACCCGCGACAAGGTACAGAAGGTCATGGGTGTAGCACGCAGGGCTCTGTTCTACCTGCTGTCAAAATACTGCGCACAGCAGGAACAGTCTGCCATGCAGATCGCTCGCAACCCCTTCCTTCAGGTCGACGCCAAGCAGGCCATCAAGTACATGCTGATGTCCGAGGAATTCATCCTCGACTATTTCACCAAGAAAAAGAGCAAGAATGCGGCCTGGATCAGTGATGCCGCCCAGGTAAAAATGGAAGATCTGGATCAGCTGGAGAAGGACATCCTCAGCGAACTCAAGCGCAGCAGTAGGTTCCAGCGACTCTAAAGCTCACAAATAGCCGTAAAAAAGCCTCGCAAGCCATTGCTTTAAAATCATATTCTGCTATTTTCTTCTTACGCATAGGAGATTCAAATGGCCGACATACATCTGCTCATACCCAAACAGGCACGCCCCTTATGGAATCCAGCCCTGGAGATGCTCGATCTCGAGTCAGAACCCATGCAGGAGATTCCCCTGCTTGGCATGGTAACGGCCGGCCTACCCGTTGATCTCTGTGAACAGCAGGAAACGGTATCCGTTCCGGGCAACATGGTCCGCAGTAACACCTATGCCCTGCGCGTCAGCGGTCATTCAATGATCGATGACAATATTCAGGATGGTGATGTCATTGTTGTTGAGCGTAGAGAGACTGCAGAAAACGGCCAGACTGTTGTCGCCATGATTAACGGCGAACAGGTCACACTGAAGAAGTTTTATGTCGAGAAGGATGGCATTCGCCTGCAGCCTGCCAACCCGGACATGGAGCCCATCATTCTCAAGAATGAAGAAATTCAGATTCTGGGGATCGTGACCGGCGTGATTCGTCCAGTCGAATAATCAGTCTTCCGCGTTCGAATTATTTCCACCGGCGATATGCATACCTACCAGCCTGGCGATAAAGATTGCCAGGAACAACTGGCCTAGCAGGGTTTCCATCTGCACCAGCACCCTGGCCTGAGTGGTTACCGGCGTCACATCACCATAGCCCAGGGTGGTCATCGTGACATAACTGAAATAGATAAAAATATTCTCATCATAATTAACCGTCTGATTCAGTAGCAGCTCGCTGACATCGAAATGACCGGGATTGAAGTTGAACAGTGCGATATAAACAAAGGCGAATACCAGTCCAATCATGAAATAAATACTGATCCCGCCCGCGATCATGTCGGTATCTATTCTCTTCGCCTGGATAAGATCCATGAATATCAGGTAAGCAATGTAGCTGAACAGCAGAACAGGGCTGGCATTGGATAACAGGTTGTACCAGTCATTTTCCGTGGGGATATCCAGCCACACCAGGATCAGCGTGGGGATCATCATCGACATAGCGGTAATCAGATGACGCCGTTGCCGACGTACGGCGTAAACGCAGGCAAACAGGGTAACCGTTACGAAGATAAAGAAAAGCCAGGAGGTAACCCTGAGCTCCGACAACAGCGGCTGGATGTAGACCATCGCCACCAGGCTGGCCAGCAAGAGGCGGTATTTATCCCTTTCCAGGAAGCCTGCGATATCCAAGATGTTCAGCCACCTTTCTTAAGGGTCTCTATACGATCCTGTAACTGAATAACGCTGCCATCAAGTCCCAGCCTGAGTTCCTTGTTGGCAAAATGAATCAGCGGATAGACCTCCTCGATCAGCGGCAGCAGCTGTTCCTTAACCTTGGCTGTCTCGTTCGCATTGATCAGGACCAGTGCCTCATCAATCGTGAGCTCCTGACGCTGTACCGGTTGCCGGGCACCCTTCTTGACCGCCTTCTTCTTGGCTTTGCTAAGCTTGTCTTCCTCAAAGATCAGGCAGTTACCGCCCTGAGAAATGGCATTATTCAGGCGCGCCTCAGCAACATGCAGGATCTCTTCGAAATCCAGCCCCTCACTGATGGTAGGTGTCACAACACCTGCGCTTATGGTCATGCGAAAACGCGTATTACCGATCTTGTAACCGGTCTTCTGCATGATGATATGGATCTTCTCCGCAATCTTCCGCGCAGAGCGCTCATCCGCACCCGGCATCAGGATTGCGAACTTATCGAGGCCAACA
>JAAUXZ010124850.1_pt1 | contig 11354 bp, 9 predicted proteins | sample 7278131 | NCBI WGS metagenome assembly JAAUXZ01 (sample SAMN14350119, study PRJNA611818) | marine sediment metagenome | isolation source: surface marine sediment (3m) | place: French Polynesia: Moorea | collected 2018-08
ATCCGTAATGCCATTTCTCACGGTATCGAGCTTCCCGACGAACGCCTGTCCAAGGGCAAGCCCGAGGCGGGCAAGCTGATGATTGTCGTACGCAGGGAAGGTGCTGAGATCATCATCGAGGTCTCTGATGATGGTGCTGGTATCGACCTGGATAAGGTCAGGACCAAGGCGCGTAAGCTGGGTATGATCGGTACCCAGGATGACCTCTCGGATGAGGATGCCATGCAGCTGATCCTTGATTCTGGTTTCAGTACCGCGGATTCAGTCAGCCAGATCTCAGGTCGTGGCGTTGGCATGGACGTGGTGAATAACGAGATCAAACAGCTCGGTGGTGTGCTGGTTATTGATTCAGCCCGTGGCCGGGGTACAACCTTCAAGGTCAACCTGCCGTTTACTCTGGCAATCAACCAGGCCCTGATGGTTCAGACTGGCGAGGAACTTTATGCTGTTCCACTGAACAGTATCGAGGGTATCGTCCGCATACCGGCTGGTGAACTGGCCACGCGTTACGATGAAAAAGATCCCGTGATCGAGTACGCGGCTTATGACTACGAGCTGAAGCACCTGAATACCCTGCTCTCGGGTGGGGAGCCTCATCTTAATGATCCTAACGTGATGTTCCCGGTCCTGCTGGTGCATTCTGGTGGTCATCGACTGGCCCTGCAGGTAGAGGGGCTGCTAGGCAGCCGCGAGGTCGTGGTTAAGTCGGTCGGTCCTCAGTTCAGCAAGGTGCGTGGCATCTCCGGAGCAACGATCCTGGGTGATGGACGCGTCGTCCTGATCCTCGATATGCCTACCCTGGTACGTATGAGTACCGGCATCAAGCTGGTGTACACCGCACCAGAGGCAGAGGAAGTCGTCGAAGAGGCTGCGACACCGAAAGTCATGGTGGTGGATGATTCGATCACGATTCGAAAGGTTACCTCGCGCATGCTGGAACGTAACAACTTCCAGGTCATGACGGCCAAGGATGGTGTTGATGCGGTTTCAACCCTACAGGATGAGATTCCTGACCTCATGCTGCTGGATATCGAGATGCCACGTATGGATGGCTACGAGCTTGCGACCTATATCCGAAATGATAGCCGTCTCAGGGAAATCCCGATCATCATGATCACCTCGCGTACTGGTGAGAAGCACAGGCAACGTGCCATGGATATTGGTGTTAACCAGTACCTTGGTAAGCCTTATCAGGAATCAGAGCTTCTGGATGAGATTAATAGTCTGCTTGGGCAGCAGGCGTAAACCCTTTTAATGAATCGATATGGCAGATGAAATTAACAGCCTGCTGATCCCCGTTGGTCAGCAGAAGATCGTTGTTCCCCAGTCTGGTCTTGCTGAAGTGGTCGCGAGAGAGGCCATGCAGCCTGTAGAGTCCGGTGCACTCTGGTTACGTGGGATGATGAACTGGCGGGGAGAGCAGGTCAGTGTCATCTCGCTTGAGCTTCTCTGTGGCCGTGATGCACCCCCCCTGACCAAGGATAGCCGCCTGGTAGTGCTGTATGCCATCGAGCGTATCCCTGGTCTGAAGTATTACGCCCTGGAGGTTTCTGGTATTCCGCATCCGGTCCGTCTTGGTGATTCTAATCTGATCCTTGGCGGCTCCATGGATTCTGGCTGCGAGGCGATTGCCAGTAACGTGCTGGCCGATGGTGAAGAAGCCGTGTTCCTGAACTCAACCTATATCGAGGCCCAGATCAGCGGTCTGCTGCAACGTCTCTAGGAAAGGTCACCCCAGAGGCCCTGGATCAGGGTGATGGCGGCCATGGCTGCCGTTTCCGTTCTCAATATGCGCGGCCCCATGCTGACCGCAGAAAATCCCTTCTCAAGCGTACGGCTGATCTCTGCGTCACTCAATCCGCCTTCCGGACCAATCAGCAGCTGAACTGGTCGAGATGCCTCGACCTGTAAATCCTGGAATGACTGCCTGGCTGTCGGGCTGAGGGTGATTTTAAGCTCGGCGCTATCAACAGAGGCAAGATACTCATCAAGAGTGATGGCAGGCAGGAGCTCGGGCAGGCGTGTCCTGCCACTTTGCTCGCAGGCGCTGGTGATAACCCCATGCCAGTGGGCCTGTTTTTTTTCCAGTTGCTGTCGACCCTGTTTTATGGCGCAGCGTTCAGTCAACCGGGGCTGAATGCTGGTCACACCCAGTTCAGTCGCCTTCTGTAAGGCAAGATCCATGTGCTGGGTGCGTGCTACGCCCTGGATCAGGGTGATGCTGAGGGGGGATTCCCGCTCTGGCTCGTTCATGGACAGGACTTCGGCGCTCAGGCCGCGTTTCCCTGCAGAAATAATCCTGCACGAAAACTCAGGGCCTTCGCCGTTAAACAACGTGAATTCCTGTCCGGCCTTCATCCTCAGGACATTGACGAGGTGGTGTGCCTCGTCTTTGCTGAGTTCTAGCAGTTGTCCAGGTTGAACCTGGCCCTGCCGAAAGACACGGTTCTGCCGCATGCCTTAACTGTTCAGATTGTCCCAGATAGCCAGGGTGGGAGCCGACTGATTCATGGTATAGAAATGCAGGCCGGGGGCACCGCCATCAATTAACTGCTGACAGAGATTGCTGATCACGTCGATACCAAACGCACGGATAGACTCAATGTCATCACCATAGGACTGCAGCCGCTGCCTGATCCAGCGTGGGATCTCAGCGCCGCAGGCATCTGAGAAACGCGCCAGCTGGGTATAATTCGTGATCGGCATAATACCCGGTACGATCGGTACTTTGATGTCCAGGTTTTCGCAACTCTCGATGAAGCTGAAGTAGGCATCAGCATTGAAAAAATACTGGGTGATCGCACCATCTGCGCCTGCCTCGACCTTCCTCTTGAAATTCATCAGGTCGGTGAAGGCATTGCTGGCCTGGGGATGGAATTCAGGATAGGCGGCAACCTCAATATGGAAGTGTTCACCGGTTTCTTCACGGATGAAGGCGACCAGCTCATTGGCAAAGTTAAATGCCCCGGGTTCCCTCATGCCGGAAGGCATGTCACCCCGTAATGCCACGATGCGGGAAATGCCGGCATCCTTGTAGGTGGAAAGAATGTTGCTGATGCTTTCCCTGGAAGAGCCAATGCAGGACAGGTGAGGGGCGCAGTCAATATCGGCCTCCTTCTGCAGGCTGAGCACGGTATCGAGGGTGCGTTCCTGGGTGGTTCCGCCTGCGCCGAATGTGACTGAGCAGTACCTGGGATTCAGTGCAGTCAGTGCCTGTTCTGTCGAGATGAGCTTGGCAATACCTTCCTCTGTCTTGGGAGGAAAGAACTCAAGACTGATGTTGTTAAGTGTCATAGATAAAAACCATGACCCCGCCGAAGCGGGGTCTTTTACTGGAGATTAGTAGCGGTAGTGCTCGGGCTTGTAAGGGCCTTCAACCGGTACATTGATGTAGTCTGCCTGCTCCTGAGTCAGCGTGGTGAGATTGACGCCGATCTTGCCAAGGTGCAGTCGGGCCACTTTCTCGTCCAGGTGCTTGGGCAGGACGTAGACCTGGTTTTCGTATTCGTCACCACGGGTGAAGAATTCGATCTGGGCCATGACCTGGTTGGTGAATGAGGCGGACATCACGAAGCTTGGGTGACCGGTGGCACAGCCCAGGTTTACCAGGCGACCCTTGGCCAGGATGATGATGCGTTTGCCGTCAGGGAAGATGACATGGTCAACCTGTGGCTTGATCTCTTCCCACTGGTATTTTTCCAGGGAGGCGATATTGATCTCGGAGTCGAAGTGACCGATGTTGCAGACGATGGCCTCGTTCTTCATGGCGGCCATGTGGTCGTGATCGATGACGTTAACGTTGCCGGTAGTAGTAACGAAGATGTCGCCCTGACCAGCAATATCATCTATATCAACAACACGGTAGCCTTCCATTGAGGCCTGCAGGGCACAGATCGGATCGATCTCGGTCACCCATACAGTGGCACCCATGCCGCGGAAGGCCTGGGCACAGCCCTTGCCGACATCACCGTAACCAAGAACGACACAGATCTTGCCGGCGATCATGACATCGGTGGCGCGCTTGATGCCGTCGAGTAATGACTCACGACAGCCATACAGGTTGTCGAATTTACTCTTGGTGACAGAGTCGTTGACGTTCATGGCAGGGAACAGCAGTTCACCGCTTTCCTGCATCTGGTAGAGGCGGTGCACACCTGTGGTGGTCTCTTCGGTAACACCCTTGACGCTGTCGGCCATACGCTGCCACTTTGTGCCGTCCTTAGGCAGATTGCGGCGCAGCACATCGAGGATCGCAACCCATTCTTCGTTGTCTCCGGGCTGTGCATCAGGAACGGCGCCGGCCTTCTCGAATTCAACCCCCTTGTGCAGGAGCAGGGTGGCATCGCCACCATCGTCGAGGATCATGTTTGGCTGACCACCATCGGGCCAGGTCATCATCTGCTCGGTGCACCACCAGTATTCATCGATGGTTTCGCCTTTCCAGGCATAGACGGGAATACCGTCAGCGGCTATGGCTGCGGCGGCATGATCCTGGGTAGAAAAGATGTTGCAGGATGCCCAGCGGACCTCGGCGCCCAGTGCGACCAGGGTCTCAATCAGAACGGCTGTCTGAATGGTCATGTGCAGGCTGCCTGATACGCGAGCACCAGCCAGTGGTTTTGAGTCGCCGTATTCCTCGCGCAGGGCCATCAGGCCAGGCATCTCGGTCTCGGCAATGGCGATTTCCTTACGGCCCCATTCGGCCAGGGAGATATCGGCTACTTTGTAATCGGTGAAGTCAGCAGGGACAGCACTCATGGTTCATTCTCCTTAATTAAAAGATGAATGAGCGCCGTTTTGTCATGCTAACTGTCTTGCCTGAGCCTGACGGAATACCGCTGCAGCGCTCCTCAGGTAGAGCAGTTATGGTGGTGAACTATAGCGGAAGCTGGAAATTTTTCCAGCCTCCGCAGGGTTCTACAGACCGGCAGCATCCCTTAAAAGTTCAGCCTTATCCGTTGCTTCCCAGGTAAATTCAGCCTCTTCGCGACCGAAGTGGCCATAGGCGGCAGTCTTGCGATAGATCGGGCGAACCAGGTCGAGCATCTTGACGATGCCATAGGGGCGCAGATCGAAGTGTTCACGAACCAGCTTGATGATCAGGTCATCATCGACATGGTTGGTGCCAAAGGTGTTGATGCTGATGGAGGTCGGTTCTGCAACGCCGATGGCATATGAGACCTGGATCTCGCATTTGTCAGCCAGGCCGGCAGCAACGATATTCTTGGCCACGTAGCGTCCCGCATAGGCCGCTGAGCGGTCAACCTTGGATGGGTCCTTGCCTGAGAAGGCACCACCGCCGTGGTGGGCAGCACCGCCATAGGTATCGACGATGATCTTGCGACCGGTCAGGCCGCAGTCGCCCAGGGGGCCACCAATAATGAACTGGCCTGTGGGGTTAATGTGGAACTGGGTATCGCTATGCAGCCAGTTTTCAGGCAGGACGGGCTTGATGATATTCTCCATCACCGCTTCCTGCAGGTGTTTCTGGTCGATATCCGGATCATGCTGTGTAGACAGGACAACGGCATCGATGCCTGCAATCTGGTTGTCTTCATAGCGGAAGGTGATCTGGCTCTTCGCATCGGGGCGCAGCCAGGGCAGTACATGGGTCTTGCGCATCTCTGCCTGGCGCTCGACCAGCCTGTGGGCATAGGTGATCGCCGCAGGCATCAGCACATCGGTCTCGTTGGTGGCAAAGCCGAACATCAGGCCCTGGTCACCGGCACCCTGGTTTTCTTCGGTGTCGCGGTCTACACCCATGGCAATGTCCACTGACTGTTTACCGATGGCGTTGAGGACGGCACAGGTGTTGCCATCAAATCCAACTTCAGAACTGTCGTAGCCGATATCGGTGATGACATTCCTCACAATTTCTTCCAGATCGACCCAGGCCGAGGTCGTGATCTCGCCGGCCACAATAGCAACGCCGGTCTTGACCATGGTCTCGCAGGCAACACGGGCGTGTTTATCCTGCTCCAGGATGGCATCGAGGACGGCATCAGAGACCTGGTCGGCCATTTTATCCGGGTGGCCCTCAGATACGGATTCGGAGGTAAACAGGAAGTTTTTAGACATGGATTTATTCAATTACTGGTTAGCGAGCGGCGATTCTAGCCCATTCCGTCCACTGTGACGATAAATTCATAAATCGATGCCTCAAGATGGGGGTTTTGGCGAACCCGATTTTAAGTCCGATCCTGTGAGTATGATGCAGGTTACTGAATTAAGGTGTTTTTCCGTTATTTCAGGGGGGGCTCAGTTTACCCTTCCCGGGCAGGTGCTGGCCGCTGAGGGTCGTCAGGACGGGAATGCTTCCATCATGTTTTTCTAATCTGCTATTGCGGCAGCCTCGCTTCTCAGGGAGAATATCGGCCCTCATGCGCCCGCCCGGGGGGTTCGGACTGCTGGAAATCCGCGTCAGAATGCGCATTTCAAACCAGTTCGCCGGGTCTATAGTTGGGTCGCGACAGACACAAACATTAAACAGGAGTACATCTATGCCAACGCGTAGAGACCTTGCGAATGCAATTCGCGCTCTGAGTATGGACGCCGTTCAGAAGGCCAATTCAGGTCATCCAGGCGCACCTATGGGTATGGCGGATATCGCCGAAGTTCTGTGGAACAGCCACATGAAGTTCAACCCAGCCAGCCCAAAATGGGCAGATCGTGATCGCTTCGTTCTTTCGAACGGCCACGGCTCAATGCTGATCTACTCCTTGCTCCACCTGTCAGGCTATGACCTGAGTATGGAAGACATCAAGCAGTTCCGTCAGCTGCACTCCAAGACCGCGGGTCATCCTGAATATGGTTATGCCGACGGTATTGAGACCACTACTGGTCCCCTGGGTCAGGGCATTACCAACGCAGTAGGTATGGCGATTGCCGAACGTACCCTTGCTGCACAGTTCAACAAGCCTGGTCACGACATCGTTGACCATTACACCTATGTCTTCATGGGTGATGGCTGTCTGATGGAAGGTCTGTCACACGAATCTGGCGCCATGGCCGGTACCCTGGGCCTGGGCAAGCTGATTGCCTTCTGGGATGACAACGATATCTCTATCGATGGCCACATCGGCGAGTGGATGGAGCGTGACGTAGCAGGTCGTTTCGAATCTTACGACTGGCACGTTATCCGTGATGTTGATGGTCACGACGCCGATGCAATCAATGCTGCGATCGAGGCTGCCAAGGCAGAGACCTCCAAGCCAACCCTGATCTGTACCCGTACCGTCATCGGATTCGGTGCACCTAATAAGTGTGGCGGCCACGACTGTCACGGTGCCCCACTGGGTGACGAAGAAATCGCCCTGGCGCGCAAAGAGCTGAACTGGCCACATGCACCATTTGAGATTCCCGCCGATGTCTATGCTGGCTGGGATCATAAGGAGCAGGGTACCGCTGACGAGGCTGCCTGGAATGCGAAGTTCGATGCCTATGCCGCTGAATACCCAGAAGAGGCCAGCGAGTTCAAGCGCCGCATGAGCGGTGAACTGCCAGCCAACTTCGAAGTAGAAATGGATAAGTTCATTGCCAAGACCCAGGAAGAAATGCCCAACATCGCTTCACGTAAGGCATCTCAGAACGCGATCGAGGCCATGGGTCCCCTGCTGCCTGAAATGTTCGGCGGCTCTGCCGACCTGACCGGCTCTAACCTGACTAACTGGTCGGGCTCGGTGAAGGTTAACCATGACAACGCCAACGGCAACTACATCTCATGGGGTGTACGTGAGTTCGGTATGGCACACATGGTTAACGGCATGGTCCTGCACGGCGGTTTCCGTCCATACAGCGCAACCTTCTTCATGTTCATGGAATTCATGCGTAATGCCCTGCGCATGTCTGCCCTCATGAAGATCGGTTCTATCTATGTCTATACCCATGACTCTATCGGCCTGGGTGAAGATGGTCCTACCCATCAGCCCGTCGAGCAGATGGCAACCATGCGTGTGATTCCAAACTTCCAGACCTGGCGCGGTTGTGATGCGATCGAGTCAGCCGTTTCCTGGAAGATGGCCATGCTGCGTAAAGACGCGCCGACTGCCCTGGTCTTCTCTCGTCAGGGTCTCAAGCCCATGGAGCGTACCGCAGAGCAGGTCAAGGCTATCGAGAATGGTGCCTATGTCCTGAAAGACTGTGATGGCACGCCAGACCTGATCATCATCGCAACCGGTTCAGAGGTTTCACTGGCTGTTGATGCTGCTGCTGAGCTTACCTCTCAGGGTAAGAGTGTTCGCGTAGTTTCTATGCCCTGTACCGAGGCCTTCGATGCACAGGACCAGGCATACAGGGACTCAGTGCTGATTCCAGGTGTGAAGCGCGTAGCTGTTGAAGCCGGTGTCGACCAGTCCTGGTACAAGTACGTTGGCCTGGATGGCGCGATTGTAGCGATGGAGACCTTCGGTGAGTCTGCACCTGCTGGCGACCTGTTCAAGGAGTTTGGCTTCACTGTTGAGAACGTTGTGGAAACAGCGAATAAGGTTCTCGGCTAATTACAGAATTTGAATCGATCTCATCTTACTAGGAGATTTTTATGACTATTAAAGTCGGTATTAATGGCTTCGGCCGCATTGGCCGTATGGCTTTTCGTGCTATCGCGAAAGATTTCTCTGATATCGAAGTAGTTGGTATCAATGACCTGCTGGACGCAGACTACCTGGCCTACATGCTGAAGTATGATTCAGTACACGGTCGCTTCGACGGTGATGTTGCTGTCGATGGCAACAACCTGATCGTAAACGGCAAGACCATCCGTCTCACTGCCGAGCGTGATCCTGCAAACCTGAAGTGGAACGAAATCGGTGCTGACCTGGTTATCGAATGTACTGGCTTCTTCCTGACTGACGAAACCTGTCAGAAGCACATTGAAGCAGGTGCCAAGAAGGTTGTTATGTCTGCACCTTCAAAAGACGGTACGCCAATGTTCGTTTACGGTGTTAACCACGACACCTACGCAGGTCAGGCCATCGTTTCTGCTGCCTCCTGTACCACCAACTGCCTGGCGCCTATCGCCAAGGTTATCAATGACAAGTGGGGCATCAAGCGCGGCCTGATGACCACCGTTCACGCCGCTACTGCTACCCAGAAGACTGTTGACGGCCCTTCTATGAAGGACTGGCGCGGAGGTCGCGGTATCCTGGAAAACATCATCCCTTCATCTACCGGTGCTGCTAAGGCAGTAGGTGTTGTTCTTCCAGAACTGAATGGCAAGCTGACTGGTATGGCTTTCCGTGTACCTACTTCAGACGTTTCTGTTGTTGATCTGACTGTTGAGCTGAACAGCGATGCTTCTTACGAAGATATCTGTGCAGCCATGAAGGACGCTTCTGAAAACGGCGACATCAGCAAGACCCTGGCCTACACCGATGACAAGGTTGTTTCTACTGACTTCCGTGGTGTTGGCTATTCTTCAATCTTTGATGCCGGCGCAGGCATTGCCCTGGACGGTACCTTCGTGAAGCTGGTTAGCTGGTACGACAACGAGTATGGCTACACCTGTAACATGCTGCGTATTGTTGAGCACGTTGCTGCCAACTAATCGTTGCTGAGGTAACGCTGAGAAGTGGAGTTCGGGGGAGCCGGCAGGGCCGTCTCCCCCGGGTTTCCGCAGGCTCCGCGTTTTTTCGTTTCTAGTTCAGAGAATTATTTGCCAAGCGGCCTGTTTGCCAAATAATTTTTTCAAGTTAAATAGCATTGGGAGTGGATATCATGTCTGTAATCAAGATGACTGATCTGGATCTTGCCGGTAAGCGCGTACTGATCCGTGAAGACCTGAATGTTCCGATTAAGGATGGCAAGGTAAGCAGCGACAAGCGTATTCGTGCCAGCCTGCCAACCATTGAACATGCCATGAAGGCGGGTGCCAAGGTCATGCTGATGTCTCACCTGGGTCGCCCGACTGAAGGCGAGCCTGCTGATGAGTTCTCACTGCAGCCAGTTGCTGATCACCTGGGTGGCCTGCTCGGCAAGGAAGTGAAGCTGGTTAAGGACTACCTGGATACCGCTCCTGAGATGAACGATGGTGATGTTGTCCTTCTTGAGAACGTGCGTTTCAACGCTGGCGAAAAGAAGAATGACGAGGCCCTTTCAAAGCAGTATGCGGCCCTGTGTGATGTCTATGTCATGGACGCCTTTGGTACGGCTCACCGTGCCCAGGCCTCTACCCACGGTGCTGGTCAGTTTGCTCCAGTAGCCTGTGCGGGTCCCCTGCTGGCTGGTGAGCTCGATGCACTGGGCAAGGCGCTGGATAATCCTGCGCGCCCCATGGTTGCTATCGTTGGCGGTTCCAAGGTCTCGACCAAGCTGACTGTTCTCGAATCACTGTCCAAGGTTGTTGATGAGCTGATCGTTGGCGGTGGTATCGCTAACACCTTCATCGCTGCTGCAGGCCATAACGTCGGTAAGTCACTCTATGAAGAAGACCTGATCGATACCTGTAACAAGCTGACAACTGCTGCAAAAGAGCGCGGTGGTGACATCCCGGTACCTACTGATGTTGTGTGTGGCAAGGAGTTCTCAGAAACTGCCGCCGCTGAACTGAAGAACGTGGCGGATGTTGCTGATGACGACATGATCTTTGATATCGGTCCTGATTCAGCCGCTGAGCTGGCTGAAATCCTGAAGAAGGCCGGTACTATCGTATGGAACGGTCCAGTCGGTGTATTCGAATTCGACCAGTTTGGTGAAGGTACCAAGGCTATCTCGCTGGCAATCGCAGAATCCGATGCATTCTCTATCGCTGGTGGTGGTGACACCCTGGCCGCCGTTGATAAATACGATATTTCAGACAAGGTCTCGTATATCTCAACCGGTGGTGGCGCCTTCCTCGAGTTCCTTGAAGGCAAGAAGTTACCAGCCGTTGTCATGCTCGAAGAACGAGCCAAGGCCTAAGTAGTATTCAGAGGCCCGCTTTGTGCGGGCCTTCTTTCCATCATTAAACAGGATATCTCGTGAGAAGAACCAAGATTCTCGCAACACTCGGCCCGGCAACAGACAAGCCGGGTATGCTCGAACGCGTCGTGCGTTCCGGCGTAAACGTTGTACGCATGAATTTCTCCCATGGTAGCGCCGAAGACCATATTCGTCGCGCCGAAGAGCTGCGTGCCGTCTGCGAAAAGGTCGGTCGTACCGTAGCTATTCTTGGCGACCTGCAGGGGCCCAAGATTCGTATCGAACGCTTCAAGGACAATTCAGTACGCCTGGAAGAGGGTGATGCCTTCATCCTGGATACCGAGCTGGGCCGTGATGAGGGCGATAACGAGCGCGTTGGGCTTTCCTACAAGCAGCTGGCTCAGGATGCCAGTCCCGGCGATGTGTTGCTCCTCGATGACGGCAGGCTGGTACTCGAGGTG